>ERZ1034365.1362-NODE-1362-length-12569-cov-3.156180_pt1 | contig 12569 bp, 11 predicted proteins | sample MGYA00520615_ERZ1034365 | MGnify/ENA primary metagenome ERZ1034365 (study PRJEB33736, sample SAMEA104284505) | Azolla filiculoides | biome: Urban; feature: Water surface; material: Ditch water | place: Netherlands | collected 2015-10-28 | depth 0-0.1 m ... | reverse complement strand
ATCGCTTACAATCTAATCTGATGAAACTGGTTTATGTCGCTCCCGAAAGTTTATCCTACTTAGAAAATGTATTTAGTCAAGCAATAGTAAGTCTGATTGCTATTGACGAAGCACATTGTATTTCGGCTTGGGGACATGATTTTAGACCGGCTTACACCAACTTAGGATACCTGAAAAATCGCTTCCCTTCTACTCCAATCCTTGCTTTAACTGCCACTGCCGATAAAGCTACACGTAAAGACATTAGCCAACAATTAAACCTTAAAAATGCTAAAACTTTCGTTGCTTCTTTTGATAGGAAAAATTTAAGTTTAGAAGTTCGGCCCGCTTTAGACAGAGTCAAACAAATTGTCGATTTTATAAAAGGAAAACCTAATGAATCTGGAATTATCTATTGTTTAAGTAGAAAAACTACTGAAGAATTAGCCGAAAAATTACAAAAAATCGGCCTTAATGCTAAAGCCTATCATGCAGGTTTAGACACTAAAATTCGCTCTAAAACACAAGATGAATTCATTAACGACGATTGTCAAGTAGTTTGCGCTACAATAGCTTTTGGCATGGGAATCGACAAATCAAATGTACGCTGGGTAATTCATTACAATTTACCCAAAAACATTGAAGGTTATTATCAGGAAATTGGTCGTGCCGGTCGGGATGGATTACCGTCCGAAACTATACTATTCGAAAGTTATGGTGACGTCATTCAATTACAAAAGTTTGCTTCTGAAGGTTTAAATGCCGAAGTACAATTGGCCAAACTCGAAAGAATGAAACAATATGCGGACGCACTGAGCTGCCGTCGAAAAATATTACTTTCTTATTTTGGTGAATTAGTGAACGAAAATTGCGGCAACTGTGACATTTGCAAAAACCCTCCTGCTTTTTTTGACGGAACAATTATTGCACAAAAAGCATTGTCAGCCGTGATTCGTCTTCAAGAAAGCGAGCCATTACCCGTAATTATTGACTTTTTGAGAGGTTCAAAAAACGCATACATTTTTGAAAAAGAATATCAAAATTTGAAAACCTATGGCGTTGGTCAAGATATTTCTTGGTACGATTGGAACCAATATTTAATTCAACTGATTAATTTAGGATTTTGCGAAATTGCTTTTCACCAACAAAACAAAATCAAATTAACCGCTTTTGCTAAAAAAGTATTGTTTGAAGGAGAAAAAGTACTCCTGAATACCGTTCAGAAAAACAATATAGAAAAATCCGAAAGCAAAGAACCGAAAAGTAAAACTATCACCAATTCTCTTTTTGAAACACTTAGAAAACTGCGTTATGAAATTTCAAAAGAGGAAGAAGTTCCAGCTTACGTGATTTTCAGCGATGCGGCTTTGCGCCAAATGGAAACTAACAGGCCAATGAGTGATCAAGAATTAATCGCAATTGACGGAGTCGGAAAAGCAAAACTGGAAAAATATGGAGATGTCTTCATTAAAGCTATTATCGATTTTGAAAAAAACAAACCTGTAAAAAGAAAAAAAGAAGCCACAACTTATAAAGAAACATTAGAATTATACCTAAAAGGATTTTCGGCTGAGGAAATTTCGCAACAGCGAAAACTAAGTATTGGAACTATTATGTCACATTTAGCAAAATTATACGTTGATGGAGAAGCAATCGACCTAAGTCCGTTTATCTCAAAAGAGGAAGTCGAACAAATTGCCGAAGCGCAACAAAAACTAGACGCACCAAATGCACTAAAACCGTATTTTGATTTTTTTGAAGAAAAAATGGCTTATGAAAAAATACGTTTAGCGTTAGCAATTTTAGAAAAAGAGAATTTAGTGTAAAAATCAATGTATATGATCAATTCCTTTCCGGCATTTATAGATTCTAATACAAAAATTTTAATTTTAGGAACCATGCCCGGCATAGCTTCATTGACTAAGCAGGAATATTATGGAAACCCAAGAAACCATTTTTGGAGAATCATGTATACCTTGTTTGATACTTTGCCGGTTTCTGATAGTTTTGAAGAAAAAATACAATTACTGCAAAAAAATAAAATTGGACTTTGGGATGTTCTTGAAAATTGTGAAAGAAAAGGAAGTTTAGACATACATATCAAAAATCATAAAGAAAATGATTTTGAAATGCTATTCAAACAATACCCGACAATTCATACCATTGTTTTTAACGGAAAAGAAAGCCACAAGTATTTTATTAAAAAATTCGGGCAAATAGAAGGCATCACGTATTATGTGATGCCTTCGACTAGTCCTGCTAATACAATATCTTTTGAAAACAAATTAAAAATTTGGTCAACAGGTTTTCTATAATCTACAAATATCTTTCTTGAAAAACATTCTGATGGTGTTTTTGATGTCCAATAATTATAAAACCTATGGCACGAACAGAAATCGCCGTTCCTGATGCCGTTCCCATTCTTTTTAATTGCTCTTCTGAAAAACTCTTAAAAAGAAATAAGGTGGCGTAACGAACCGCAGAGAATTCAGCTAATAAATCCTGAATACCTCTTTCGTTAGCTTTTGTATTTTCTACATAATCATTTTCCTCAAAACCTGGCAACGGAGTGGTATCATTTCTGGAAATTCGCAAAGCTCTATATGCAAAAATACGTTCCGTATCAATCACATGCTGAATAATATCCTTTATTGTCCATTTCCCTTCGGCATACCGATAATCGAATTTATCCATTGGAATATTCTGAACAAAACGAATAAATTCATGCAAACAAATTTCCAATTCTTCTATCAATTCTACATTTGCAGCAGCTTTGATATAAGTTGCGTTAAAATTTGAATATTCATTTACCGGTAATTGATTTGAATTCATACCTTTTACTTTTTATTAAAAAACTGAATTAAGCTGAATTTCTACTTGCATTTGTATTACCAAAAAGAGAACGGGTTACAATCTTTTCATATACTTTAATTAGCTCCTCATTTGGATTTTTCGCTTTATTCAACTCATTAATTTTTGTTAGTGCATATTGCTGTATTGTCAACAACGGCAATACAATACGCTCTCTAATTTGAATTGATGCTTTACCGTCAGGATAGTTCTCCATTAATTCTTTATGACCTGCAATTTTCAACAACAATCTTTTAGTTTCTAAAAATTCATCATAAATAATTTGCCAAAATTCTCCAAATTCAGGATCTTTTCTCATATAAGCAGTCAATGGGAAAAATGATTTTGCCAATGACATCATACTATTTTCTAATAAAGTTTTTACAAACAAAGAGTTGTCATACAAATCCTGAACCTTATCCCATTGATCAGTATCTTCAAAATGCTTTAACGCAGAACCTACCCCAAAAAATCCTGGTACATTTTGCTTTAATTGACTCCAAGAACCAACAAAAGGTATTGCACGCAAATCTGCGAAATCTAAATGTTCTGATTTACTTCTTTTAGACGGACGACTACCAATATTCGTTTTAGCGTAATATTTTAAAGTACTCATCTGCTCTAAGTAAGGAATAAATTTAGGATGATTCTTAAAATTCAAATATTTTTGATATCCAAATTCAGCCAATTGATCTAAAATTTCTTTTTCATTACTGGATAATCTATTTTGTCCTTTATTAAAAACCTGATTGGTAGCTCCTGCACTCAATAAGTTCTCTAAATTGTAACGACAAGAATCTAAAGTTCCAAAATTAGAACTAATCGTTTGTCCTTGTACCGTAACCTGAATCTCATTATTTTCAATATTTGGACCTAATGACGCATAGAATTTATGTGTTTTTCCACCTCCACGTGCTGGCGGACCACCTCTACCATCAAAGAAAATAGCTTTAATTCCGTATTTTCTTGAAATTTCGGTAAGCTCCTCTTTTGCTTTATAAATACTCCAGTTTGCCATCAAATACCCACCATCTTTTGTACCATCAGAGAAACCAAGCATAATTGTTTGCTTCATATTTCTATTCACCAAATGCTTCGCATATGCTGGATTGGTATATAATTTTTCCATAATAGCATGCGCATTTTGCAAATCGTCTACCGATTCAAAAAGTGGTATAATATCAACTGTTGGGTCTTGCCAATTACTCAATCGAAATAATGCAAATGTCTCCATTACATTCAGTGCGCTTTCGTTATTACTTATAATATAACGATTTGCACCATATTCGCCGTTCTTTTCTTGTATCGATTTAATAGCTTGAATAGACTCAATTGTAGAGCGTGTCATTTCATTATCAAAAACATTTGCGTCTAAATTTCCGTTTATGTTTGACAAAACCTCAAACTTCTCTTGTTCTGTAAGTTCAAAATAATTCTCTGGAAAAATACCCGCATTCGATTTCAAATAAAAATTCACGACATCATTAAAAACGGCATCATGTATCTTACTATTTTGACGAATATCTAAAGAAGCAAAATGAAAACCAAACAGATTAACTTTGATAAGCAACGCCTCTAATTCGTCTAAATACAAAGACTGATGTTGTTCTTGTATAATGAATTTTATCTTGTTTAATTGGGTTTTAAACTCCTCTAAAGTAATATAAATTTCTCCTTTTGAATAAAAGACAGAGCGATAAAGTTTTTGTTCTAATTCTGACACTAAAACATCTACACCTGAGAATGTTAACTTACGTTTCAAACTTCTCATTTCGATGTAATAACATTTCAATATTGAAGTTCTTAAACGTTCAGCAACTTTCAATGTGATTTCAGTTGTCACAAACGGATTACCGTCACGATCTCCTCCAGGCCAAAAGCCCAATTTAATTATAGGATTTTTAATAGAATTACCGTGAAATAAATTCTTTTCAAGATAATGCACCATTTCACCGGCAGTTTCGTAAAACACATTTTCTAAATACCAAATCAAACTTACAGCCTCATCAAAAGGGTTTGGTTTTTCAATTTGAATAAAAGGTGTTTTTCCTAATTGAGCTAACAATTGTTTGATATCAAGCAAATCGTTTTTACGGATGGCATTTGTCAAATCATTGATAATTCCAAGTACAGCACCAGGATAAAACTGGGTTGGATGCGCTGTTAAAACAGTTCTAACATTGAAATTCTCCAGAAAATCAATCAACTCTTCCGTATTATTTTTAGCATCCGCTTTTTCTTTAATATCTCGAAGCGAACCTCTTCCTTCCATGTTATTCACAACCGGAAATGCAGCATCTTCAATGGCATCAAACAAAACAATTTGACGCTCAATATATTGAATAAAACGAAACATTAAATCGATTTTATCCTCTTCTGAATCTGTATGCAAATATTTTTGGGAAAAAAAATTGACAATCTCCCCAGGGGTTTCCTGCTTTTTGAACCCTGTTTCACAAATATCTGTAAATAAAGGAAGTAAAACTCCTGTATTATCTATAGAATCAAAAGGCAACGTGATAAAAACACTGTTGTAAATATGATATTTAGAGAGAACGTCTTGATTGAAACGTTCAATTTTAGGCAGTGTATACATAATTTTGTTATAGTTGGTTTAATTTAGTCAGTTTTTCATAAAAAAACCCCAAGAATTAACTTGAGGTTATATTTTATATAGCATTCAAGATTAATTACATATTTTTAAATATAGTATGCATCAAGCGCTTCTTATCATTTATGCTTTCTTCAAGTGAAATCATCGTTTCTGTTCTGTAAACACCATCGATATCATCAATCATAAAGATTACATCTTTAGCATGTTTAGTATCTTTTGCTCTAATTTTACAGAAAATATTGAATTTTCCTGTAGTTACAGAAGCTACGGTTACGAAAGGAATCTCATTGATACGCTCCAAAACAAATTTTGTCTGAGAGGTGTTGTTAAGAAAAACTCCAACATAAGCGATAAAAGAATATCCTAATTTGTCATAATCAAGAACTAGTGAAGATCCCATTATAATACCAGCATCTTCCATTTTTTTTACTCTAACATGAACTGTTCCAGCAGAAATTAATAATTTTTTTGCAATATCCGTAAAAGGAACTCTTGTGTTGTCAATCAACATATCTAAAATCTGATGATCTACTTCATCTAAACGAAACTTACTCATAATTCTTTAATTAATATTACTAATTACTATTACAAAGTATAAAAATATACATAAAAAATAAGAAATCGATAAATAAATTAAATTTTTACTAATCCATTAACAAATTTCATGTTATTATTTAGATAAAAATTAGCCTTTTGATTTAATTTCGGAAAATTATCATAATCATCTTGATATAAAGCTTCTTCAGCATCATACTCAATATGACCAAAATGATTTTCTAAATCGCCAATTTGACTAATGTAAGCATTAAAACAAATTTGACCATCAACCAATTCTTCTTTGTATTGTGCTGCAAAATTGGTGATTTTTTCAATACCATCATAATTTATTCTGATGTTTTTATACATTAAATCATAAAAAACGACTTTATTTTGAGAAATATTCAAATATTTATTAATTCCATTGCTAACTATATCGTTTTCGCTAAGTATCGTAAAACTCGACACAAGCGCCATGAAAACATATTTTCGAGTTTCTTCTCTTTGATAATCATTCGGGAAATGCCCTGCTTCAAACAATACTGTCGGAACACCTAAATACTGAAACGTATCGCCAATACAGTTAATATTAAACGAATCATCAAAACGCCCCACTTGTCCCGGTATATATTGTTGCAAAACGTCATTTATTCCCGCAATTAAATTAATCGCTTTCAATCGAGATTCATTAATCTCTCTTTCTTCATTATAAGAAGGCGCCAAAAAGGACAAAGTTGCTGGTTTTCCCGTACTTCCAACTCCAAAAATAGTACGCTGATCATGCAAATTAAAGCAATAGTGCGGTTTAAATGATTCAAAAGTTTCTCGTAACACGTTACTTTCTGGTTGTGTCAAATTCTGAGAATCACGATTTAAATCAATTTTATTAGCATTTTCTCGCGTATATAAAGCAGCTCCATCCGGATTTAAAATCGGAATACAGCAAAAAGTAAAGGTATTTAACAATTTATTTGCCAATTCCGAATCGCTATTTAACAGATTCAAGAAGTCAAAAAGCGCTTTTGTAGTCGTACTTTCATTACCATGCATTTGAGACCAAAGAAAAATTCTTGTTTCTCCAGCACCAATTTGATACTTATAAATTGGTTTTTCAAGTACTGATTTTCCAATAACACTAACTTGATTATTGCTGTTTAATTTCTGTAATAAGGGTTCGATATTTTCTAAAGTAATGTAACGACCCTGAATTGATTGCTCCTTATATTGTTGGAACATTTGCTCTAAATTCATACTAAATTATTTGATTTACAAAAGTAAACATCTTTACATTTACAATTGTAAACTTGTTTTTATTTGATTATTTTAGATTTGTAAACAGCTTTAACTCTATTTAAATCTGCTTTATCGCTATTGTGATTAACAATTGTTACTAATTATCATTTTAACATTTAAATAGTTATTTATCAGTTGTTTAATTATACAAACCTTATGCTTTAATTTAAATTAATTATACTTTTTTAAGTAATTTACAGTTGTAATTTTGGCTAGTTACACTATTTTAATTACATTTGTAAATACACTGTTTTAAAATATAATTTACAATGGTAAACACAGATGATTTTATAAAAAGATTAGAAATTATACTGGATTATTATAGTCTTAATGCTTCTTCTTTTGCGGATAAAATCGGAGTGCAGCGTTCCAGTTTATCTCACCTGCTGTCCGGAAGGAACAAACCCAGTTTAGATTTTATCCTTAAAATTTTAGATGTTTTCCCCGATATAGATTTATACTGGATTTTGAATGGTAAAGGAACCTTTCCTAAAAATGACGAAAACGTCATACCTAAGCAAAATACAGTTGATGAACTTTTAAAACCAAATATTCCCACTCCATCCAAAATAGAAGTTGTACCGGAAAATTTATTTTCGAAAATGCAAAGCACAACGAGCAATGATTTATTAGAAACAAAAAAAACAGAATCTCAAAATACGATGAAAGATTCTGCTTCGGGCGAAATTGATAAAATTGTCATTTTTTATAAAAACGGAACTTTTAAAAGTTACATTCCAGATTAAAATAAAAACCCCGATTCAGAAAATCTGAATCGGGGTTTTTATTAATTGTTTCATTCAATTTTTACTTTACCAACAAAAAATTATTTTCTTAAAACAAATATTGACGTCACTCCAAGTTCGGCTCTTGCATTAACCGGGGTTGAATCTCCAGAAACTGTTGGATAACTAAACGTTAATACTTGTCCTCCTGCATTAAGCCTTTCGGCAACATAAATATTTTTTGTCACATTATCATAAGCCACATCCACAGGATTTCCTAATAATGAATTTGGTCCGTACACTCTAACCTGATTTGTTAAAGCAATAGTTCCTGCCGAAGCTGTAGAGGCAAAAATACTTGAGAAATTTTTTATAACAATAAGTCCGCCATCAGTTGCCGATGCTGCACTGGCGACATCTGTAAGTATCATAACATCATCCGATGCAGAATATGTAATTCCGTGTGTACGAATAAGACCTTCGATAGTTACCCGTTTTGTAGGTGTAATACTTCCGGACGCATTATTCATGAAATTTTTGAACTGAACGATATCACCAGTCAAATCTGCCACCGCATACAAATCATTTCCATCCATGTGAATTCCCCAAAGCTTGAAATTTGTGGTGTATGTATTCAATAAAGTGAATCCTACAGTCGTTTTTTGATAGACAAATAATTTATTAATCAATCCATTTGACACTAATTGATCTTGAGTAACCACCACTTTATCACCTGAAACTGCAGTTTCTCTGGCATTATTAAATTCCCCGGTGACACTACTCAAAGACAGGATTAAATTATCAGTTCCTGCAGTAAGAGCACTTTTTATTCCGGTGTAACTTTCTAATCTATTATTAGTTCTGGACGCTACAGTAATTGCATCTGTTTCGCTGTTATACGAAATTCCTTCAGAGTCTAATGAACCAACCGTAAAAGATTTCACCATTGGCGAAGCGGCTAATAAATCTGTATATGTGATTTTTCCGGTGGTATTGCTTGAAGTAACCAGTTTTAGTTCGGCTGAAGCTGCATTTGAATCATTAGTATCGCATGAAGCAAATAATAAAATAGAGATTGAGCAGGTAATAATTAAATTTTTCATAAGTATTATTTTAAAGTTTAAATACACTTACGAAAAACCGAATCGTTTGGTTTTCTATTTTCTATTTATTTTCAAAAAAATATCCGTTTTCAGGAATTTTTCCTTCAACACCTATAAAATGTTTGGTCAGAATACCCATATCTAAATCAATATTTCCTGTTGGCACCATTGGACTTCCAAGGTTAACTTCTTTTTTACCAAAATTAAACGCTACTGGAATTATGGGCACATTGGCTTTCAAAGCAATGTAATAAAATCCGGTTTTAAGTTCCGCTACTTTGGTACGAGTACCTTCGGGAGCAACAGCAAGTCTAAAAACTTCTTTTCTTTTAAAAATAGCAGCGATTGAATCTACTTTATTTAATCCGCCCGTTCTGTCTAATGGTTCACCGCCCATATATCTGAAATAAAACCCGAAAGGAAAACGAAACAATTCTTTTTTTCCTACCCAATGCATCTCTAATCCTGTAATTCCTCGCGTAAAAACACCCAAATAAAAATCATGATTACTCGTGTGAGGCATTACCATCATTACACATTTTTTCATATCCGGATCAATGGAACCTACAATTTTCCAACCCATCAGTCTGAAAAATATCCATTTGTAAAATTGTTTCTTCATTCTTTTACTATTTCTTACAAAATAAATAATTTAAATCTTATTTTTGAGAAAAAATGCCTTAATGATTCAAAAACTTTTCAGCTATCTCATTCCAATAAAAATCTATCAGAAAAAATCTGCTATCAGCAAATCTATAGAAGTTACTTGGGCAAATGGTGAATTAGTATTAGATTCTGAAAACACTAATTATTCTTACGGCAGCTTACAACGTATTTTGAAAATTGGATTGAAGAACATTGGTTTTGAAAAAATAACAGCAATGGATTCTATTTTAGTTTTAGGTGTTGCAGGAGGAAGTGTTATTAAAACATTGGTAGACGAAATCAAATTTAAAGGGAAAATTACAGGAGTTGAAATTGATGCTGAAATAATCGAAATTGCAAATAATTATTTTAAGCTAAATGAAATTCAAAATTTAGACCTTCATATCGATGATGCTTTCGAATTTGTTTTGAAAACCAAAGATAAATACAACTTAATCATCATTGATATTTTTCAAGATACCACGATGCCCAACTTTTTATTTGAAAAATTCTTTATTCATCGCATTTGTCATTTATTAAAAAGTAACGGTTTTGTATTATTCAACACCATGTGTTTAAATGAAAAAGACAATTTGAGAAATGAACTCTATGTGACTGAATTTTATAAAAATCAGTTCAAAATAAAAACCATTCCGCGTATTGAAATGCATAACGAATTGATTGTAATTGAGAAGTTAAACTAAAATTCACCGTCTGATTCTGCATAGAAATGTATTTTTTTTCGTACCTTAGAATGCATAACTAATCTTCATTTACAATGAAAGCAATTGTAAAAAAATTGTTATTAGGAAAAACATCAAAAGGAGAGAAACCAAAGTTCAATCCCATTCAGAAACGGATACAAAACATCCAATCTATCTGGAATAACGACCATCAGGATGACAATGGTCTGGAAAAAATAGTTCGTTTGTTTCTCTCCTTTTCTCAATTACTTTTCCCAGGAATTTACATTAAATATTGGGCAAGCAAAAAAGGAATTGAATACCAGGATTTAGCTTTAGATTTTTATGTTTTGCTCAAAGTAGTGTTTCCAATATTGATTTTAATAAACCATTGGCAAAACAATCAATGGATTATTTGGATTCTGATTTACGTTTTTTTAGAAACTGTATTTTATATTCCAACACTCATTTTTGCTTCGGATATGTTTTCAAAACCGCGTTCTTATAAACGATCTATGCTGTTGCTTTTTTTTAACTATTTAGAAATTGCGTTTGCTTATGCCGTTTTTTATTCCTGTGACAATTACCTGAACAAACCCTTTCACCATTGGTTTGATGCGATTTATTTCAGCATTGTAACTTCCTCATCTATAGGATATGGCGATTATTATCCGGTAACAACAATTGGGAAATTCTTAGTAAGTACACAAGCCTTATTATTTCTGTTCTTTATTGTGCTTTTCTTAAATTTCTTTTCTACCAAAATAAAAACCAGAGGTTATTTTGACCATGAAAATCTAGAATAAATCACAGCATTTTTCTCGCTTTTTCTAAATCTTCAGGAGTGTCAATACCGATTCCAACATGTGTCGTTTCGACCATTTTAATTCGTTTTCCAAATTCAAGATAGCGCAATTGCTCCAGTTTTTCGGATGCTTCCAAAGATTGCATTGGTAAACTATAAAAATCCAATAAAGCTTGTTTTCTAAAAGCATAAATTCCAATGTGTTGCATGTAGCGAACGCCCACATTTTTCTCTCTTGGATATGGAATTACCGAACGCGAAAAGTACAAAGCGAATCCGTTTTGATCCACCACTACTTTTACATTATTCGGATTATTAATGTCGTCTTCATTAGTGATTTCACGCATCAAAGAAGCTAAATCTACTTTTTTATCCAAATCATTTCTGAAAACTTCAATTACTTTTGCCAAAGGTTCCGCATCGATAAATGGTTCGTCTCCTTGAACATTTATCACGATGTCAACATCCAGATTTTCGACTGCTTCCGCAATTCGATCACTTCCTGATTCGTGTTCCTTGATACTCCTGATGGCTTTTCCGCCATGAGAAACGATTTCATCAAAAATTAAATCGGAATCTGTTACCACAAAAACATCATCAAACAATTGCGTGTTTATCGCGGCTTCATAAGTTCTTAAAATCACTGTTTTTCCTCCTAAATCCTGCATCAGTTTAGCGGGAAATCGGGTTGATGCATAACGGGCTGGAATGACTGCTATTATTTTCATTACTTATTTATATTTTTTCTATTAATCAAATTAAAAACAATCTCTCAATCAAGAGATTTTATCACATAATCTTCACCGAAGTCATACTCAACGAACCTCCTAATAACTTATCATTGAACAAACTCAGTTCTTCGGATTTTCCTTTTAATCCTAAAGTATAAATCAAAGGCAAATAATGTTCCGGCGTAGGAATTGCCAATTGAAGCGCTCTACTTTGTGTTTCATAATCAATCAGTGGCTGAAAATTACCGTCCAGTAAATAATTATTGACGGTTTCCCTTGCTTCAATTGCCCAATCGTAACCGTAATTATCTTTTTCGAAATTCTGAAAATCGACTAATCGCAAATTATGAACAATATTACCACTGCCTACAATCAAGATTCCTTTGGTACGCAACGCACTTAATTTTTGAGCCAAGTCAAAATGGTATTGACTAGATTTGGTGTAATCAATACTCAACTGAATTACAGGAACATTTGCCTCGGGATATAAATGCTTAATGACACTCCAAGCACCGTGATCTAAGCCCCAATGTTCGTCCAGCTCTACTTCTACTGGAGTCAATAATTGTTTGGTTTCTACTGCTAATTCTGGACTTCCTTTGGC
>ERZ1034365.1360-NODE-1360-length-12576-cov-3.088567_pt1 | contig 12576 bp, 15 predicted proteins | sample MGYA00520615_ERZ1034365 | MGnify/ENA primary metagenome ERZ1034365 (study PRJEB33736, sample SAMEA104284505) | Azolla filiculoides | biome: Urban; feature: Water surface; material: Ditch water | place: Netherlands | collected 2015-10-28 | depth 0-0.1 m ... | reverse complement strand
TATTCTTAGATTTACTTCATCTTGTTTTTCTATTACTATCTTCATTACATCCCCGCTAGGAACTGCTTCCAGGCAATGCCATTTTTAATTTGAAAGTCTCTAGAACGGATCTGACCAAGGATAGACTCTAATAGGTATATCATTGCAGTCAGGTATTCAATTCTAGTGTTAATGTTATTTAGATCTGTATCACCAGTAAGAATTTCATCCATCTCATTTTTGAGTGGCTTAACTCCTTGGTATTGATCCCATTGTAGATCTGCTAATTCTTGGCGTGACATTTCACCACGATAGTATTTGAATTTGGTTTTTCTTAATTGGTTATAGTCAGAGGTATACTTAGAATGCTTTAACTTAGCTTCAATAAGTAACTTGATATATTTTGAATGTAACTTGGGTGTTAATGTGGCAGCCTCACCGAGATAGTTATCATCTATCCCACAGTCTGACTCCCACATATCTTGAATTTCATCTATTTTCATAACAACTCCATAATGTATTAATATATATTACGTTATAAATTCATAGTATCCGAATTTGAACGTTGCACTTCCAACTAAATACTGTACATCACCTAAAGTAGAGTCAAATGTTAATGTCTCAATACTTGTTGGGAACATATCTCTAAAGTGTACGGTTTTTACTACGTTATTACTACTATTTAAAATCTGTAAAACTCCATCAGAAAAGTTTCTCATTAACTCATTAGTAGTATTTCTTTGATCTTCACTTACAAAAGTAATGTATTGTTCATACGATTGAGGGAAACCCAATGCAACAATCCAGTTATAGATTGATTGATAATTAACCATTCCCTCATCAATTAAAAATTGAATAGTTAGATTATCATATGTTAATGTTTCACCTGGGATTGGTGTTTGTAAGAATGGAGTAGCAAACTCTGGTGCACCAAGCATAATACCTGGAAGATTAACTTGCTGGCAAAAGAAGTCTACTTCGGGTAGTTTAGAGATATTAAATCTAAACCCATTAGCTGTTAATGGATTAATATTTTCTGGTATTGGACAGGTTAAAGTCGCCATAAGTTTTCCTAAATTGTTTTACTATTTATTATATCATATTTATAGTATTTTGTACAATAAAAAAGGGGATCCGAAGATCCCCTTTGAGTCACCTATCTTACGTAGGCTTCTTGATACTACATCAAGTTTGTAACTGCAACTTTACGGTAGTAGTAGTTCTTGTTAGCAACTGATAGATCATCAGTACCGCCATCCAATGAAACGAATGGATTAGATACCATGCCGTAACGAGTTTTGAAACCAATTTTTGGTTGGAAACTGTTAGGATCAATTGCACGAACCATTTGCAATGGAACGTATGGGCAGTAGAACAAACCAGCATCAAATGCTGAAGTACCTTTGTAACCTACTGTGAAGAACTGTGTACCAGCTTGGTTAGCTGAATATGGATCAACATAAACTTTATATTTACCATTCAACACACCAGCGAATGTTGTTGAAGCTTCGTCAACATTCAAACCAGTAGATAATGCAGGAGCGTAATCTAAAACACCAGCCATTGCTAATGCAGATGCAACATCTGAAGAGCAAAGGATGAAGTTACCACGACCACGACGTGTTTGTTGAGCAATCGCATTGGCTTCACGTTCGATTTGGAACAATAAGCCTTTGAATTTTTCAACTGACCAACGACCGTTAGAGTCAACGTCTAAGTCGAATGTACCAGCAACTGCTGTACCAACTTGAGCACCAACTTTAGCTGTTTTGTAAACAGTACGGATAACTTCACGGTTGATTTCAGCAAGAATTTCTGTTGAAAGAATGTTTGACAATTCTGTTTCAGCGTCAAGACCGTGAACTGCTTTCAAGTCTTGTGCTAATTCAACTGAGTATTCAGCTTTCAATGCACGTGTTTGAGCTGTTACAGATTTACGTTCGATAGAGAATGCCATTTGACCGAATGAACCGTCACCAGCACCACCTTAAAAAAAACGTTCTGCAGCTGCAGTAGTAATACCATTACCAGTTGTGTAAGTGCCATCAACTGGATTATCACCAGCATGAGTACCAGCGCCAGAGAAGTCTGAATCAGCTTCGTTGAACAATGCTTCTGTACCATCTTGTGATGTATATTTTGATTTCATTGCGAAAATCAAACCAGTAGGTTGTGTCATTGGTTGAACACCGCAAATGTCATAAGCGATCATTTGTGGCATTGCACGACGTACCAATGAGATAAGAACTGGATCGAAACCAGCAACAGAACCAGTCATAGAACCAGCGCCGCCTTGAGCGATACCAGCACCACCTGAGTTAGTTGGAGCACCTTCGAATAATGCTTCTTGTTGTTTAGCCATTTCGCGTTCTTGGTTTTCCAAAAGAACAGCAGTAACTTCCTTACGGTAGTTATCTTTGATTGATGGCAATGATGAGTGCTCTAAAATCGGCTCCCATTTTTTTAATAGTTCTTGACGTGTTGACATAAGTCTTCCTTTTTATTTTACGTTATCTAAAGCGCTCATATAGCGCTTCATTTGTGGAGCAACCACTTTTTCTTCAGTTAAAGCTTCTACTGGAGTATCTGTTACTACAGATTCAACAATAACTTTACCTGCCTTGTTTGTGAAATAGTTTTCACGAATAGTCTGTACCTTGGTAGCAAAAGTATCAGCATCTTCAAATACTAACTCTTCAGCAAGACCAGTGAACTTCTCTACTTCAGTATCGGTTAAACCGTTACATGCTTCTTTAACGATCTCTTGTCTAGCTTGTTCTGAAATAATTTTATTCATTTCAACGTTAGCTTCCAATTGTTCGTCAAGTTTAGCTTGAAGTTCATCGATAGTTTGTTCCATTTGACCAACAACATCAAATTTCTCTTCAGGAATATCGATATAATTTTCTTCGAATAAACCTTTAAGACCTGAAACAAAATTCTCAAGAATTTCAGACTTCATACCACGTTCAAGGGCAATTTCATTTTGTGCAATCCACGTCTCAACAACATAATTGAGATATCCATCAACTTTTTCAACAAGACCCTCTTGATTCTGAGCAGCAGCTTCTTCAAGCTTAGCTTCGAATTCTTCTTCTAGATTAGCAACTTCTTGCTTAACTCTAGCAACAATAGCAGCTTCAAAAATTGTAGCAGCTTTTGCTTTAAACTCTTCAGACAAATCTTCACCATTAACTAGTGCATCAACGTCTTCTTTAACTGTATCACCGATACGAATAACAGATTGATCACCAGCTTGAGCTTTAGCAGTAACTACATTAGGTTTCTTTGTAGTACCTTTAGCTTGTTCGTCAGCGTTATCTTTGTTATTACGATCTGAATCAGGATTCATTTCTTTTGTTGCTGCTGGTAGATTAGTAGTATCTTGGCCACCAACTTCTGCTGGAGTACCTGTACCTTCATCCAAATCAACAACATCTTCCTCAATAACTTCTTCTGATACTGTACGGCCTTGTGACTCGGCCAACATCTCAGCAATCTTTTGTTCGATAGACATTCTTATCTCCTATATCTAAATTAGATAATTGTATTTATTATTTATATTTACTTAATTTTCTGTAGAAAATTCATAAATAACTTAAGTTTTTGCTCTTCCAAGCGACTAGATGGTGTTGCACGGATAATACCACGAGCCTCACTCAAATCTTTCTCCACAAATTTTCCATCGACCAATACCCACTCTTTACCTTCCATAATACCCTCAACGAATGCATTAGGAGCACTTGGATCAGCTACGATATCTGCTGCCGTAGCCAAAGTAAAATCGTTACCTACAACTGATACACCTTCTTTTTGCGTTAGTGAACCCATACCTCTAGATGAAACACCTAGTTGAGCACCTTCGTCAATAAGAGACTTAACGATCTTGCCATATGGAGTATCCATAATCTTAGCACGACCTACCCAGTTGTCGCCGTCTTCTTTAAGTGACTTAATCATCATACATACGCGATCTAAATTAATAGATGGAGTATCTGGATGACCTAATTCACCGAATGCACGGTTCTTTTTAATATATTCTTCGTTATATCTATTAACCTCTTTAGACATAATATCTTTAGGATACATACGTCCATTGCGATTCTTTAGATTAGATTGAAGGAATACTCCCTCAATAAAATATTCTTTACCTTTACCAAGCTTCTCTTCAACGATTAGCTTAACCTCTTCGGTATGTTCTTTAATTAATTTCATGCTGAGTGTCCTTTAGTTACACTGTCATGATACCACACTTGTGGCCATGCGTCAGAAACGCCCGAATATCCAGTACCGTCTGCTTCTGAATTACTCCAGAATAATTGCATACGTTCAGCACCAGTGTACTCAGTGAATTGAATACGAACTGGATAGTACATGCCTTCTTCCATTGGAATAGAGTCGGGAGTCTTAGAGTTACCAGTATTTGAAGCAGAAAGAGCCATATTACCGTCACCACCATTACCATCTAAAGCTGATTCACCAAGCCAGAGATAGGTGTCATCATCACACGCAATATGGAAGTTGTATGTATCTGTTGATGGAGCTTTAAAGTAACCAACCCATTCAAGAGTATAGTGTTCTTCTGTACTAAGGTTTTGGTTACCAAAACCAACAAATGTATCAGCTTTACCAAAGTAACCTATATTGTTACGGCAGAAGTTGACATCAATACCACTATCTGGTGCTGTTCCAAAGTTGCCTAGGAATTTCTTACGCCATAAGCCAGGAGCTGCATTAGAGATAGAAGATACTTCACCACCCCAATTCATTGAACCAACAGATGTACTATCTACTTCAGTTTCAATAAAGTACTCACCTGATCCAGGGATTGGAAGATCAAACAAACCTTCAGGTGTTGGCGCGCCAGGAATAGTGCTAGGACCTACAATAGATTCATCATCGTAAATACCATAAGTAGCAGTTTCAACTTTAGTAGAATAACCCTTAACTTTACGTAATACAATATAAACTGTAGCGTCATTGTTATAGATTTGTACATCGATATCTAAATCATTATATACATTATCATTATAACCTTGGCCAGCAAAATCTAAATTTTGTGGGGATGCACCGACTAGTGGGATAATAGTTTCACCATCGCGCATAATTCTAATAGTTGAATCTGGAAGACCAGTCCAATTAACAGAAACAATGTTTACTTCAAAGTTTTGACCATTAACTTCTTGGCTATTGGCTATAAGATCATCATTTAGGTAAATAGTCTCAGAAGTACCAGCTTCACCCCAAATCTTAACGACGGATTCTTGGTTTGTATTTTTAATAACCTGTTTCATTTATTATTCTCCTAGACCGTGTTTAGCTGCAAGAGCTTCGATCTCTTCCATTTGTTCTTTGTTTAATTTCTTATTGGCACGCCAAACACCATCTTCTCTATTAGCAGCTTTTCTGCCTAGTTTTTCTAGTTCAGGAGTATCATTGGAGAAATGACCATGTGTCTTATCGCGTTTAAAGCGATGCGTAGAATACTTGTCACCGAGTTTATCTGCTTCCGGTTCAGCCTTTGCAACATAAGACTTTAATGTATCTTTAGATAATTCTTCTAACTCTTCAACTTCTTCTGACATTTTTTCTTTAGCTTTTCTAGCTTCAGCGCGTTTCTTAGCTTGAGATTTAGCAAATTCTTCCATGCCCTCTTCAAGTTCTTCTTTCAAAGAATTAACGTGATCTTGAGCATCGGTTTTAGAAGCATAAGAAGCTATCTTTTTACCCTTGTGCCATACTTGATGCATCCCCATGAAAAGTTTAATTGAAGCTTCATCTAACTCTTCAACTTCTTCTTTAGCTAATTTTTTACCTACTCGCTCTAAACCAGACATACGGTTTTGTACACGTCTAGCATGATATTCCTGTGCCGCATGATCTTCGTCATTTTCAGCATCACGTTCACCATGAACTGCGTCAACTGTATCAATAGAAGCTTTTCTAACGTATGAACCTAAAGTCTTTTTAGATAATTCATCTAACTCTTCGGCATCTTCTTTACGAAGTTTTTTGAAGTCATCTGCATCTAGTTTACCGTTTTTATTCTTATCAAGCTTAACTTGATTAGGATGTAACTCTTCTTTTTCCATCTTTTTAGATGAGCATGCTTCTACAATCCGCGTAACTGCATTAATTAGATCTTGGTCTAAGCCTAAAGTGGTTTTCATTGCTATTCCCTTATTTGTTGTATTACTGATAGAAAGTTTTCTTTGCTTTCTCTCATGTGTTCTACAATCTCGTTATGATTCTGTAATAGATTATTTATATGCAGTTGAGTATCTTTATTGATAGCAACAACAGATCCATCATTTAGCTTAAAGTCAATTTTACCTTCAACTAACTTATCGAATTTGTTTAAGTCTCTAATTTGAGTAGCAACTGCATCCACTGTAAAAATTTTAGATGCTGCTAACTCAATATATGACTCAATTAAAGTATCAGTTACTTTAACTTGGTGGTGTTCAGCAATGATCTTAGCTACTTTTTCATCAGAAAGTTCTTCATAGATATCATGTGCAATTTCTTGCTCTAGATTATCTGCATAGCATTCTTGCTTAATAAAGTCTCTAGCTTCAGCAATAGTATAGAACTCAGTTTTAGTACCATCAATAGTAACTACTTGATCAGTAGTCATTTCGATCAAGTGACCATTACAGCGCAACTGTCTTGCAACAGCCACGCCGGTTTTGTTTTCTGATAGTTTTCTAGAGAACTGGCTAAAGTACATATTACTCTTCAGAAGCCTCTTCTGTTTCTACTTCAGCATCTTCAGCAACAACTTCTTCGCTAACTGATTCTGTGCGGAACATGTTTTGAGCAACATCAACACGCATATCATCTAAGCGATCTGAAATACGATTAGCCATTTCTGAATTAAATGCTGCTTCAATTGCAACTGAATCGCCCTCAGCAATAGCATTAATTAAATCTTTTACGCCTTGTGTCATTCTTATTCTCCTGTATCTGGTTGTCTAGCTGCTTGGATTGCGCCTTCTTTTTCAGCATGGGCAATCATTAATTTTTCTTCATCTTTAATCTGAACATCGATTTCTTTGATCTCTTCTTCAGTTTGCATTAATACATTACGACGAACATATTCAACTGAATAATATTTACCAACATACGGTTCCATTAATTGTAATGCATTAATCCGTTGTTGTAGGATCTCATTATTTTTAAGTTCAGCAAAGTGGTTATCCATTTGATATTCAAAACGAATATCATTGTACATTTCATCCCATTCTTCTGGGAGAATTATGTTCTTAGCAACTAACTGAATACGTAAAGCTTCTGAAAATAAATTAGAGAACTTCTTACGTAATCTAGTAATGAACTTATTAAACTTAACTTCATCTCGAGTAATTTCAGTAGAACGACCTAAGCTGAAACCTTGCTGAGGTTGTAATCTTGAAATTGGCACATTCAATGAATTATATAGTTTAGTTTGGAAATAATTAATATCAGCAATATCACCTAGGTTTTGTCCACCAGGTAATGTAGTAATCTCTGTACCTTTACCGCCTTCACGACGTGGCATCCAGAAATCTTCCATTAGAGATAGATGTTTACGATCATCTCTAACTTCACCAGTAGCTGCATCATAAACAACTTTATTTCTAAACTTATTCATAATGTCATTAACGTATTGCTCAGCTTTAAGCTTAGGTAAGTTACCTACGTCAATGTAAAAAATTCTGCGCTCAGGCGCTCTTGAAATACGATAGATGACCAAAGAGTCTTCAATCATTTTCAATTGATTTACTGGTTTAATCGCTTTATGAAGATGACTTAATACCATATTAGTATTAGAATCAAGTAAACCAGACGTACAATAGATTACAGAATCTAAAGAAAGCTTAACTCCCTGAGTGGTTGCTTGTGTAATACCTTTATCGTTATATAGGTAATACTCATCAGTAGTTGTAGTTACTTCTACGCCTTTCTGATTCTTTTCTTTCTTAACATTCTTAATCTTACGAATCTTGCGTGGGTCAATATATCTCAATTCCACAATGCCATCTTTAGGGCGTGCTGGGTCAATTAATATATGATAATATGATCGGCCATCGATATACCATGAACGGAATATATCGTGCCCTTTCTCATCGAATTTATATAATTTTAGGATCTCTACAAATTCATCACGAATCTTTTTCTTAATAGATTCAGATATCTTTAAGTCATCCATAATTAGTTGAACTGGCTGCTCGTTATCATCAACAACGATAGCCTCGTTAACTATATCTTCAATAGCGGCGTCACAATCTGGGTACTGGCAAACTTCTCGATATCGTCTAATGAGATCATTCTCATTTTTAACAACACCTTCTAAGTCAACCACCATCCCATAATAGGAAGCTGCAGCAGAGGAAACAACCGTAGAGCCATCATCGGGAGTAGGAGTTACCACACTCCCGAGATCTTTTTCCGGCTTCTTTTTCTTTAGTTCAAAACCAAATATTTCCATAATATACCTTTAGTTACAATACTATCTATTTATTAGATAGGTAAAGGGAAAGTACCAAGCGGAGTATTAACTGAAGCGTTAACGCCAAAGCCAGAACCACCTGTTGAAGTATTACTTGTCCAGTAATTGTATGTAAACTCAACATCAAACAATTCAATTTGGTTATTTGACTCGTAATCTAATGCAATTTGACCAATACTTGTTGGATATGCATCTACGAATTTATATGTTTTAACAGTAGCACCATTACGATCCAATTGATGTACTAATAAGTCAACTTGGTAGTCACGTGGATTTACACGACCATTAGTTTGACCCATGTTCAATACACCGTCTGACCATACTTCCATCGCATTACGGATAGAGAATGTAGTATCATTGTATACTGAAATAGTCCATGGAGCAAATGAGCGTTCGCCGGCAAAGTTAACTGCACGACCACGGTACATTACTGGAACGTTATCAATTGTAGCTGCTGGTAATTGTGCTGCTTTACATAAGAACTGTGAGTTCAAACCAACCAAAGCACCTGCGGTAACAAATGATGGAAATGCTAACTCTACACGGAATTGATTGGGGCGTGCACCGCCGCCAGTCATCTGTGCTTTAAAATCTGAGATATTTGCCATTTAATTTTCCTTTATCTTAAGTGGAGAGAGTTTCCTCTCTCCTTCTATTATTTATTTATTAAGCACCAATTTCTTCAAAACTTACTGAACTACGTGCTGCAATGAAGTTTAGTGTAATAAAGTTGATAGAGCGGTTTGGTTTGATATAGATATCAGCAACAAACTCGTTACGATCAATAACTTCGCCAGTATTATTTGTGTCATCACATTTCACACGGAAATCTGTAACACCACGGCGACCTTGTACGTCACGTAAGAATGGCTCTACTAAATTCTTGAACTGAGCTCTTGTGAATGAATCATTGAACTCGAACAATTGATATTTAGCAGCAGTAGCAATAGCTTTCTCAAGAACGATAAACAAGCGACGTACGTTGATACGATCGAATGCTGATGGTTTAGCTTGAAGAGTTTTATCGCCGAATAGAACTGTACCTTGACCTGGGAAGTTAACCACTGGGTTAACACCATTTTTGTAAAGGTTATCACGTTCTGTTTTGCCTGGATTAACAGCCAATTTAACAACGTTTTTAATTTGACCACGGTTATAACCACCTGGTGAGTACCAAGGATCATCTGTATAGTCAGTACGAGCACATAGACCAGCTACGTCACCGTTTAATGGAATCCAACGGTATTTGTCGTTATAACGGTCATACTGATATTTACAACCACTGTCTAAAACTGCATATGATGTGCTTGGTAATTCATTACGGTATTCATTAACTGCATCAACTGCATCTGAACCAGTACCAATAATTACATCGCCGTCGCTTCCACCAGAAGTATTACCTACAATGTATTGTGGTGATAAGAATGCTACGCAATCTTTACGATGTTCAACAACATCACTGATAATAAAATCAGCAACTGTTTCTGAAGCTTTACCAGCAATTACTAATGAGATGTCATACAACTCATCGTTTGCAAATACAGCGAAACCGTTTTGCAATTGACCATCCGTTGCAGATAAATCATCTACACCACCAGTTAATGAGATTGTACTAGCAGTGGTAAGATTAACAAATGTAGTATTTGATGCATTACCCCAATTTGTACCAGCATCGAGGTGATCCATCCACCAAATATAGCGTGATGCTGAGTTAATTACATCTTTATAGTAGTTATTTGTGCCATCTGATTTCTTGTTGTCATTTGCTTTAGATACATATGAGAATTTCTCTAAAATGCCACCTCTAATTCCGGTCCATTTACCAAGAATATCAATAACAATAACATGAAGTTCATCATTAGAACCACCAGCTTGTACTGCACCACTAGATGTACCAGGAGCTGAATCAAATTCAGCTTTATAAGCCCAAGTAGCATATGATGCTGAGTCAGCAATAGATACTTTAATTGAGTTGCCTATTGCGCCAGGAAATTTAGCAGCCCAAGGACCCACAACGCCAGCACCTGAGGCATAATTTGTAGTATATACATCAGTGTTATTAATTTTAATACCACCGCTACTAGCTATGGCTTCAGCAGCAGCAGGATTACCTGTACCTGGAGCAATAGTAACTGTTGGATTAGCAGTGTAACCAGAACCAGGTTCAGTAATTATAATATCAACAATCTGGCCAGCCTCTAAGCCGGTACCAAGTACTGCTGTACCAGTTGCAGTAACGCCAGTTTCAATTTGAGGATCTGAGAATGTAACAGTAGGAACGACAGTGTAAGAGTCGCCTTGGTCTATCAAACTAACACTAGTTACAGAACCAGATGCAATTGCAACAGCATTTCTATGGTTTTGTGTATCTGCACGAACAACTAATAAGTTATTTGTGTATGATAAAAAGTTAGCAGCAGTGAAAAATGATGCAGCATTATCATCAGTTGGTGCACCGAATCTAGCTACTAAATTATTTTCAGAAGTAATAGTAACAGGATCCATAACAGGACCCCATGGGAATACACCAGCAAAAGCGCCAGCTGATGTTGAAACTGCAGGTACGATTGAAGAAAAATCTTTTTCTGTAACCAATACACCTGGACTTAATTGAAATGCCATTGTAATTCTCCTTATTGCATTATACTACATGTTGTTTTCGTTTTGCTGGGAAGCAAGTTAATACTAATTTATTTATATATCTTAAATTTATTATATTTCTTTTATTTTCAAGGACTTAGCAGCTATACGACCCCTTCAATCCGTATAAGGGGCAGATATGCGATTAGTCTAACGTTAGTGTTGACAACCTAACGGCAGTCGGTTAGACTGCGCATACTGATTAACCGAAGGAGTAACCGCCATGCCTGTATTGATTGTCGAATCTTCGCCGAAGGCAAAAGAAGTAACCGAAAGCAAGCGCGAACAGCGCGCCGAAATGTACCCGTTCGAACAGTTGCAGCCGGGCCAGTCGTTCACGGTTCCGATTGACGAATGCAATTGGAAGTCGCTTCGAATCATTACCTACAAACGAAACGCAAAGTTCAAAGGTGAACGCGAATTCGCTTTCGTCAAACATGACGATTTGAAGTTGGTAGAAGTCGCCCGTATCAAGTGACGCCGGGCCAATGTGGGCATTCAACCGAAGGGGCTTCCAATGTACGAAATCGAAAACGGCGTAAAGATGCCGAAGCAACGTCGCAAGCCGGGCGTGATGCCGCAGGCGGTCAAGAAGGCGATTGACGATTACAAGACCGCATATAAGGCACTATACGGCGTTGGCGCACCGAACGTCGAATGGCGCGACGGCTTCGTATATGTCGAAGGTTTGTCCGGCGTGTCGCTGGCGATCTTCCGCAGTCGAATTAAACAGTTGCGTTATCGCAAAGGCTAACGTATAATACGAACACGCGCCGGGCGTTTCCCGGTACTTAAAAGGAGTATTCCGAATGTGCATCGTATGCGACATTAAAGCTTTGAAGCCTTCCGCCGAAGTTATGGCGAAGGTCGAAGAACTGGCGCGCGGGCTTGATACCGCCTTGACCGTGGCGGGCGAAGTCGCGGCCAAGCATCCCGACGCCTTCAACGAAGAACAGCGCGACCGTATGCAATCCGCCGCCGACCTGCTGAACGTGCGTGACGGCGGCTTGGGCGGCCTTGGCGCGCTGCTGGCGGCCATCCTTGGCGGGCGCGTCAACGTTGAAACTGTTGTCGTCGTGCCGAACGAAGGCGAAAGTATCGACGAAGCAATCAAGCGCACGCTTGCAGACAACGAAGCTTCGACGAAGGCGTTTACGAAGCATTGACCGAACAGCCCCGGCTAGTGTATAGTCGGGGCTTTCATCGTATGGGGAACGAACAGACATGGCCGACGAAATCGACGCAACAACCGAACGCATAGAAGCTGAACTAGGCTTCATCGTGGCACAAGCTTGTAAGAACGCCGCAGCTATTCCGCAAGGACGGCCCGGCGATTGCTTCTTTTGCGGCGAAACGTTCGCGCGTGTCGTCGTAGTGACCGACCCGCATACGGGCGAACCCGTCGAAGCCTGCGGGCGCTGTCGGGACAAACGGGGCATAAAATGACCCCGCAAGATATGTTCGAA
>ERZ1034365.1357-NODE-1357-length-12583-cov-4.410683_pt1 | contig 12583 bp, 21 predicted proteins | sample MGYA00520615_ERZ1034365 | MGnify/ENA primary metagenome ERZ1034365 (study PRJEB33736, sample SAMEA104284505) | Azolla filiculoides | biome: Urban; feature: Water surface; material: Ditch water | place: Netherlands | collected 2015-10-28 | depth 0-0.1 m ... | reverse complement strand
CCACATCAGCGCAAAACCAGCAAGGAGACAGCGCCAATGTCTGACCAGAATTTACACGATGCGGACACAGCGGGCAAGGGGCTTAGCGCTGTTGAGGCGCTGGCAAATGCCTCCGTAGGTCTTGCCGTGTCGTGGTGTGCCACCTATGCGCTGCTGCCATTGTGGGGCTTAACGCCAAGCGCGGGGCAGTCCGCTGGCATCACTGGAATGTTTTTCGTGCTGTCTGTCGCGCGGTCTTTCATCATTCGGGAGGCGTTCCGCAAATGGGCATCGTGAAAGAAGAACGGATCGGGGATTGCAGGTTGATCTTGGGAGATTGCCAGCAAGTCATGCCGATGATCGGCAAGGTAGATGCAATTGTTACGGACCCTCCATATGGGTTGGGAAAGCGTATGCAGGGCGGGACATGGGGTGCAAAAGACCATAATAGCGGGTTTCTTCGATGGGACTTGGAAACGCCAGATTGGCTTGTTCCAGCCATTGGTGATACAGCTTCAATAGTGTGGGGCGGAAATTATCTTCCATTTCCGCCTTCGCGTTGCTGGCTGATTTGGAACAAAGTTAACGCGGTTCCGACGATGGCTGACTTTGAGCAGGCTTGGACAAACCTTGATCGACCGTCAAAGCGCATGGATTTGCCTGTCGGTCGTGTTGAATTTGGCCACCCAACCCAAAAGCCTATTGCCCTCATGGAATGGTGCTTGGGCTTCCTGCCCAACGCGCAGACTATTCTTGATCCGTTCATGGGCAGCGGCACCACCCTTGTCGCTTGCGCCAAGATGGGCCGCAAGGGCATCGGGATTGAACTTGATCCCAAATACTTCGACACAGCCTGCCGCCGCGTTGAACAAGCATATCGCCAGCCTGATCTATTCATCGCTCCACCCGTCGCGCCAGCCGTTCAGGAGGGCTTTGACCTATGACCATAACCACCGAACTCATCTGGGCAGGCATCACCTTGCCCGAAGGCGGAAGCCGCAAGACCACATGCCAACTGTGCAGCAGCGCACGATCAAAACCCGATCAAAAGTGTGTCTCGGTCTACTATGATCCACCGGGCGCACATTGCCACCATTGCGCCAAGACATGGGAGTTTGCAGCATGAACATGATAACAGAAATAGAAACGGTAGATGCTATCATCCGTTCAGTCATGCAAAACGGCGGAACGGTAGGAGGTGCGGCAAAACAAGCTGGCATCACATACAATCAGGCGCGCAGGATTGTTGCCAGAATGAGAGACAGCGGGGAAATCCCTCTATTCATCGGCAGACCTGAAAAGCTGACGCCAGAGCAAAAGAGCGATATTCTCGCGGCAATCATGGCAGGCGAGGCTCGCGCCGATCTGGCAAAGCAGTATGGGGTAGGGACAACGCTAATCAATCGCATTGCCAAGGAATGGAAATTTAGCGGCGGCACTATTCCGCAGAAGTCGCTATACCGCCCAGATGTGGAGTTTTTCCGGCATGGCATCAAGCGCGGCAGCATGATTGACGTGTTCAGGGGGTTTACCCACGGTCAGATTGACAAAATCGCCAAGGATATCCCAGAAGGCTGCACCGTTGCCGATTGGCTGCGGTCTATCGTGGTCGATGTGGTGGAGGATATGAAATGACATACATCCGAAAGGATATTTTGGCATCGCTAAAGTCAGACGCGCAAATGGCCGAAAAATCATGCAATTATGTTTGGGCAAAGTTATTTCGCGAAAGCGCCGCATTGATTAAAAAGCAGAAACGAGAAATAGACAGACTGCGCGCGTTAATCTTGGCAATGGAGGATTAGCTATGACATGGGTTCTAATTCTCAAGCTATCCACCATGGACCAGACCATCACCGCAGGAGTGTTTTTCGACAAATCCATGTGCGAACTCGCTGGCAACGGCATTGGCCTACAGGTTCAAGCAGCACAGCCTGAGGTGACAGTGATGTATCGATGCGATCAGTTGGTGGAGAAATCGGCCTAGCCCAAACAGCCTAGCCCGACCACGGCTATAAACTGGCCCTAATCGGATAGAGGGGACGTTGTGGCGTTGCATGTTTTGCCGTCAATCATCCGAAGCGCGGGAACGGGAACTGAGGCCACATAACTCCGCCCGAAGCCCGCGCCTTGCCCACGACAAGCAAACGTGGCATAATTCAAATCCCAGCGTCAGGGATTGACGCATAAAGCAAGGAGACGACCCGTGAAATACATTCTGACCACCGCCGCGACCATCGCAGCAATCGCATCCGCATCGTTCGCAGACGCGCCCGCAGGTGCATCCGCCGCGCCGTGTGATGCAACGCAATTCACCCCTGTCATGTCGGCTGACGGCACCCGCGTTCTCTACTGGAACAATCCGACCTGCAAAAACCCGTCGCCCATTGAAGAATGCAAGCGCGACAACTCTTGCGACGACGATCTGTAACACCATCAGGGCGGTGTAACAGCCGCCCTTTTCCATGCGGGGCAGAGTTGTGAGATCAGAGATTTATGCGGCGATCTATGATGGCAATCTGACATTACTGCATCGACCGGAATGGATGAGCGAACACACAACGCAGATGATGCACATGGCAAATGCTGGCTGCATCAATTCTGCGGTTTCGTTCGTTTCTGATACCTTGTCCGGCAGGTGGGATTGGCGCATAGGGTATGATAACCTTGCCGAGTTGACGCCGAAAGATGAAAGCCTTGACGTGATCAGGGTTATATCGCTTTCCCCAGCGCATGCGCTGTTGATTGCGTCAATGCAAGCGATTGATGCCGAGGGTAAAAGCAAGGAACAAGATGACACATTTTCCCGCCTATAAAACACAATCCGTTGCGTCACTAATTCCATACGCCCGCAACAGCCGCACGCATTCGCCGCAGCAGGTTGATAAGATCGCCGCGTCCATCCGCGAGTTTGGTTTTCTCAACCCGATTATTGTGGATGGGCAGAACGGCATCATCGCGGGCCACGGGCGTGTTCTGGCGGCGCAAAAGCTGGGCCTGGCCTCGCTGCCCGTCATTGAGGCCGCGCATCTCACCGAGGCGCAAAAGCGCGCCTATGTCATCGCAGACAACCGTTTGGCACTGGATGCGGGCTGGGACAATGATTTGCTCAAGATCGAATTGCAGGACTTGGAGGCCGAGGGGTTTGACCTGAGCCTGACCGGCTTTAATCCCGACGAAATCGGCAACTTCTTAGCCGAGCCGACCGAAGGCCTGACCGACGAGGACGCTGTGCCAGAGGTGCCTGCGGTTCCTGTGACCGTCGAGGGCGACGTATGGGTGCTTGGGCGGCATCGGCTGATGTGCGGGGATAGCACCAGCATTGACCACCTTGAGCGCCTGTGCGATGGGCAACTGGTCGACATGTGGCTGACTGATCCGCCTTACAACGTGGCTTATGAAGGTGGAACGAAGGAGAAGCTAACGATTAAGAACGACAGCATGGGGAATGATGCGTTCCGCCAGTTTCTGCGCGATGCGTATTCTGCCGCTAATGCAGTGATGAAAAATGGTGCGGTGTTCTACATTTGGCATGCAGACTTGGAAGGATACAACTTCCGTGGCGCGGCGGCTGACATTGGCTGGGCCATCAGGCAGTGCCTCATCTGGAAAAAATCAAGCCTTGTCATGGGCCGTCAGGATTACCACTGGCAGCATGAACCATGCCTTTACGGGTGGAAGGATGGCGCGGCACACCTTTGGGCAGCGGATCGCAAGCAAACAACGATTCTTGAGTTCTCGAAGCCATCTCGCAATGGGGAACACCCCACCATGAAGCCCGTTGAGTTGTTTGAATACCAGATGCTGAACAACACCAAGGGCAGCGACTTGGTTCTCGACAGCTTCGCGGGATCTGGCACCACTGCTATTGCCTGCGAGAAGCACGGTCGAAACGCGCGCCTCATGGAACTCGACCCAAAATACTGCGACGTCATCGTCAAGCGCTGGCAAGAGTTCACAGGGCAAGAGGCAACGCTTGAAGGATCGGGCGAGACGTTCAACGCGCTGGCAACAAAGAGGATCACAGCATGAGAACGATTGTCTTGCAAGATGACGAGGCAGAGGAACTCGAGCGCATCCTCGACGCCATTTTGATTTCAGGTGCCCTTAGCGACGGCAGCGTTAAGCGCACCATCAAGCGCGTTTCCATGAAGCTGCATTGGTCAGGCAAGAAGGAAGCCGCAGCATGAGCCGAAATCCGCACGAGCCAACCCCAGCCAGCCGACAACTCGTCCAGCTGCACGCCACCATCGGCACCACGCAAGAAACGATTGCAAGCATCCTGGGCATTGATCCAAAGACGCTGCGCCTGCACTACCGCGTGGAACTGGATCACGCCACGGCGCAAGCCAACGCAGTCATTGGCGGTGCGCTGTTCAACAAGGCTAAGGGCGGCGACACCACGGCCATGATCTTCTGGATGAAGACGCGGGCGGGCTGGAGGGAACGCCAAGAGGTGGACCATCTTTCCAGCGACGGCAGCATGACGCCAAAGGATACTGGCGAAGCAATCGCAGCCGCGCTAGAGCGCAAGCACCGTGACGCCTGATCAGATTGCCGATCTGCAAACTGACCTGCTGGCCTTCACGCATCACATGTTCAAGGCTAGGCGCGGGGTGGCGATGAAGGAAGCGCCGTTCCATGCCGCAATCTGCACGGCGCTAGAGCGTGTCGTGGTGGGCAAATCCAAGCGGCTGATTATCAACATTCCCCCACGATCCGGCAAAACTGAAATTGCGGTAAAATCATTCATGGCGTGGTGCATGGGAATTTTCCCAGATGCGGAATTTATCCATGCCAGCTACTCCAAAGAACTCGCCACGGCGAACACTTGGGAAACCCGCGCAATCATGCAGCACGAGGCCTATGCTGAGATATTCGGCCCGCCACGGCTTCGCACGGATAGCAATGCCAAGGATCACTTCCGAACCGATCAAGGAGGGGTGGTTTACTCCACTGGTGCGGATGGCACTATTACGGGCTTTGGCGCTGGCAAGATGCGCGCAGGCTTTGGCGGGGCAATCATAATCGATGATGCGCACAAGGCGGGCGAGGCGAATAGCAAGGTGATGCGCGACAAGGTGCTATCGTGGTTTCAAGTCACGATGGAAAGCCGCAAGAACACCGTAGATACGCCGATTATCGTTATCATGCAGCGATTGCATGAGGAGGACTTGGCCGGATGGCTCTTGTCTGGTGGCAATGGGGAAAAGTGGGATCACGTTTGCATTCCTGCGCTTGATGCCGATGGCGTGTCATTCTGGCCTGAGCAATTCCCAGTTGACGATCTGCGGCGCAAAGAAGCTGCGAATAGCTATGTGTTCGCGGGGCAATACATGCAGCGCCCCGCACCTGTCGGTGGTGGCATATTCAAGGATGCATGGTGGCGCTATTACACCGCCGCGCCCGCGCTTGAGTATCGCGGCATATACGCCGACACCGCGCAAAAGACGGGGCAGACGAATGACTACAGCGTTTTCCAGCTATGGGGCAAAACCAAAGCGGGGCAGGTCTACGCGCTGGACCAGATCAGAGGCAAATGGGAAGCGCCTGAATTGATGGTGCAAGCCCGCGCATTCTGGGCAAAGCATAAGCAAGGGGCAGCACCGCTGCGGTTTATGAAGGTCGAGGATAAGGTCTCAGGCACGGGGCTAATCCAAACGCTTAAGCGCGAAGGTATCCCTGTTTTGCCGATCCAGCGTGACCGCGACAAGATCACCCGCGCATATGATGCGGCGCCGATGATTGAGAGCGGAAACGTATTCCTGCCGGAAAGCGCACCATGGCTATCCGAGTTTCTTGGCGAGGCTTCGGGCTTTCCAAATGCCGCACACGACGACCAGCTTGACCCAATGATGGATGCAGTAACCGACATGCTATCAACGCCATCGGGGCAATTCTTCGTCCTGTAGCCTTTCGCGCCGTTATGGTATAACATGCGGCAAACACATCTAGGAGCGCCGGATGGCTTGGCCCTTTTCCCGCAAGATCGAAGTTAAAGAGCATCCGGCAGGCGCGGCTTTCTTTTCGCCGGGTGGCCCTGCATGGTCGCGGCAATCCAATCGCATCGCCTATGTCGAAGAAGGCTATCAGCTTAACGTGGTGGTTTATCGCGCGGTTGCTGAAATCACGCGGTCAGTGTCTGATCTTGTGCTGGAGGTCGTGGCAAATGGTGAGCCTGTCGAGAATAGCCCCGCGCTTGACATCCTAGCACGCCCAAACCCGACGCAAGGATGGGATGGATTTATCACTGAGGCTTTCACAAACTACCTGCTAACGGGCGAAATGGCGATTGCGCGCTATCCTGAGACTGGGCGCATTGCCGAGTTGTGGAACCTAAACCCGCTTTATTTGCAGATTGAGCCTGGGCGCAGCGGTATCGCATCGGCATATGTTTATGATCAGAACAACGCGAAAAAGACCTTTCCAGTTGATCGGCTGACGGGGAAAAGCCAAGTCTATTTTCAGAAGATGTATAACCCGCTTGACTATTGGCGCGGTCAATCTCCGCTGATGGCCGCTGGCATCGCCGCTGATACCCATAACGCAGGGATGCGGTGGAATTACAGTCTGCTGCGGAATAGCGCGCGACCGTCCGGCCTGATCAAGCTGGCCGCTGATGCTGGCGGCGAGGTTGTCGCTCGGCTGAAAGAATGGTTCAAGGCTGCGTTTCAGGGCGAATATAACGCTGGTCAAATCCCCGTCCTTCCGGCTGGTGCTGAATGGCAGGCGATGGACAACAGCCCGAAGGACATGGACTACACCACCACGCAGAAGGAAGCGGCAAAACTTATTGCCAGCGCATTCGGCGTGCCGCTGCCGCTGATCGATAACGACGCAAGCACCTTCAACAATCTGGAGCAGGCGAAAGAGCGGCTTTACACCGACACCGTCCTGCCGCTGTTCAATACGTTCCTATCGCAGTTTGGCGCATGGTATCTGCCAGCATTTGGCGATGGCCTATCGCTGCGAGTTGATATGGACAGGATCGGCGCGCTAGAAGGCCTGAGAACTCGCCTATATGACCGGATGCTTAAGGGCGTAACCGCAGGCGTCCTGACCGTGGATGAGGCGCGCGAGGCTATCGGATATGAGCCGCTTGGCGATGCCGCGCTAAAAGAGGATATGGTCAAGGCGATGGGGCTGCTGGCCTATGGCAAGTGACCGCGAAACCGCCCGCGCGCAATGGCTGGAGCAAGTCAAGGTAATGCGCCGGAATGAGCGCAGGCTATCCAAGGTTTTCCCAAGCATCTATGCGGCTGCAATCGATCGATGGGAAGCGACTGGTGCCGTTGCCGTTCCGATTGACGCGCAGCGTGATCTTGGCGCTGTCATGGTGCGAATGTGGCGCGAGGCGATAGCTATCGGCTCGGCGTTCCCTGTGGCGCAAGAAAAGTCGGCTTTTGCGCGGCTGGAGGTTAAGGCCGAGGCTGAGACGCTATTTGAACAAATCATGCGCGAGTTTATCAATCGGTTTGGCGGGTGGAAAATCACGCAGATCATTGAGACAACGCGCGATCAGATATTGCGCGCAATTGAGCGTGGCGTGGCCGATGGTCAATCAATCGATGCCATTGCCAAAGCTATGCGCGAGACCGTGCCAGCCCTAAGCCGGACGCGGGCGCATATCATCGCGCGCACCGAGGTTCACACGGCAGCGATGCACGCCAGCGAGGAAGTTGCCAAGACCGCCATAGCGCCGATGAATAAGCGATGGATCAGCGTCTTTGACCACCGGACGCGCGACTTTGGCGAGGGTGATGGGGTGATGGATGAGTTTAACCATCGCGTTATGAATGAAGTAACGGTCGGGCCGGATGAATTGTTTTCAGTGCCAAGCAAGGGCGGCGTGTTTGAACTTATGACGGGGCCGGGTGATCCGAATGGATCGGCTGCTAACGTGATAAACTGCCGATGCGCGCTTGTTTATCGCCGTGTCGGGCGTCCGTGGCCTAAATCTGGCGAGTGATTGCGCGACTTGTCTAGTTATGGTATAACATCGCAAACGTATGAGGCGCGGTATGGAATTTAAGTCACTCACGCTTGAACTGAAAGCCGATGCCGCTGGCGTTGTGTCCGGCTATGGGTCTGTTTTCGGCGGTGTTGACGCATACGGCGACACGGTTATGCCGGGGGCTTTCGTTAAGTCATTGGCAAAGCGCAAGCCAAAGATGCTTTGGCAGCATGACATGGATGAACCTATCGGCGTTTGGGACGATGTGCGTGAGGATGCCAAGGGCTTGTTTGTTCAAGGCCGTCTGGCGATGAAAACCGAAGGCGGCATGGAAGCGTATGAGTTGCTTTCTATGGGCGCGATTGATGGTCTATCTATCGGCTTTCGCACTATTGCGGATGAAGTGGTGCAGGGTGGCACTCGCCTGTTGAAAGAGGTTGATCTATGGGAAGTGTCCTTCGTGACTATTCCGGCAGATCAGGCGGCGGTTGTCCAGAGCGTTAAATCGGCAATGACAGAGCGCGCGTTTGAAACGATGCTGCGCGCGCAAGGGTTTTCCCGCTGGGATGCAAAGATCATCACGGCGGATGGGTGGAAGGCTTGGGCTGAGAAGCGGGACGCTTCGGGCATGGGTCTTGACGCGGCAGATCAGCGGGACGCTGAGGCAGAAGTCAAAAAGCAACTGCAACAACTCCTGAAAGGTCTGGCAAATGTCTGACATGAATGAAATCAAGAGCCTGATTGAGGGCGTGAACACTGCGTTCACCGCGCTTCGGTCGGATGTCGAGGCGGTGAAAAACCGCGATGTTGTCGATGAAACCAAATTCGACAAAATGGCCGCGCAAGTCACTGGCGCAATGGAAAAGCTGCAAGCGATAGAAGCCAAGGCGGCTGCGCTTGAAGCAATGATCCAGCGCGGCGACATGGGCAACGGCAAGGCTGACGAAAGCAAAGCCCACGCCGATCTGAATGACTTTGCCCGCAAGGAAGGCAAGCAATCGCTTGAAATCCGCGCAATGGCAACGGACACCGGCCCCAAGGGCGGCTTCCTTGTCATGCCTGAACTGTCGGCTACCGTTGTTGGCCGCGTGTTTGAAACGTCGCCGCTGCGCTTGGTCGCCAATGTTGAGCAGACTGGCGCAAAATCGCGCACGTTCCTGATCGATGACGATGAAGGATCGGCGGAGTGGTCGGGTGAGCGCGCCGTCGCCACTGAAGATACGCCGGACGTGGGGCAGAAAGAAATCGTGGCGCACGATATCACCGCCAAGATGAACGCAACCGCCGACATGCTGGAAGATGCCTACTTTGATCTGGCAGGCTGGCTGCAAGGCAAAGGCGCGGACAAGATCGCTCGCAGCGAGAATACCGCGTTTTTCACTGGCACTGGCGTGAACAAGCCGCGCGGTCTTCTGACCTATTCTGCATGGGCATCGGCTGGCGTATATGAGCGCGACAAGCTGGAGCAAGTCAACTCTGGTGCCGCAACCACGTTCACCGCTGACGGCCTGATTGACGCGCAAGCCGCGCTGAAAGAGGACTATCAGGCCAATGCCGTTTGGCTTATGAAGCGCGCATCGTTCGGCGCGGTTTTGAAGCTGAAGGGGGCCGATAACTTCTACTTCGGCCAAACCATGCTGCGCGATGGCAACACCGCCATGCAGCTTCTGGGCAAGCGCGTGATCTTCTGTGACGACATGCAGGCGATTGGCACTGGCAGCAACCTGATTGCCGCCTATGGCGATTTCGGGCGCGGCTATACCATCCTTGACCGGATCGGCCTGCAAGTGCTGCGCGACCCCTTCACGGCTGACCCCTACACCGTGTTCCGCCTGCGCCGTCGGACTGGTGGCGATGTCACCTCGTTTGACGCAATCAAACTCGTCAAAGCCTCGGCATAAGGAGACCTTACCATGGCAAAATTTGACAGCCTCAACAACGGGTCTTGGCTCATTCTTGGCAAGCTGACGCTTTCCGGCACCTCGACCGTCACCACTTCGCTTGTCGATATGCAGGGCTTTGACGCTCTGGAAATCGCTTTCGTCAACGGCACCGTCACGGATGCTGGCGCGGCTGCTGGCTTTACTTCCAAGCTGCAAGAAGCCGATGTGACCACCGCCGCGTCTTTCACGGACGTTGCGACCACTAACGCCGTAAATGGCGTTGCGACTGTGACGACCACACTGGACACCGACGACGACAAGATCGCAGGCGTGCTTGGCTACATCGGAGGCAAGCGTTATGTGCGCGTTTCCGCCACTGGCACCACCGCATCCGATGCAACTGTGTTTGTCATCGGTCGTCGGTCGCGCGCTGCCAGCCTGCCGCCTACCTTGGTTGGCACCGCAACTGCTGCTACCTGATTTATGGTGTGGGGCGGCGCAATCCGCCCCCATCCATAGCGCAGGGGATACCACATGCGGCTTTCCGAAATCATCCGATCAATCAGACCTGCGACGTTTGCCGAGAAATCATTGGCGCGCATCGCTGGCGTATCTGGTGGGGTTGATGTTTCATTGCCCTATCTGCAATCCGGTTGGGTCAATGTGGCGGATAGCCAATACACTGCCGGATCACCGCTTGCCATTACTGGCGGGGTTCGGACACAACTGACAATCAACGGGCTTGGCGCGACCACGAATAAGCTGTTTGCCAATGGCATGCCGCAGGATGTGTGGTCTGATAACAGGTTCAAACCGTCTGACATTGGCGAGTGCTATAACCTGCGGCTGACTGCCACGGTAACGCAAGCGCAGGCGGGGTCTGGGCATCATGTGACGTTTGAGGCTGACATTGGCACAGAAGAATCGCCATTTATCGCTGCGTCTCAATCCATCCCGCTAAACAAGGGGAACGGGGTTCCTTCGCTGATAACCATATCAGCGCCGTTTTTCACCCTAGGGACATTCGGGCTAAATGGTGCTAGACTGTTCCTGACCCCTTCTGTCAACGTGACCGTGCATAGCATGGCGATATTCATTCAGAGGACGTTCAAGCCATGACCTATAACCGCCGCACGGTTTCAATCATTACCGCGCCTGCGTCGCTGCCCGTGTCTGTGGCGGACTGCAAAGCCTTCCTGAATGTCGAAGGCACGGCTGATGATGCGCTGATCGAGGCATTTATCAATGCTGCGGCTGATGCGGTTCGGCAGTATTGCCGCAGGTCTTTGGTGGCGGAAACGCTGGAACTGCGGATGGACGGATTTCCGCAGTATAGCTTAGACCGGCTGGATCGGCTCGGGCCGGGGGTGCATGTCGTATCGGTCCCGTTTATCGAAGGCTCACCCAACGTGATTGATCTGCCGTTTGGTCCGGTGGCGTCCATCACGTCGATTACCACCTACGCGCGGGATAACACTAGCGCGGTGTTTTCATCGGCCAACTATGGCTTTGATGCGGGGCGGGTGTATCTGTATGAAGGATCAAGCTGGCCTTCCGATCTGAGGCGCGTGGACGCTGTTGCAATCCGCTATGTGTCAGGCACGTCGCCTATTCCTGCCGCTATCGTGCAGGCGCTAAAAACCCACGTTGCAGCGATGTATGAGTGCCGTGAAGGGTGCGAGATGCCAGCGGCGTGCAAGGCCATGCTGGGGGCTTATCGTCGTCTTGATCTGATGGGGTTTGAATGACCTGCGCGAAATACCCTATCGGCGCGCTACGGCAGACTGTGGCAATTCAAGCCAAGACGCGCACGGCTGACGGGCAGGGCGGCTTTACAACGTCGTGGGCTACCGTGTCGGGATCAGCAACGCGGGCGATGATTACCGCCGCGCCGGGGTCTGAGAAGTGGGGCTTTATGCGGTCGGTTCCGGGCAACACCATGAAGATGGTAACGCGCTGGTTTGACGGGGCCACGGCGGCGCAAAAGGTGGTCTGGAATACCAAGGAATACGCGGTCTTGGGCGTTGTCGATCCTGACGGGACCGAGACATGGCTAGATTGGCGCATTGCTGACGGGGTGGCATCGTAATGGGCTGTGGTGTTCTCCAGCCGCGATCCACCAATGATCGCCCGCCGCCACCGACGCCGACACGGCCAAAGCAATTGCCATTGCTTCAGTGTGTTGGATGCGGCGCATGGGGGAATTCGACATATTGCCAGTATTGCGGGGTAGCCCACAAATGACCCGTATCAATATTGATCTTGACGGTATGGCGCAGTTGCTTGGGCAGCTTAAGGCGCTGGGCGGCAAGGCGGATGATATTGTTATTCAGACAATCAATGATCTGGCGGCAGAAACCCACGAATATGCTGTCGCTGGCATTAGCCATAGCGGAGGTGGTGGGCGAACCTATGAAAAATACAAGCCGCGCCGGACGCATACGGCATCCGCTCCTGGGGCATATCCTGCCAGCGATACGGGCCAGCTTGCTACCAATGTTCGCATGGCTGGGCTTCAACGCGCGACGCTTGCATCCATGATGGCTACTGTTGGAACGTCTGTTCTGCATGGCGCATGGCTGGAATTCGGCACAAGCCGGATGGCCGCGCGTCCTTGGCTGCTGCCGTCATTTGAGCGTGCTAAAGTCGGCATCGAGAAAGAACTGAAAGCGCGGATTGATGGGATGATGAAATGAGCTTCCTAAACATCGCGCAACAGATCATCTTTGACCGCCTGACAGGTAATCTTGGGTCTGGCGTTTCGCTA
>ERZ1034365.1356-NODE-1356-length-12584-cov-2.558967_pt1 | contig 12584 bp, 14 predicted proteins | sample MGYA00520615_ERZ1034365 | MGnify/ENA primary metagenome ERZ1034365 (study PRJEB33736, sample SAMEA104284505) | Azolla filiculoides | biome: Urban; feature: Water surface; material: Ditch water | place: Netherlands | collected 2015-10-28 | depth 0-0.1 m ... | reverse complement strand
AAAGAAGAAGTTATTAGTCAAGCTAAACATAACTACGGCGAGCATGTACAGGTAGAAGTTATGCCTACCTCGGACGACCCGAAAGATTTAATATACTTTGCCTTTCAGCAAATGGCAACTTATGAACAATTAGGTGTTTATTTTGATGCGCCGCATAGATACAAAGAAAAGATGGCCGAACTACACGCTAGACTAATGAGCATTTGCAATTCGGAAATTTACTCTGTACTAGAAGATAACGAGAAAAGAGTTTCATAACCTATGGATATCGGAGCAATTGTACTACATAAACTGCTAAAGGATAAGAGCTTAGATGCTTGGGCTAAGTTACGCCTAGCGTTTTTAGATCCTGCCTATAGTAGTCTGTATAGTGCTATTAATAAGTACTATACTACTTACAACTGCATCCCAGGATTCGACGATCTAGAAGTTACCTCTAGAGATACACCCTTAACGCGGGCTTTAGCCTCCCTTAAAGATTTAGAGGTTCCAGAAGTAGATTTAGATACTGCACTGGATGCCTTAATTGACAACTACACACAGAACGAGACTCTTAGACTAATTGATAAATTCTTAGATAAGATTACCTTGATGAATACAGAGGAGATCAAAGACTCCTTATCTGGCTTACTAATGAGCCTAGATGAAAAGACGCATACTAGCGAAACAATTATTCTGATGAATAATGTTAATATCTTTGTTGAAACAGACGCTGAGACTCATATTAAGTTTCCTCTTGGGCTTAATAATACTTTTGATGCTGCAATCGGTGGGGCATTTAGACAAGAATTAGTACTACTAGGTGGTAAGCGCGGTGCAGGTAAGTCTATTGTTTGTTCTAACATAGTAGCCAATCAATACGAGCAAGGTAATACTTCTGTATACTTTACCATCGAAATGACTGCCGCAGAAACTATGCAGCGTATGATGGCAATTCTAGCAGGTGTTGACCATGTAGCTATTAGACAGAATAAACTATCTTTTGATGAAATATTAAGGCTAGCTAGAGCTAGAGCTGCTATGTTTGAGAACGGTCAAGAAGCTTTTGACGCCTTTGTAGTTCATCAAAACAGATTTAAGTTTGAAGCAGATATTAACCGTAATTATAAGTTAAAAGCTGACAATCAAATTATAGTAATTGATGATAGATCACTTAGTTTAGCAGCACTCGATCTTCATCTTCAAAAGATTAAAGCGCAGTTCGGAGATAAATTCACTGTAGCAACCGTTGACTACCTTAACCAGATTCAAGTACCTGGAATGGAAAACGGTATGTATGAGTGGACTAACCAGATTTTTATTAGTAAGAAATTAAAAGAATATGCTAGAAAGTATGATATTGCTATTATTAGTCCGTATCAGATTGATGATTCTGGTGCAACACGATTTGCAAAAGGTATTCTAGACGCTCCAGATATGGCTCTATTGCTTGATGCTCATGCTAAGGAAGATAACTGCATTAGTATGGAAACTACGAAAACTCGTAGTGGTCCTCCTATTAAGTTTACTTCTGGTATGGACTGGAGTACTTTGAAGATCAGCCCAGTAGATGCACCTGAACCTACTAAAAAGTCTAAGAAAGAAGATAAAGAAGAGGGCGGGGGTAAAACACCTTTCGCTAAAAAATCTAACGATGGCGATAAAGGAGATTTACCTTGGTAGAGCTAGACCTTAATAAACAAGAACTACTAAACTTATTAGAAATAATGGAAGACAAGCCTGAGTATACTATGATTCGTATACGTACAGGCCCTTATACGGGTCTTGGTGGGTGTCAGGTATGGGCAAGGACTCACGAAGATAAAGCGTGGGCAGATATATCGGACTATTCCTCATGGTAGAGCCAGTAAAAGAACTATTAGATAGTAAAGGAATACATTATCAGCACTCAGGTGGAGACTTTCTTATTAAGTGTCTAAATCCTGAGCATACTGATAATAACCCCTCACTTAGAATTGATAAAGCATTTGGTATTGGACAGTGTTTTGCTTGTGGATTCAAGTTGAATATCTTTAGATACTTTGGTATTCTAACAGATATTCAATCAATTCGTGTTATGAAGGTAAAAGAAAAATTGGACAAAATATACGCTGAAAGCGTTGGCTTGTCAATCCCTAATAATTCCACACCGTTTACTAGAGACTTTCGAGATATACCTGGGTCTATTTACAAGGAACTGGAAGCCTTTACTCATCCTGATTGGGAAGGTCGTATAGTAATTCCACTTAAGGATGTTACGGGTAAGATGGTTGCTTTCTTAGCTAGACATATGCATAGTGATGCTAAGCCTAGATACATTATTTATCCTAAGAAAGTTCAAGTACCTCTGTTCCCTGCGAAAGTTTATCCGGTTAGAAATACACTAGTCTTAGTAGAGGGCATATTTGATGCTTTAAACTTAATGGCGAAAGGAATGCCGAATGTATGTGCAATTATGGGAGCCAATAGCTTACATAATGATAAAGAAAAAATTAACAGTTTGAAACTCCAAGGTGTATCTAAAATAGTACTACTATTTGATGGTGATGCTGCGGGTGTTAAAGCTGCCGAAGAACTCCAGCCAGTTTTAGAAAAGGCTAACTTCGTCGTAGAAGTGATTGATTTACCGGAGGGAATGGATCCTGGTGAATTATCGCAGAGCGACGTAGACAAACTAAAGAAAATGATATGAGAGTAGAAGATACATGGGACTACTGTAGGCTGCTATACTTAATGCAGCTACCAAAGTACTACCAAGCAGTAGCTAGAACAGAGTTTACTAACCCTGAGGTTGATTATGAAGGTATTGCTGGGTATATAGAAACTAAAGTGGTTTTTATTATAAAAGACTTAAGCTTATTTGCTGAGTTAAATAAGCTATGCTATGCAGATAATGTACGGGATACAGTATTATCCATTAGAAAGAGAATACTAGATGAAAATAGCGATTATTGATAAGCAACCCTCTACAGCTAACTACAGTAGATATTTTGATTTTGAATTTGATCATTATCATCTTTCCTCAGTACGCCTAACAAAAGTACTGAAAAAGGATGTAGATATTGATATTAATATCGACGAGTATGATTATGTATTACTAGTTGGTTCCGAGGCACTAAAGTACTTTACCAAGTGTACTTCGGTTACTGACTTTGCAGGCTATCTAGTTGAGGGTAAGTTCCTTCCGCTAACTAACCCTGCAATGCTTAGTTTTAAACCAGAAACTAAGCCAGCTTTTGAACGAGCAGTAGAACAGATTAAAAAGATTTTAGATGGCGGTAGTACAGTTAATGAGTCTGGTGATTTTAGAGGAATTCAAGATGAAGAAGAAGCTTATAACTATTTATGTGAACTCGATACTTGGGCTTCGGAGTATGGATTCATTGCAGTCGACACTGAAACTACGTCACTATATCCACGAGATGGATACGTACTCGGTATTTCCATTACGGGTAAGCCTAGGACTGGAGCGTATGTCTGCTCAGATGCAGTTTCAGAGCGTGTGTACGACAAGTTCCAGTCGCTGTTCCTCAAGTATAAGACAGTATTCCACAATTCCAAGTTCGACCTGAAAATGCTAGAGTATCACTTCGACTTTAAATTTAGAGCCGATTATGATGATACTCTTATCATCCACTATATGTTGGATGAAACCCAAGGAACACACGGACTAAAGCAACTAGCACTTAAGTATACTGAGTATGGTGACTACGATAGTACATTGACTGAGTTTAAAGATGATTACTGCAAAAAACATAAAATTAATAAAGAGGATTTTACTTACGACCTTATACCTTTTGACACGATTAGTAGGTATGCAGCCATTGATACGGCCGTAACCTTCGAGCTGTATCAAAAGTTTAATCCTCTTATGCGCAAGAATGATAAGATTTCTGGCGTATATGATAAACTAATGATTCCGGGTTCTACAGTATTAAAGAAAATGGAAGAGAACGGTATTCCGTTTAGTAAAGAAAGGCTTTCCTTTGGACAACTTACAATCAATAAATCAATCGACGATGCCGTCTCTCACTTGTATGAGTTTTCAGAAGTGCGAGACTTTGAGGCTAGACAAGGGACCCCCTTCAATCCTAACTCGGTTATGCAACTGCGCACTTTACTGTTTGATATTCTTCGCCTTAATCCCCTACATAAGCTTACTGGAACGGGTGCACAAAGTACGGACGCGGAAGTCCTCGAAAGTTTAAGTGGTCAACACCCTATTGTAGATAGTATTCTTACAGTGAGAAAGTTAGGCAAGATCAAGAATACTTATCTGGACAAGATTCTACCAGAACTAGATAAAGATGGAAAACTTAGAACCGGATTTAATCTTACTTCAACTACGTCAGGGCGCTTGTCCTCTAGTGGTAAGTTTAACGCACAACAGATTCCTCGTGATGAAGCTAGAGTTAAGGGGTCGATTATGGTACCAGACGGCTACCTACTCGTTTCTCAAGACTTGGCAACAGCTGAAATGTATTATGCGGCCGTACTAGCTAATGACCCTAAACTGCAGCAGGTTTTCAAATCTGGTGGTGACTTCCACAGTTCTATTGCTCATATGGTTTTCAAACTTCCATGTGCTGTAGAAGATGTTAAAAAGCTATTCCCGATGGAACGTCAAGCTGCTAAAGCTGTATCGTTCGGCATTTTGTACGGTTCTGGTGCTCAGAAGGTTTCTGATACTGTTACTAAAGCTGCTGGAACACTATTTACAATTCGTGAGGCTCAAGACGCTATTGATGATTACTTTGGTACATTCAGTAAGTTGAAGAAGTGGCTAAATGACTGTAAGAAAATGATTGAAACCCAAGGGTACTGTTATACTTCTTTTGGTAGAAAGCGTAGGCTGAAGAATGTTTTTTCATCGGATAAAGGAATTGCTAGTCACGAAGTTCGTAGTGGAATTAATGCTATGGTTCAATCTCTTGCTAGTGATATTAACCTTGCTGCTGCTATTGATATGCAGCGGGACTTGGATAGTTCCGGCCTCGATGCTAATATGTTTATGTTAGTACATGACTCTATTGTTGGTATGGTTAGAGAAGATCAAGTAGAAGTATATAAGCAGATGCTGGCTAGAAATACTCAGAAAGACCGTGGATTCTCTATCGCAGGTTTTCCTATCGGTATTGATCAATCGGTTGGTAAAGACTATTCATTTGGTTCTTTCGATACCAAGTGGGGAGAAGAGTTTGCTAAATATCAGCAAGATCCAATGGCCTATATTCCCTCTAAGTGACTCTATACCTATCCTTAAAGAAGGAAATGTTAGACTAGTAGAACAAGCTGATGAATCCTTAAAAATCCTAGACGACCTTAATTATACAGGTAATCTAGGTATGAGGAGACTACAAAGTTCTGCTAGTTCTGATAGAAAGTTATTTCCATTATCTAAGCCTATATTTAGATTTGAGGATTTAATAAGGTATAAAAAGTCTAGTAGGTTTATAGACAATAGCGGTTATATATTTAATTATACTAAAAGCGTATATTACCCACTCACATATCACAAAATAGTTAAATTCATTGAGACTAAGAACGGTTATGCGGTTGAGGTTAAGAAGTTTCACTGTAGATTCTTTCTAACAGTGGAGCCTAAACTAGAGTGGAAGTACGCTGGTATTATTAGAGTTGGTAGAGGATTTCTCCTATATGATCTAGCTGAAACTAAACTGGCAGATACTAGGAGGATGTTATGAAAGCTGTATTAAGTAATAGAATATACCTGGAGAGTTCGGACCAAGACTTACAAGAAAGACTATCTACAGAATTAACTTATAAAATTCCTCCTAAGAATAAAGCTGGATTTCCTGAAACAATACGAAATTATAGTAAAATACGAGCAAACTTATGCTCAATTCCTGGAGGACGAATTGACCTTATCCCTAAAAACTTCACTATCATTGATAAACGAACTAGAGCACCTGTTTCGTTCCCTGATTTCAGATTCGAGTTACGAGACTCGCAGTTTGACATATACGATGCTGTGGATAGTAATTGTATCATTAATGCTGCTCCTTCTTGGGGTAAGACTTTTTGTGGAATTGCTATTGCTGCTAAGCTCGGGCATAAAACGCTTGTGGTCACGCATACTACAATGCTTCGAGACCAGTGGATTGAGGAAGTGCGAAAAACGCTTGGGATAGAGCCTGGCGTTATTGGAGCAGGTAAAGTAGATACTAATAGTATTATAGTTATTGCTAACATACAGACCCTTATCAAACGGTTACATGTACTAGACGAATTTGGTACACTAATTGTTGATGAAATGCATCATACTCCAGCATCTACTTTCTCTACTATTGTTGACGCTTCCAAAGCTTTATATAAGATAGGGTTATCTGGTACGCTAGAACGTAAAGACGGTAAACACGTTTGTATGTTTGACTACTTTTCTACCACTAATATATTTAGACCTGACGTAGAAAATAGCATGGTACCAACAGTACTTCTAGTTGATAGCAACGTTGTCTTTCCGGGCGGTAAGTTCTGGGCTAACAGAGTTACCGAGTTAGAGGTATATAGTAAAGAGTATAAGAACCTAATTGTTGAATTAGCTGATGCAGCTGCTAACAAAGGGCACAAAGTACTTGTTGTTGCTTCTCGTACAGAATTTCTCCACACCTGCGCCGAGATGACTAAAAATCCCTCCGTTTGTATTACGGGCCTCATACGTGATATGAAAGAAAGAAACTCACTACTAGAGAAGATTGGTACTGGTGAAGCCAACATATGTTGGGGTACAGTATCTATCTTTTCAGAGGGTATAAGTCAGTCAGCACTTAGTTGTATTATTCTAGCTACACCTATTAATAATAAACCTATGTTAACACAGTTAATAGGTAGAATTATTAGACTAAAAGAAGGTAAGCGTACACCGTTGATTATTGATATAGAATTGAAAGGTTCTCAATCAACTAAGACTCAACTTAATAACAGGAAGGCACATTACCTACAGAACGGGTACGTCATACAAAGGCTAAAAAAATAATATTGATAATTCTACTTTACAATGTTATAATATAAATAATGGAAAAACTAATTAAGCCATTATTCTTCTCTTTAGAGAAGATTTTAAAAAGTTGTAACTATGATGCTTCCGCAGCAAAAAACTTGTTATTCAAACATTTCAATAACCCCGACCCTAAATTTGACGGCTATAGCTTTATCATAAACTATGCCCCACTACTTAAACTGGTTGGCAACGATATTGAGACTTTTGATTATATAGCACTTGCAGCACAAAGAAATTATTTTGATTACAAATACCTAGGTAGACTAGGACTTGACATAAATTTATGTACAGTTCCAGTTGAAAAATTAAAAACCAATCGACTCCTGAAAATTGGGGAAGATTACATACACTTTAGATACGAGGAAAATTATGGGAATTAAATTTGGCGAAGCAGAAGGCAAAGCAAAAAAAGGTGCAGAACAACTAGCTTTTAAAGACGGTGAGAATACTGTACGTTTGTTTGGCGATGTGCTTCCACGCTATATTTATTGGGTTAAAGGTAAGAATAACAAAGACGTTCCTATGGAATGCTTGTCCTTCGACCGTGAAAAAGAAAAGTTTACCAATGTTGAGAAGGACTGGGTTCGTGAATACTTCCCAGAACTGAAATGTGGTTGGGCTTATGCAATGCATGGCATTCAAGATGGTAAGGTAGTAGTAGTTAATCTTAAGAAAAAGCTTTTTGAACAGATTAAAGACGCTGCAGCTGATCTTGGTGACCCTACCGATCTAGAGTCTGGTTGGGATGTAGTGTTTAAGCGTACCAAAACAGGTAGTCTAGCTTTTAACGTTGAGTATACGTTACAGGTTCTACGTTGCAAGCCTCGCGCACTTTCTGCCGCTGAGCTAGCTTTAGTAGAAGCTGCTAAACCTATTGACGAAGTTATTCCTCGCCTAACCTCAGACGAGCAACACGAGTTCCTTAAAAAGAGCGTGTTAGCTTCTAGTGAAGAACTCCCTGCTGAAGTAGGCAATAGTGAACCTATTGAAGATGTTTCAGACATACCTTACTAGTAGGTAAGCTTGCCTGTTGAGTTTCTTAACTCAACAGGCATTTTAATTATACGATGGATGATGTTAATAAATTAATAAATACTACTAAGCAGAATAAACTAAGTCATGCTGAATTAGTAGAGTTGCTGGAGTACGATAGTACTACAGGTATATTTACTTGGAAAGTTAAAAAAGGTTCCGCTAGGCCTGGAGATGTAGTAGGTAATAAACCTACTTCTTGCGGGTATTTAAGAGTGGCTATAAATAGAGAGTCTTACTATCTACATAGGCTAGCTTGGTTTTATTATTATAAAGTATGGCCTTCTAAATACATAGATCATATTGATGGACACAAAACCAATAATGCAATATCTAATTTACAAGATATTAGTATGATAGAAAATAATAGAAAACAGCGCAATGAAATAGGTATATTAGGAGAGAGGTGCCTTAATAACTGTCTAAACGGCAAAGTACAAGTTACTGTACGAAGTAGGTATCTTGGGCAGTATAATACTAAGGAAGAGGCTCTTACTATAAGAGATAAATACTTAGAAGATAATAACCTTTTCATAGATGAAAATGGTTATGTTAAAGATAAACCATGAAGATTCTAGCAACGGGTGATATCCATATTAAGTTAGGACAGAAAAACGTACCTATAGAGTGGCAAAAGGATAGGTATAGAATGTTAGCTAGTGAGATTAGTACGTTAGCTATGGAGTGTGACTTAATTATGGTTATGGGTGATTTTTTCGACCGAATTCCTAGTATGGAAGAATTAGACTTATACTTTGAAATGATTGATTCTTGGAGTAGTCATAGAGTTATTATCTATCCTGGCAATCACGAGGCTTTAAAACGTAATACTACATTCTTAACACACCTTAAAGTAGCTACTAGAGCTATGAGTAGTGGTAATGCTACAATTATAGATGATTACTACGAAGAAGATAATTGGCAGATAGTACCTTATAATAGAGTTAAAGAGTTTGAGAAAAAGCCTTTCTATAATAAACCAATATGCTTTACGCATGTAAGAGGAGAGATTCCACCCCATGTTAAACCGGAAGTTAATCTGGAAATCTTTGATGGTTTTACGGCTGTCTTTGCAGGAGATTTGCATAGTCACTCTAACTCTCAACGTAATATCACTTACCCTGGGAGTCCTGTCACTACAAGTTTTCATAGGGATCTGGTCGATAGTGGTGTCGTTATTATTGATACTACTGCTATGGAGTACGATTTCCACAAACTGGAACTCCCTCAGCTAATTCGTAAAAAAGTCAGCGATCCCGCTGAAATGGTACAGACTGATTATCACCACACAGTTTATGAATTAGAGTGCGAGGTAGGCAGTACCAAAGTAGAGAACGAACTACTAGACAAGAAAATCGTTAAAAAAGAGAGCGTATCAACTTTAAATCTAACTGGTAATGAAAGCCTGACAGATGAAATACAGATATACCTTAGAAATGTGTTGAAGTTAGATAATACTAAAATCAACGAAGTTTTACAAGCTTTCCATGATAACATTAAAGAAACTGACTTGGAGTAATATGTTTTCCTATGGGGAATCTAACTCCATAGACTTTAGTCAAGAGCTTCTAGTACAAATAGTTGGACCTAATGGAAGTGGTAAAAGCTCTATACCACTAATACTTGAAGAAACATTATTTAATACTAACTCTAAAGGTATTAAGAAGGGTGACGTAGTTAATAGAGGCTTAGACACAAATAAGTATAGTAATAATCTTACTTTCTCTATTAACGAAGATGAGTACGAATTAAAAGTAAAAAGAACTGGTGCTACCCAGAAAGTTTCCCTGTTAAAGAACGGCTGCGATATATCGTCCCACACAGCAACAGAAACATTTAAGCAGGTAAAAGCATTACTAGGGTTGGATCAGAAAGGTTTTAGTCAGTACATATATCAGAGCGGTACTAATAGTTTACAGTTTTTAACCGCTACGGATACTAACCGTAAGAAGTTTCTGATTGACTTACTGAACTTAGATAAGTACGTTAAAGCTTTTGAGCTAGTAAAGCTAGAACATAAGAATCTATCAGATAGCTTACTTAGTTTGAAAGGTAAGCGCGACTCCACTCAAGGCTTTATAGATAAGTATAGCAAAGTAGCTCTAGTAGATAAAGAGTTACTAGTCTTACCTAACCCTGTTGATAAATCATTACTAGATCGTAGAGGCGTGCTAGAAGATACGCTGGCTACAATTAAAAGTAGAAATAAGGCTATTAGTAATAATAACCTATACATACTATCTAAGTCTAGAATAAGTATTGCTGATTTAACCCCTCTTAGTAAGAAAGCTACTAGTACCGCTTCTACCAGTATAGCTGCCGAGATTAAGCAGGAGAAGCTTCAATTAGCAAAGTACTCTAAGCTTGTGGGTAAGTGTCCTACTTGTAGTCAGGATATTCCAGAACATATTGGTAAAGACCATGTAGATGCACTAAACCTAAGAATAATTGCGCTTGAAGAACAGTTAAGTATAGCTAAACAGCAGGAAGCTGAGATCACTGCATATAACAATGAGTGTGATCGTATTGATAAAGTAATTTCAGAATTTGAAAGACTAACTGCTCTTATTAATCCCGCTCTTCCAGAAGAAGAACACAATGCTGAATCTATTAGGATTGAGATTGATGAGATAGATCATAAGGTAGCTGTATATAATGATGAGGTTGAGTTTGTAAATAAACACAATACTTCTGCATCTTCTGTAAATTCAAAAAATCAATCTATAAGAGAACAATTAATAGAATTCTCTCAAGAATTAAGCGGTTTGGATATGGCTATTGCTAAGTTAGAGAAACACGTTTCTGACTTAGAAATACTCAAAAAAGTTTTTTCAACTAATGGTTTAATCGCTTATAAACTTGAATCAAGTGTCAAAGTTTTGGAAGCTTTAGTCAACGAATATCTAGAGGAATTAAGCGATGGTAGATTCCAGATTTCTTTTGAAGTTAGCAACGATAAACTTAACGTGGTCATTGGTGACAATGGTGATAGCATTGATATCGTGGCTCTTTCCGCAGGAGAATTGGCTCGTGTCAATACTGCTACTCTGTTGGCTATTAGGAAACTAATGACAGGCACATCTAAGGTTAATCTTCTTTTCTTAGATGAAGTTATTGATACTTTAGATACAAATGGTAAAGAAAGATTAGTAGAGGTTCTCTTAAAAGAAGATACTTTAAATACTTTCTTAGTCTCTCACGGGTACAGCCATCCACTACTAAAGAAAGTCAATGTAATAAAAGAAGATGGTATATCAAGGTTAGAAGATGGTTGACCCTAAACAGAAAGGCTCTAGAGCGGAATTAGCTGCTAGAGACGAATTACGAAAATTAACCGGGTTAAAGTTTGAAAGGACTCCAGGTTCTGGAGCTCTTTCAGCTACCCATATGATGAAAGGAGACTTATATATTCCGGACTCATCAAATCACTATGCTATAGAAGTGAAGCATTACGCAGATGATCATTTTACCAGTAAATATATTACGGATAAGACTGCGCAACTATCGGAATGGTGGGAGCAAGCAGTTAGACAAGGGTTACAGACTAATAAAAATCCTTTGCTTATCTTTAAGTTTGACCGTAGTAAGTTTTTTGCTGCTTTTAATGATATCCCTGTACAGGAGTTGAAACCTTCTAGTAAGTGGGTATATACATACGAGGGTTTTTACATTATGAAGTTAACTGATTTCGCACCATTGGTAAAATCATGGGTTTAAAATTCACAGATACAAAAGCTAAAGAAAAGTCTAGGGTAATGGTTGTAGATGCGATGAACTTAGCTTTTAGGTATAAACACCAGAAAGTAGTACATTTTCTGGATGATTTTAAAAGGACTATTAGTAGCCTTGCTAATTCCTACAACTGTGGCACTGTCATCATATGTACTGATGAGGGAAGCTCGGTATTTAGGAAAACGTTATATCCGGAGTATAAAGCGAACCGTAAAGAGCTATATGCAAAGCAGACCGAGCAAGAAAAAGCGGAAGCCGAAGCGTTTTTCGCTGAATTCAGACAAATAATTGAAACACTAAAAGAGACCCACATAGTATTTAGCTATAAAGGTGTAGAAGCAGATGACTTAGCAGCTTTTATAGTAAAAATATCTGGAAACTTGCCCATAAGTCATATTCAGCTTATATCATCAGATAAAGACTGGGATTTACTTATTAGAGAGAATGTTTCCCGTTTCTCCTATGTTACTAGAAAGGAAGTCACTTGGGACAACTGGTTTGACCATTATGACGTAACTCCTGAGCAGTACATGAGCTTAAAGACTCTACAAGGGGACTCCGGAGATAATATTAAAGGTGTACTACAGATTGGACCTAAGCGCGCTGCAGAACTTCTAGAGAAGTATGATAGCGTATTCGATATTATAGATGCAATCCCGATTCCCGGTAAGTTAAAGTGGATTCAAAACTTAAATGCTTCTAAAGACTTGCTAGAACTTAACATTCAGCTAGTAGATTTGGTGACTTATTGTGAAGAAGCCGTTGGCATCGAGAACGCTAAAGAGATTTCAGAAAGATTGGAAAATGTTTTTTCTTAATG
>ERZ1034365.1354-NODE-1354-length-12607-cov-4.167119_pt1 | contig 12607 bp, 15 predicted proteins | sample MGYA00520615_ERZ1034365 | MGnify/ENA primary metagenome ERZ1034365 (study PRJEB33736, sample SAMEA104284505) | Azolla filiculoides | biome: Urban; feature: Water surface; material: Ditch water | place: Netherlands | collected 2015-10-28 | depth 0-0.1 m ... | reverse complement strand
TGTACGTCATGGCCGTTGAGGTTTTAAATGGCGAATCCTAAACCCGTAGAAGTCAAGATCACCGCCGATGCCACGGGTTTAACCAAAGCCGTTGGCGTGGCTCAGGGTTCGCTTAAAGGTCTGCAAACGCAAATGACCTCGCTGGAAGCCCTGTCCGCTAAAGGCTTCTCATTCGGTGGCATTGCCGGTATCGGCCTGAGCGCCACCGCCGCCGCCGCTGCGCTGGTGGGTGCGGTTAAATCCGCTGCCGACTATGGCGACCAGCTCGCCAATATGAGCGAACGCACCGGGGTTGCGGTTGAAGAACTCAGCAAGCTGCAATACGCCGCAAAGCTCTCCGACACCTCAAACGAGGCGCTGGGCAAAGGGCTGGGCAAACTCTCAAACCTGATCGCCGGTGCCGCCGCCGGGTCAAAAGACGGCGCCGCACTCTTCGCAAAATTCGGGATTGAACTGCGCAACGCCGATGGCACCGTCAAGGCGTCGAATGATGTCTTGCTGGAATTGGCCGATGTGTTTTCTGCCATGTCTGACGGGGTAGAGAAAACCGCCCTCGACACTGCCTTCTTTGGCGAAAAGATGGGCAAAGAATTGATCCCGCTGCTGAATCTTGGCAGCGCCGGATTGAAATCCATGGGTGATGAGGCCGAGCGCCTGGGCTTGGTGTTGAGTGGCGAACAAGCCAAGGCCGCAGCCGACTTTAACGACAACCTTGACCGCATGGCCGCGTTGTCGAAATCCGCCGCCGTCTCGATTGGTAACGCTTTGCTCCCGGCCTTGAATGATTTTTTGAACAAGCTGCAAGACGCCAGCAAAGCCGACCTGTCCATCTGGCAGATTCTTGGGGCTTTGCCTAAGCAGGGCGCCGATGTCAAAACGCAACTAGACGAAGCACTGGCCGCGCTTGAAAAGACCGTAGCAAAGCGGAATAAAATTTACGCCAATCCTGACGAAGCCAAAGGCACCGGCATTGCTGCCGACATTGCCGCGCAGGAAAAGCGCGTCGAATACCTCAAAGCCCAAAACAAACGCATCAATGGTGACGACGAAGCCAACGCCGCCAAACGGGTTTTAATCGAGAAGCAACTGCAAACCGCCATTGCCAACCTTGAGAAACAGCGCGGCATTGCCTCGGGCAAAATCTCTGCTGACATTCTCAAAGACGACAAGGCACGCACCGACGAACAGATCAAAAACGCCGAAAAGCTCAGAGACGCCCTACAATCGGCATGGGAAACCAGCCGCTCAGAAGCCGTCAAAGCCGGTGATGCGGCAAAATCCCTACTCGAAAAAGCCGCCGGTGTTCGTCAGTCCGCCGCCGACAAAGCGCAGGAAATTCGTGATTCTGGCCTGACGCCGGAAGAGAAGGTCGCCAAGGCTAAAGCGACCGCCCAGCAAGCCCTTGACCAAGGCAGCTATTACACCGCCGCCGCTGCGGTCGCTGCATTGGATGGCCGCTCTGAGGATTTCCAGAAATATCAAAAGCAGGCTGAATCATTCCTCTCACGTGCCGAGAAGTTTGCGGAAAAGTCCGGCGATGCCAACCTGATAGAAGAGGTCGGCAACAAACAGGCCGGCTCGCTGGAAGCTCAGGCAAAAGCCAAACAAGCCGAAGCCGCCGCACTCGAAGCGCGCGCGCAAGAGCAGCAAGCTATGTTGGTCAAGATTGATGCCGATCTGGAAGCCCTGAAAAATAAAGCCGCTAACATCGCCGTCAAAGCAGACATTACGCAGGCAGAAGGCCAGATCGCCGCCTTGCAAAACCAACTCGCAGCCTTGCAAGACAAAACCGTCACAGTCACGGTTCAAACCGTACAGGCCGGTGGTGGCGATGTGCCAGCATTTGCCTCCGGTGGCAGAATCAACGGCCCCGGCTCAGGCACTTCGGATTCAATCCTGGCTCGCGTCTCCAATGGCGAGTACATCGTCAAAGCCGCTGCCGTGAATCACTATGGCGCTGGCCTATTGAGCCGCATCAACAACATGCAAATCCCGCGCTTCGCTTCCGGCGGGCAAGTCGGTGGCCGGTCAGGATCAACCGTCAATCTATCCCTCAACGGAAACAGCTACGCCATGCAAACCTCGCAGGATGTCGCTACCGCCCTAACCGAAGCGGTACGTCGTGAAGCCCTGAAGAAAGGTGGCCGCAGATGAGCTTTCAACTCGGCGCAATCACGCTCCCGGTCGTCGCCGGGTTTGATCTGGATCAATCCTATGAAAACATCGGCGGCGAATCCATTTTCCGCACCCTCTCCGGGCGTGGTATCAAACAGATGACCTACGCCAAGCTGCGCGTCACCACCAGTGGTGCAGGGTGGATACCGTCCGGGCTGGAAGCCCTGGACTACACCGCACAGATGACGCTCAAATGTATCGTGCCCAAAGGCATCGGCGCAACATTCGCCACCCGCCAGGCAACCTTACCGGCTGGCCGGCGCAGTGATTCAGGCTTCACGCCATTTGGCACCGCCATCATGAGCGATGGTCGCCACGTATCAACCGCTGCCACCCTGGCCGGCAACGTCGCCACCTTGGACGCGGTATCTGGCGCGGTGGCCTATCAAGCCAACTATTACCCATCGCTGACGGTTTGGGCCATGCGCCCGAGCGGGTCGGGCAGTCTTACCGATGCGTCGTATCGGTGGGAAATCGTCTGTGAGGAAGTCTGATGGCGGTCTGCTCTGCCCTTCTACACTTTGAAGGCGCGAATAACTCGACCACTTTCACCGATGAATCGGGGAAGACGTGGACAACGTATGGAACGCCGATCATCAGCACGGCAGATCATGCGGTTGGCTCATCATCCGGCCAATTCACGAGCTACGGCGATTTTATAAAAACAGTTGCCCACGCTGATTTTCAGTTTGGCACAGGTGATTTCACGATTCAATGCTGGGTAAGCCACACCGCAGATTCTGAGATTCGTCGAATCATCGGCAACAGCTATTCAAACACCGCAAGCGATCCGGGCGGATGGCTGCTATATACCACCAACAATGGACAAATCTGGTTTGTTGCTGCTGACTCTACGGTGGGCGGTTCAGTTTCGCTTTATTCGCCTGACCCTGTTTTTACGTCAGGGGGTTTTGCTTTTGTGTCCGTCAGTCGAACCAGCGGCGTTTTTCGGCTCAGGGTCAGCGGAACGCTGATTGATACGCAAACGCCTTCACCGGCCTTCAATGTCGGTCAAAATAAAGCCATCTATGTTTCTGCTGACATTGACCATGAAGAAGGCTATATCCTTGGCTACATTGACGAGCTGCGGATTCTCAAAGGCGTTGCCGTTGAAACGACGCTAGAGCAAGCCCAAGCTGGATTCACGCTAACCAGCGACATGCCATCACCGCCGCCGGAAGGCATCGCCACATTGCCAATCACCGTATCCGTCGCCTATGGCGTCGGGTCTGTTGAATTGCCGGTCGGCGTCTCTGTCGTGCCGCCTTCGATTATTTCAGGCGATTCAACCGTCAGCGATAGCGGCAGCCTGGCAGCGGTATGGGTTCCCATCGTCAAGGTCGATTCGGTTGATGTGTCCGACAAGATCATCGGGGTGATTTCAGTCGAGGCAGAAGAGGGCGCCGCCAGGGTCGCAGACTTTGTGATTCGCCCCAATACCGGAGAGACAATGTCCCTCACGCAATGGGTGGGCAAAAGCGTCACGATTGATATTGCCGACTACTCAACGGGCGTTGCGCTTTCGGCGATGCGGTTATTTACCGGGGTGATTGATTCGCCCTCATTTGATATTGTCTCTGCCACCATCGGCTGCAAATGCACCGACGACTATCAGGGCAAAATAGACGGCATGACCAGTGCGTTTTTGCTCTCGCTGATTGGCGGTCGATATTCTCCGGTGGTGTTTGATGCAGCGGCAAAAAGCCTTTCATACGCCAATGATCTGCTTTCAACCGTGCCAGGTAGTCTGGATTTTAACGCTTACGGGGCAGTGCGCTTGACGGCATGGGCGCCAAAAACCACCGCTGATTTTGTGTTTGATGAGGATAGTATTGGCGATGGTTCGCTATCCGTATCGCTGTCTGATCGGTCATCGCTGGTCAATCAGGTCGATATTGCGTTTGGTTATCGTTTTCCCCGCGTCAAGCGTGAGGCGCACGGATTCACCTATGCTTACGTGACCGAATCAGGGTTTAGCGCTTATGTCGCTGCCGGTAACTGGTTGCTGCAACGCGAGTCGGTGTTAAGTGCTATTAGCGGCGCAAGCGCAACGGTTGAAACAATCACCTGGCAAGCCTTGCCGTCCACGCCTGTTGGGTCATGGGTGCCGGGGCCGTATGATGATCTGCTGTGCATGGGCTTTACTGCCACCGTGACATTCGATTATGTGCAAGATAATGAAGAGGCGCATGCGCTTCGCGTTTATTGCCAGGGTAGCATTGATGAGGTTGGCGCCCGTCGAAAGACCATGAGCGGTGCGCTGGTTGGCGAGTATCCATCCACCGAAACAACCGAAACCTCGATACTGCTTTACAAGGCCGATATTTCGGCCATCCCGCCGCAAGACTACGCGCCCACCTTATCCGGTAAAACAAACGCCGCAGAAGTGGCTTTGACCACTGAAACGGATCGCGCCGCCGCTGATTCGGCCATGGAAGTTTTAATCGACATCGCCAAGCGCGATATTTACGCCAGCCACCGGGGGAATATTGTCTCGGCATCCGTGCCATTGAATCCGGTCATTGATCTGGACAAGACCATCACCGTTGACGCTGCCGGTGTGTTGGCAAAAGGCAAGTGCGTTCGCGCATCTTATCGCATGGACGTCGATAGCGGTGCTGCCGTGACTGATTTTGCGGTGGCCATTTGCTCAATATCCGGGGTCGGATATAGCCACCCGGAAGATGCGACAGCGGCCCCGGCTGGCACCAGTGCGGGGAATACGACCTTGGCCACATCGCCGGCCATCACCTTCAACTATTTGCCGGCGGGCGATAAATCGTTTTCTATTTCATTCCCTGGCGTTGAAGAGGCCGAGCGCAATAAGGCAATCATCGCGCTGCCGGTCGATATTCAGGCAGCCATCATTGAAGATACATTCACCGTGACGGTATAACCATGGCAATCACTCTCGCGTTTTATTCCGACTCGGGCTTAACGACCCCATTTGATTTGTTATCTGCCGTGCAATCCAGCGATGGCACCGCCGCTGCGGTTGATCGCGTGGCATATCTTGGCTCGACGGTATCGGCTAAGAAGTTTCAGGCGCAATCCAGCCCCGGAACAGCTCAGGTGACGGTTAGCATTGCCGATGCCGCTGGTGGGTCTGGCCTGGCGACAACTGCCATCAAGCTCGCCACCAGCAATGCAGGATTAACCGGCGCAACGGCGGGGGCTTCGCTCAATCTTGGCACACAGATTCTTTCAGGCACGGCCAATGCCGTTGCCGTCCATGTTCGCATTGATGCGCCGGCTATCGCCGCTGGTAGTTATTCTGATTTGTCGCTGACGACCAATCTATTGGTCGAGGTGGCCGCGTAATGGCAAAGGATTTGACCGAAGCACTGCACCGACTCACTCAAGAGGCGCAAGGGCTAACCACCCGCAAAGATAAAACGCTGCCAGCCAGCCGCGATGCCGTGCCTATCCCGGCGCGGGTGGGTGTTGGGGCAAAGCAAGTATCGTCCGGTGGTGGTATTGCGTCACCCTTGAGCGAAGCCGATTATGCGGATCGAACTTTTTGGGCGCCGCGCACGGTTGATTCGTCCGATGGGCTATTTAAGCTCACCATCACGCCGATCAAATCAATCAAGCTGAAAGACACCAACCTGGCTGATTGCATCATTAATCTGGTTGATCCTCCCGAATGAAAGAAGCCAATTTATTTTACGGCGACCTGAAAATTGGTCTGCCGTGGCATGGAAAAATCAAAACAAACGGCCAGCTAGAGCTGCCGGATTCGTCGCTTAAAACGGGCGACTGGCAAGCCGCACCACTGACGCTAATTGCATTTTCAGGATTGCCGACACCAACCACCACCGACGAAGAGACTGCGGCGGGTATGGTGTGGCGTGATTACGCGCTACTCCAAGGGCAGTATGAAAAATATTTTGCCGGGGCGGTTGACTGCAAAATTCCCCATAATTCATGGGTAATGAAAGCCACCGATGGCACTGTATGGCTAATGCGCCTGGTCATTGATTCGTTTCCATCTTCCATTTTGACGGCCAGCGCGTCAGTCTCGCTGGGCTTTCATATTACCAAACAGAAATTTGGCGTTTTTGGCGAAGCGATTGCAGCCGTCACGACGCTATATACCGGCACAATGGCGTTTACCATGCCGTCGCTGACCATCCCCGGCGAAGCGATCTATGTATCCGGGGTGTATGTCACCCCATCAAAAACGGGTCGGCGCATTGCCGTTGAGGTGATTGCAAACACCTGGTCGCCCGACAGCATGAATGACGTCATGACGTTTCCGTCCGCGCGCTCTGCGCTGGTGATAAGCCCGCCCCGGCTGATTGCCGTCCATGAAATTGTTTTAAATGGTACGCCGTCAGTCAGCTCAGTAACGCTGGTTTCGACGGCCAGTGAGATTTATTCTGTTTCAGAATCAGGCACGCTGGGGCATATGTGGGGAACCGGCGAAAGTTCGTCAACGAGTTACTCAGGATCGCCGCCAACGTCCGAATTTCCTGACTTGGTTCAAACCGTAACCACCTCAAGCTGGCCGACCGATGTGGGTACTTATTCATATTCAAAAGAAATCAACTTTCTTTTGCATGTGGGCTACACGCTTTCGGAAACATTGGTTAAATTCAAATACAAATATGAAGTCAGTCGGAGTGTGGCTATCTCCGGTAGTGGCGTGGCCGTTTATGATAACGGGCCTGGATTAACGAGCGGATCGCCAACTATTTACTGGTCGTCGTCGGTGCATGATTACTATTGGCACTCAACAACAACCGCAATTTATAAACTGTATCGGGATGCCACATTAGTTGATAGCCATACCGTGGTTTTTGACGAAAACACCGAGTCGCACCAAAGCGGGGTAACGAGCAGCGGGCCGAATGCACCGACGAGCAGCGGAACTTCATCGGTGACTGATGAAGGTGCAGTTGTTACCCCGACCGGATCATATTCGTATTACACGAAAAACGGCATTGACATTGATTCATCCGGGGCAATAAACGTGGCCATAGGCAGCGCCGTCAGGGATGGATGGGGGCAACCTATCCCCGGCGGGATAGTTCAGTTGGTGCGCAGCAATTACGGAAACACGCTTCAGAAGGTCAAAAAAGTTGTCTCTGCGGACGATGTGGTGTCGATCACAGAGACGGCTATCGGCACCGGCGCAAAATATCAGCAAGTCACAGGCGAGTGGTCGCTGGGTTCCTATAACGGCTATAACGGGTTTGCCTAATATCGCCTTAAACCGCTATGGCGTAACTATGACGTGAAGCCGTCATTTAATGGCGCAAATGGCGCTTTATGGCGTTAAATATGGATTTTGATGCGTCATAAGTTATTGATTACAAAGGCGGTGTATAGATGGGAAAGTGCTTGTGGAGCAGTTGATTATCCATCTGAAAGCCTCTATCTGTGCGGTTCTTTGTTTTCGCTATGACTAAACTATGACGTTGTTTGCCCAATTCGCTACATGACTCGGGGCCAGGTGGGCGTAGCGTAGAACGATTTGAAGCGACGACCACCCGCCTAATTTTTGCAACACTTCCAGCGGCGTGCCGGCCATCACGTGCCAGCTTGCCCACGTATGACGCAAACCGTGCCAAGTAAAGCCCGTGATATTAGCCGATTCCATTGCCCTATACCAAGCATTTGTGGATGCTTTCGACATGGCTTTCCCGGCGTAGGGAAACACGAGATTTTCATGCTTTCCGCGTTGCCCTTCCAGCACAAGCAAAGCGGCGTCACTGAGCGGGATTGAGATGGCTTTTTTGCTCTTGGCTTGGTCGGCATGAATCCAGCAGACGCGCCTTTCGCTATCGACCTGCGACCATTCCAATTCAAGTACGTTGTTTTCCCGCAGCCCGGTGGCCAGGGTGAAGCGTGCCATGGCTTCCAGGTGCGCCGGCAGCGCGGCCAGCAATCGCGTGGCTTCCTCTTTCGACAACCATCTCAGGCGTCCTTCGCTTTCCGTCAGGTGGCGCACTTTTGGGGCGGTGCTGATCCATTTCCACTCGACCGCGCAATTCAGCACGCGCTGGATCGCTTCCGTGTGGCGATTGATGGTCGCGTTTGATACGCCATCGGCGGTGCGTGCCGTGTGTCCTTCCCGGCGTTTCAGGATGATTTCCTCGATTAGTTCTGAGGTGATGGCCGTTAATGCTTTGCCCTTGAGGTAAGGAGCTGACCATCTGAGCATCTTGCGATCATGCTCTAGGGTTCGTTTGTCGGCTTTCTCAACAAAGAACCTTTTGACTGCGGCATCCCAATCCCTATCTGGTTGGTCGCCTAGCTTCTCTTGTCGCCATAAATCCGCCTTCAGACGGTCGTGCCATTCCTGAGCCGCTTGCTTGGACGCGGTGCCAGCAGATCGTCTAATTCGCTGGCCCTTGACCGCGATATCGACAAACCAATGGTCTGAACCGGCTTGCTTATAGAGTGACATTTTTGGTTTTTGACAAACTGTTCAAGTTCGGCCTCAAAGAATAGCCAACTTTTGAACGGTTTGTAAGCGGGAACCAGCCCTTTTGCCGCTTTTTCTGCAAGGCGCCGGGGGCTGATGTGCATATATTCAGCCGCTTGGTCGATGGTTAGTGTCGCCATTATTAGGCAGCTTTCAAGTCCAGACGCTCAAGCTCGATTACGATCATCTCAATATCAGCCGCCTCCTTCAGTTGCGCACGGGTGAATGTCAGAAGCTTGTTCTCGATGGCATTGAGCAACGCGCCGCACTCTGTCACCTCGTCAATACTGAGCAGCACGCCGTTCTCCAGCTTTTTGCTCAGGCGTTGCAGTGGCGATACGTCGTGATCCGGCGCCAGGCGCGTGATGAGCGCCAAAAATCCATTCAGGGCATGATCCACTCGCGCAAAATCGTTGTCCGCGTGGTGAATGCGGGTGATGGGATAGCCGCGATAGGCGTCGACTTCCCCTGTGCGAATCTCGGCCATGGCTTTGCGGATGGGTGCCAACCATGCCTGCATTTGTTTGCGTGATGGCGGCTTGTGGCGACCGGCTTGATAGCGTGCGATGGCGGCCTGGTGGCGTAGTTGTTGGCGGGTTAGGGGCATATATTCAGTTGGTTATGTTGTTTTGTGGATTTGTAGACACCTTTTAAGGTGTCTACTTCGCGTTATCTGGCTTCGAGCGCATATGCCTTCTCCACCACTCCGATCCGCCTATTTCCAACCATGCACTGCTGCACCCACGTTATGCGGTCGCCGCCAATGTGACGAACATGGCCGCGCCGAAAATGAAGACGGGGGCTTCTTCTGGACTCGTCGTCGTCCTCGCTTTGGCTTTGATGGCCGCTTCGCTCTCCGGAAATAATGTGCAGCGTCTTGTAAGTGAAAAGCGGTGGCTTTCCAGCCTTTTGGCGCTTCTTGTTCAGAGCGGCCGGCGGAGGGTTGTCAAGGCTTCGGACATTGGTGCAATGGAGCGCCAGAAGCGTTTGTTCAAGCACGTAGCTTAGTTTTAGGAGTTCGCGCGCTGTGATCCTGTCTTGGTTGAACTCATCATAGACAGCGAATTTCCGGCGTCCGTCTTCCAGGAACATTTCTCCGCCGCCCTCGAAAAAAAAGCGCCCATCCGCGTAGCCGAAAGCCAAAAACTCAATCACTTCATCTAAATGGTCCGCGCACAACAAAAATCCGGTCATCGGAATTGTTCTTCCATCTGCCATAAGCAGTTGATTGTCAAACTCAATGAGCATTTGCTTTGCGGGCAATTTAAGTGGCAGCGCGTTAAACGTATCCCTGTCCTTTGGGTCTGGCAGGTCGCCGGCATTGCCCACGTGCCATTTGGTGGCGCCGTCAACAGCCCAGGCCATTGGTGCGCTTCCGTAGCTCGGCAGCAGTTTCACGTCGTTGTTTCTCAGCCATTCGCACAGCTTGTGCGCCTTGCCGAGAATTTGTCCTGTTGTTGCCATAATCACTCCGTAGTAACCAGCCAGATAACACAACGCTCGTGCGGACCTGCGCGAAAAGCCGCGCAGTCCGCACAGCTACGCGTTAGAAGGCGTCTGTTTCGGCAGTCGCTCATCAAGCGCCCTCTGAATATCACCTGTCTTGCACATCGGGCTGCCGCTAAAAAGTCCTCCGCATTTGGCTTTGTCGCCAACTCGAAAGTCCTTCCCGCACAAAATGCAATGCACAACAAATTCGCCCTTCTTCGGCTTGCTCACGGCTGGTTCCTCGCGTCCATCGCATGCAGTTCTTGCTTCAGCACTCGGGCCGTGTCGCAAATTTCGTTTGCCGTTGTCAGCGCCTCAAACAAAATCTTTTCGGCTGTCGTTTTCATTTTCCGCAGCGGGTAACGGTGCGGGTGCTCGTTGTCCACGTCATCAGTCATCCGGGCTATCTCGTTCGCCACGAAAACAAACCTGTCCGCCAAACTCCATTGTCTTTCGCTCATGTTCTTCCCTTTCTCAACCAGCCTTCTAACTCCACGGTGCAGCGGACCTTCGCTGCGCTCAGCCCGCTAACCTTTGGCGTTAGGCCGGCAAATTTATCCCTGAATTGTGCAGCGTCGATATTTTCCAGCCCATTGTCCTGTAAGAAATAGCGACATCCGGCTTTGGCAATCTGCCCTGTTTAATCCATCGGCGCACGGTTTCGCTGGTGACGGACATCATTGCTTGCAAGTCATGGCGCATGATTACTTTGTCGGCGGTCATCATTTCCCCTCCTTTATTCCCACCAAAATACTGTGCGGCATTGGCATTGCAACGTCAGTCGGGCGCCAAAGGTGCAGGCAGTACGGGTGATTGTTGATGTATTCCGATTTCGGCGGGTGGAACTGCGCGACGCAATCATCCTCCGCCCAAAACAAGGCCTTGATCTGGCACATTTCGTCCCAAGTCGGGCAGCGGTCTTTTCTGCTGACGCTGACGTGCTCCCAGCCCATGCCGTCAGAGGCAATCACAAAAACGGTCTGGCTATGCTTGAGCTTGATTTCAAACGCGCCGGCATTGCCGATGCTGTCGTCGCTGCCTGCCCTGCCGTGACGAATGCGGTATTTGTTGGGCACTTGAAAACTCATGCTGCCTCCTTCAAATCCAACCGCTCAAGCTCAATGCAGATCATTTCCAAATCCGCCGCGTCTTTGAGTTGCGCTCGGGTGAATATCAGCAGCTTGTCCTCGATGGCGTTGAGCAACACGCCGCACTCTGTCACCTCCTCGAGACTGAGCAACACGCCGTTTTCAAGCTTTTTGCTCAGGCGCTGCAAGGGCGTTACGGAGTAGTCCGGCATCAGGCGCGTGATGAGCGCCAAAAAACCGTTCAGGGCATGATCGACACGGGCAAAGTCATTGTCCGCGTGGTGAATTCGGGTGATGGGATAGCCGCGATAGGCGTCGACTTCGCCAGTGCGAATCTCGGCCAGCGCCTTGCGGATGGGTGCCAGCCAGGCTTGCATTTGCTTGCGGGTGGGCGGCTTGTGGCGGCCGGCCTGATAGCGGGCGATGGCTGCTTGGTGGCGGAGTTGTTGGCGGGTTAGGGGCATGATTCATCCTCATACATTTGATCTTCGCATTCGAGCCAATGCTCGCATTCATCGTTTTCACCTGTTTCGTGGTCTTCGATGTCGCCACAGCAGTAACACGCTTGACCGCAGACTGGACATGTGTGCATTTCAGACTCCGGCTTTTATGCTGGCGATTGTTCTGCGAAGCCGTTTGTGGGCATCCGTCTGAATGCTCAAGGCATCCACAAAAATAGCTGCCGCCAGCAACTCACACCGCTGCTCAATCAACACAATCGCCGAATCAATCGCCTCGCCCAGCAACTTGGGCGGGGTCATGTTCGGTGCGGTTTCATCATCGCCGCGTCGCCAGGCATTGTGCAGGCGCAGAATGAGCGCGGTTTCTTTGGGCGTCATCACACTAACCTCCAATAAGCCAACCTGACGCCCGGCTTGATCTTCTGCACATCCTTGTCGACCTTGCCTTGTTGCAACAGCGTGCGCAGGGCGTGGGCGATGGTGTTGCGGGTGATTTCCTGGTCTTTGGTCAGCGCTTTGTCCAAAACCTGATCTGTGGTCATCGGCTTGCCGCCGGCGCAGAGGATGCCGAGTACCGTTACCGCGCGGGTTTCCTTTGTGATTTGGCGCTCGCTGATGTGGGCAGTCCTGTCGCACGCGGCCATTTGCGACCAAAACGAAGGCAAGGTGCATTGGTGGGCCATGATGGAGAGGCTCATGATTCGTCTATCTCCGGTGGAAACCCATCCAACGGCACGAACATCGGGCGCTTAGTATGGAAGGCGCAGAAGTTGAGGGCGACGTTTGCGCTGGGGCGTTCGTCGTGGCCTATTTGCACAGAGCGCAAGCAGGTGGCCGCGCAATCCCAGAATTCGTAGGGGTTATTGGCGTGCGCCAGGCAGCGCGTCATTTCTTGGGGTAGTTTAATCATGAGTCCATGTCCGGGTTGGCTTGCAGGATGTGTTGCACCAGACGCGCCTGGT
>ERZ1034365.1353-NODE-1353-length-12610-cov-2.746589_pt1 | contig 12610 bp, 24 predicted proteins | sample MGYA00520615_ERZ1034365 | MGnify/ENA primary metagenome ERZ1034365 (study PRJEB33736, sample SAMEA104284505) | Azolla filiculoides | biome: Urban; feature: Water surface; material: Ditch water | place: Netherlands | collected 2015-10-28 | depth 0-0.1 m ... | reverse complement strand
CCACCACCGATGCCTCGACGTCCGCCTGCTCGTCCTCTGTCGTCCAGTTCACGCTCTGCGTTCCGCGCATCTCAGTCTTCTCCTCTTCCGTGCTGCTTGAGCATCCGCCACAGGGTCCCAACGTTCACCCCCGTATCGCGGGATACCGAGTTGATGGATCTGCCTCCGGCAAAAGCCGAGTGAGTCCAATCCCTTACTTCGCGCTCGTGGCGAGCGCGCATTTCCTCGTACGTCTCGCTCATCAGATCACCATCATCGTGCCTGAGGCCAGACTGATCGTAGCGTTCACGTCGTGACTGCAGACGCTGATCTCGTTCGTCTCGTGGTCGAAGATTGCGAAGAACTGCTCTCCGTCGTACCCGGAGCACATCTCGCTCGCCTCGAAGCCCTTGTCCCAGAGCTGATCGGACGTCATCTTGACGTACTGTCCGTCCACGAAGGCCGAGACGGCCCTCGACGAGTATTCCAGCGCCGTTGCGAGATCGCTGTTGGGCGACAGCACGGCCTCGCACCACTTGCCGAGCTTCTCGACCTCGTCGCGCGTGAGTTCGCTGCTGGCGGAGCGGAACTCGTGTCCGCCGTAGTTGATGTTCATGTCACTGCTCCTTCTGCTTCAGGAACATCGACGCGACGACCGCGAAGATGCCGCCGACGATGCCGATCAGGAACCACGCGACGCCGCTGTGGCCCTTCTGCGATGCAATGAAGCCCGACAGTGCGCCGAGCATGATCCAGATAATCAGAAATTCCATCTTACTTCTCCTTGTTGATTCGCCAGAACAGATGGTTGCCCATCCGTCCAATCATCGTTGCATTCTTCGTCCAGTACGGGTGCTCTCCAATCCAGTGGAAGTGAGTCGCACCCGACCCGAGTCCCTCCCCCGCCATCGTAGTCCGCGCGGCGTCCAGCGCCATGGACCACGCGGCGTCGTGCTCTGCACGAATTATCTCCTCCACCCGCTCGAACGGGAGGAAGGCGAACTGCTTCGGCTGCTCGACCACGGAGCACGGGTCGTCGGGCCATCTGGAGTCGTTCACGCGCTCCATAATCACGTCGGCGACGGCGAGCATCCCGTCGGGACCCTCGCCTCTCGCCTCGAGGTACACCGCGACCGCTATGCAGAGGAGCGGGGTCAAACCCCAGCCTCCTCGAACAGAGACATCATGTCGGGCCACGACGCCCGAATCTGCTTCTCGGACAGGTCGCGCAGGGTCGCCATCCACCCGTCGGCCTCCTCGACAATCATGTCGTACACGTCCTCCTCTATCATGTCGGCGCACAGCACCTGAACCGCAGCCTCGACGTTGCTGACGTCGGCGCACGACTTCATCTTCTGCGCGGTTGCGCTATCTTGTCCCATGTTGGACCGAGCGATCGCGGCGGCTCTTACGTACTGGTTCATTTCAGAATTTTTTTTTTTTTTTTGGTGAGGTCCGATATCTAGTTGTCGATTTGGGTGCGTTTGTAGTTGCGCCCGGTGTAGTCGCTGGCCCACTTGAGAGCCTTCGTGACGGTCCAGCCTCGGTGCGGCGTTATGCCGACCTTGAGGAGCTTGAGTCCCGACCTCAGGGTCACGAGCCTGAAGTAGTCGATCTGCGTGGGTGTGGTAAAGCTGGTCATCGTGGCCTCCTAGCCGTTGCCGTAAGCAAGTATAGCACTCGAGCATTGCTCTTGGCAATACGTCACCTGCCCACGATCAACCCCCGACCTTGACGAGGTGACCCTCGGCGCTGCGCCGATACTTCTGGCCGCGTCCGGTGCCCAGCACCCCGCAGCCGTGGACCTTCCAGGAGGTCTCAGACATCGTGGCCCACGGACCGCGATAGGTGGCACCGTCGTAGACGTGCTCGCCGACTTTCTTCGTAAAAGCGACACCGAAGTCATCGGTGTCGCGGTTCTCTGCTGAAAGATAACGCATTCTGGTCTCCGTTGCTGTTGCCTGAAGCAAGTATAGCACAGGCAACAGCCTCGGCGCAACTTCCTACGGCTTGGTGCTGACGACTCGGCCGACGTAGACCCCGGCTCCGTAGACCATCAGCGTCGTGACGAAGTCGAACGCGAAAGGAAAAACGAGCTGCGCGACGATTACTCCGATCGTCGCCGCGAATCCCAGTACCCAGACGATCATGCTGCCATCAGCCTGTTCAGGTCGACCGAGAGCTCCTTTGCAAGACGCTCCAGGACCGTCTTCTCAGCGGATTCAATCTCTCCATCGGCTTCGGCCACGTCCAGCGCGGTCAGCACGACGGCCTGAGCCATCTCTGGGTCCTTGGCAATCTCGCGAATCTCGTCCCACAGACCGGAGCGACCGACCCGACCACCTGCTGCGCGATCCAGCATCTTGTTGATCGCGGCCTCGATGGTCCCCTGATCGAAACCCCCCGCCAGACTCTTGTTCGCCTTGACGGCCTTGATCGTGGCCTTGATCTCGCTGTCTTCGATGTCGCCGTCTGCGGCTGCGATCAACGCAGCGGCGGCGCACGTCGCCTCGAGGAAGACGGTCCGTCCGTTGAACTTGGACACCACTGCCTCGGCCTTCTTGCCAAACATCTTACCAAACATTCGTTGCTCCATGTGCAGAACCGGACGCACACCGCGCCCAGCACCACACTAGCCTAAGAATAGCTCTCAGGACAACATCAGACCCATCGCAAGCAGCGCAGCCACGCCATCCATCCCGCCGATTGCGGTCAGGCTGGTCGGGGACGCGGGGCGGGGGGTCGTGCTGAACACCAGACTGGACTGAGCTCTGGCGGCAGCGATCATGTCTATCGTCTGGTCGATGTCCCACGACGGACGCGCGAGAGGCGACTGCGCAGCGACTATCCACTCTTCGCGGGCCACGAACGACGCCGCTGCGTAGAGATTTCCATCGGCGTCCTGCCAGTTCAGACCGACGTAAGTCTCTCCGTCAGCATCGGAAAATCCCAGCGCCATCGCGAGATTGTTTCCGTCGGCGACCATCGCGGACGGGCAGGCACAGGTGATCCTCATCAGTATGCTCCAGTCTTTTGGTTCATCCACGATTCCGTCGCCGCGACGACACCCGCGTCTAGATTCGCTCCGAAGCGTACGACGACTCCGTAAATGTTGCCGCTGAACGGGAACGAGGCTCCTCCGCGTCTTCCGATGTAGAGCGAGTACGGAAGGTAGTTGCCGGACCCCTGCTCGACAGAGGACTGGTTCGACTGACTGCCGTTGACCCGCAAAATCGACGAGTCTGCGGAGATGTCACCGAGACCTGTCAGGACCGCTGTGTACGGAGCCGCTGTCGCGACCAGTGCTGCCGACGCTGGCTCGGTTCCTTCGGACAGAAACTGCCACGCTGGATTCGTGGTAGATGCCAGAGAGAATCTTCCATCGTTGAACGCGCTTCCCGCACTGTGCTCGAGAATGACGCTCACCGCAGCGTCTGAAAGCTTCCTCACGCCAGCAAATACCTGCGTCTTGTCGGTGCCGGGAGTGACCACTGGACTCAGCATGGCGTCGTCCACTCCGTCGAACGACAGATACCCGCGTCCCTCGCCGTCAACCTGATATATCGGACGAGCAGTTGTCGTCGCCTGTACGGCGTGAGCTCCTGGAAGCTCGCGGACGGATACGTTATCGAATATGACCACCGATGCCGTGAGCGATGGTGATCTGGTGTCTAGAATCAGGTACGACGTGGTCGACACGGCCAAGAAGCTAAGAGTCACGTTCGTCATCGAACCAGTGCCGACAGGCTGGACGGTTACGATGCTTCCTCCGATGTTGAAGTTGCTTCCGTTGACTGCGACCTGACCTCGGCCCACGTCGGCGAGAACGTCGACAGAGACGGTGTAAGTCCTTCCCGCCACCGTCGGAATGATCTGGTAGGCTCTCGCAGATGTCGAGTCGGTTCCTTCGTCTGTCACCACGAGCTGCCCGCCCACCACGGAGAGCACACTCTCTACGCCGGGAGACCATCCCGTCAGTCCGTCCGAGAAGTCTCCGTTGACTGCGAGCTCCGAACCGAGCATGAGTCCTCTGGACTTGTCGAGCATGAGTGCGACAGTCTGTCCGACGGCGGTGACAGGTACTCTCGCGGCTGTGTCCTGATACAGTGTGGTCAGGTCGCTCGGGTCGTACCAGACGCCGGGCTCGGCCATTGCGAAGAGCCCAGCAGGGCCGATCGGTGGCGAGTTGGACGCGTAGACCGATGTCGAGACACCAAGCATGTCAGTATCCTGCTTTGATTCCGGTTGCCGTCGTTCCTGTCGCAAGGACCCTTACGACGGTGAAAGGATAGACGACGCCAGCATTCATGAAGATCGTGTCCGAGAGACCGTTCGAGTATCCGAGCGACACGGAGCCTGACACGTTGACAACGATTGCTCTTGTCGGTCCATTTGCGAGATCGACGGAGTCTGACGGAGTCACTGGGACCGTGTATGCGATCTGCCTGATGAGAGAGGATCCGGACTTTGCCATGGGTCACCTTGTTGATTAAGCTCGACGCAGCCTAGCACAGCCCGGACAATCGCACAATTGACTATGTGCGACTCTTTCTTCGGTACATGGTCACCTCCTCGTACCCGAAGCGCGCAAGGATCTTGAATCCCGGACCCTTGGATCCTCCGAGGAAGTTCTGAAGGAACGACGGATAGACGTCGATGCTGCGAGCAAAGTCTGACTTGGTCTTGTGGCGCAGGGCCTCTTCCAGCACGATAGACCTCAGATCCTCTTCGCTGATAAGATCTCGCTTATTCTCTTCCAGTCCCATCTAGCTGGTCCTCCTTGTCCAAGATAGAGATACTCTTCGTCGAGTCGCAGACCCTCGGCCTTCAGGGACCGAGCGTGTCTTCCGCTCCACAGCCACAGTTCGTCGACGGGGTCGCCTCTGCGGGGACCACCCTGATTTTTTCTGCGCACGGCAACGTAGACTCTGCCTCCGCGTTCGTGACGCGTAGTCAGCCACGCGACCTGCTCCTTGCGCAGGTCGACGGTCCAGCCGTCGGTCTGCTTGTACTCGATCCATCCTTCCACGCCGTCGGTGCAGTAGTTCGAGTCAGGTACTCCGAGGCCCGTGCCTCCTGTCTCCACGGACTGCCAGTGATAACCCTGCGTCAATCTGTCTCTGAACAGCTTGCGAAGACCTCCGTCAATCTGCATTCGTCCACCTGTCTATCATGTCGGCCGCCTTTCTCAGTCTGTGCGACCAGTTCTTCATCGTGGCTTGCGTCGGAAATCTGCGTCGAACGATTGCCGACGCAATTCCCCCCGCTATTCCGGAGAGCGTCTTCTCGAGCTGGGTCAGGAATACCTCACTCTCGCTCATCTCAGATGAAACTCCGCAGTGTTCTTTACGTCGTTGTCGAAGTCCTGCGATAGAATCCAGCGCAGATACGACTTGGGAACGTCTGACCACAGTTCGTCGCGATGCTTGCCGAAGCGCACCTTGGTCAGAAGGAGAGGCTTCTTGGTGAGCTCGATGAGTTCGTCGATGCCGTGCCCGAAGTTGTCCATACACCTCTCGAGCAGCTTCGCGGTGACCCAAGCGTCGTACAGCGCACGGTGAGCCATTCCCCCCGCTTTTTCCGGCATGTCTCCGACGTCGAGACCGAGCTCGTAGCGGAGAGACTGGTTCGAGTGAGACTCTGCGTCGGGCCACAGGTGCGACGCGACGCGCCAAGTGCAGATCCAGCTCTGACTGCGATGCCACTCGGGCATGAAGCTGCTGTCGAACTGGGCGTTGTGCGCGACGAAGACGTAGCCGTCGTCGGTGTGCGGGAGGAAGTAAGTCAGGGCTGAATCGAGATCTTGCGCCTGCGCGACCATTTCTTCGGTGATGTGGTGCGTAGCCATTGCTCCGTAGCTGATCTTCGTCGTTGGTCTGACAAGAGACGAGAACCAGCTCCTATCTTCGCGCACCCCCGCTATTTCCAGAATACTGTTCGTCTCGGGCTCGAAGCCAGTCGTTTCTGTGTCTATCGTGACTACTTGTCTCACGTCTATTCTCCGGCTATGATACTGCCCGTAGCATACCGCATGAGGCAGCAAGATGAAAACAAAGAGCGTCAATCGCGCCGTAGAGAACGACTTTTCTCCTTTCAGAGAAAAGCAGATTCTCAGCGTATTCAACGAGCTGTCGCCGCGCCCCATCAGTGGGTTCATGGACCGCAACGCCATGGAGAGAAGAACTCAGGATCTTCTCGACATGCGCGGATACATGATTCACCATCAGAACAACGGCGGAGCTCTGTTTCAGATCGACGGAGTTTGGGTCTACCGCGCTGAGTCGCATCCGAGCAACGTGCAGGCTCTGGGTCACGTTCATCGCGACAGCAATCGCGTCATTCGTATGCTCATCGACCACAATCCCAAGAGACTAAAGTCGGCAGAGAGATTCGCACTCTATCGGGACGGAATGACCGTCTACGAGTATCGCATGGCCTGTCGCACCGCGCAGGGCGGCGACGCCTATCAGGTTGCCGAGTCCGACATCGATTACGACGTCAGAAAAGGCTTCATCCGCATCGAGATCGACGCCGATCAGGAACTCGCCGAACATGCGGCGAGAACCATCCTCAATCGAGACGCGTAGTCAGGGCCTACTGCTTTCCATTCTTGACCATGCTCATTGCCTCATCCCATGTCGCTCCGTAGTCGCCCGACGCCTTGGCCTTGCCCCAGCTAGGACCAAACTCTGCGTCGACTGCTACTGGAACCTCGAGTCTGACTGTGTCTCTCATACACTCTACCGCGCGCTTCGCCTGACTCTCCTCGGAGAAAGAGAAGTCCAGCTCGTCGTGCATCTGAAGCAGCGGAGTAAGACCAGAACGCCAGCACTCTCGCATCGAGAGCTTCGTCTGGCGGGCCGCGGACCCCTGGATGAGCCAGTTCATCGCCTTGTGCGTGAACGCTCTACGTAGCGCACCGGACCAAGGATGATTGGGATCATTCACTCGGCGCATGGCCTCGTCTCTGTCGCAGGCGGCGAGAGGCACGTCCATGCCTTGAGCCTTCTTGTAGTCCCACCACCGAGGCTCCCAGCGGTCGAAGCGCACTCGAGCTCCATCCAGTAGACGTATGTATCCCCTGCGGGACGCCGTGGTCTGTACGAACTCACTTAGGCGCTTTACGAACGGAGCCTCGTCGTCGTATTGCTTCATCACTGCCTCTGCATCCTCGAGAGTCATGCCGGTCATGAGGGCAAACTTCGACACGCCTGCTCCGAACGCCTTTGCGAAGTTTACATCCTTCGCCTTGCGACGCGGCAGACCAGTCAGTTCAGCTACCATCGTGTGAAAGTCGGTCTTGGGGTTGTCACGATACATTGCCACGGGTTTGTCGGCCCCGGCCACGTCGCACAGGCTCGCAAAGTGTACGATCAGACGGTATTCCTGCTGCGAGTAGTCGAGCGCACCCCATACCTCCCCGTTCTCAGGCTCGAAAAGCCCTCGAATCCTGTCTGCGATTTCGGGATTACGGGAGGGCATCTGTTGGAGTGGTGGGTCGCTGTAGGCAAAGCGACTAGTCTTGGTGCCGCCTCTGTCGTTGCGAAACTGGTGAACCTCGGCATGAATACGCCCGCGATGAGCATACTCGATCAGGTATCCTTGGATGAACTTCTCTCCGGCGTCCTGCATCTTCTGAGCTTTGGCGCAGAGTTGCGGCAACCAGTGGTCCATCTTTTCCATCCAGTCGGACTCGAAGGAGTCGTTACCTTTCTCGGTCGTCGGGACCTGAATGTTCTCACTGCTGAACACCTTGCTCAAGAACTTCTTGGATTTGACGTCGTCGATGGTTACCGACCTGCCGATCTGAAGCTTTCCGCTGAGTTCGACCAGCGCCTCGTCGCGCTTTGCCAGAAGCTCTCTTTTCGCCTGATGCGCCTTCGATACGTTGATGCGCACCCCTCTGCGTCGCATCGCCATCACCATAGGAATCAGGTCCATCTCCAGCTGATACGCGTCGTAGACGCCCTGACTCTGCATCTGAGGAAGAAACTTCCTGTAGAGTTCGAGAGTGCTGGCCGCATCTTGATCTGCGTACTCTCCGACGAATCTCGCAGGAAGCTTCCACAGTTCGCCCTTGGCATCGAGGCCGTAAGCCTTCGCAGCTTCCCGCAGCTTCGACTCGTCCTTGCCTGCGATCTTCTGCCACGAGCAGAGACTGTCGAGGTTGTAGGTCAGACGCTGCTCGTCGAGCATGTAAGCCATCGCCATCGTGTCGTGAAATCGCTCAGGAGCCTTAATGTCGAAGTCGGTCGTGATCCATCCGAGGTCGTAGCTCGCATTCTGAAATACGATCTCGTCGCTGCTCGACATGTGATCTTTAAGCCATCGCTCGACCTGCTCCTTGTCAAAGTTCGCACTGTCCGGGTGGAACATCGGGACGTAGACGCTGCCCTTGGCAGAGGCCATACTGACTCCGACGATTCGACCAGCTCCGTAGACCCATCCGGGTCCGCGACTGTTGGCGAGTCCGTCGTCGCGTGTCTCGGTGTCGATTGCGATTACGCCGGACCCTCTCAGGTCCGGCAGCTCGGTTGGTTCCTTCCACTTGACGTCTGGAAGCAGGAATCCCATAGGTATCTGGTTTGACATCAGATCTCCGGAACGTAGCCGTGTCCCGCAGGATACACGGCCTTGGATTGCACGAACGCTTTCATCGCGGTCGTCTCGGTGTCGTTCGGAATCCTGTCCGACACGAGCTTCGCGTAGCCCGCGATGTCGTCCCAGTGATCGTGAATGTCCGGATTGCCCGTAGCGATGCGACCCATCTTGTGGGCGAACATGTGAAGCGACTCCTTCTGGACGTCGGACAGCGAGTCCCAGTTCTTCTCGGACTGCATCGCTCGCATGATGTTCTGGGTGCAGCGCGCGTGATCGGTATATTCTCCATGCGTCTTTCCGCGCTCGGCCAACAGTTGCTCGGTCGTCATGCTCATAGTATCGCTCCTCTGGTGTATCTGATAATTTCGTCTCCGTGGTCGGATCCGATGTTCAGCGCGGCGTCAAGCGTTCTCTGAATGATCGGATGAGCGTAGCCGTTGCCCATCTGGAGCTCGACTACGCCGAACTCCCACATTTCCAGAAGGTCGCAGACCTTTACCTTTACGATCTCTTCTTCAGTCAGGCGCGACCGAGGATCGTAACCCAGCGTCTCCCGATAGTAGTTCTCCTCCAGATGGGAGTAGACCGACTTCAGTTCGGGACTCTCTCTCTTGGCGGGGAACGGGGGGTCACCGTACTTGACCTCCGGACTGTCGTGAAACAGAATGTAGGTCGTGACATTGGGACTCGGCGGGCCGAAGAGCTCGAAGTAGATCCTAATCACGTGATAGCTATGCTCGGCGACTGTCTGCCTACGCAGCGTAGGCCACGTATGATACCGCTCGACGCCTCCGGCATGGCGCAGGCTGCTCGTCACTGCATCACTCACTTGTTGACCCTCCGATCCATCCACTCGAGAACTGCGGTCCTCCAGTCAGGTGCGGCGATCCTCGTCGCCTCCAGCGCCGCGCCGATCTTGTCGCCCCCCTTCCACATCGCATGGACTCCGAGCATGACGTCAGCTACTTCCGAGAACCAAGCGTTGCGATAGACGCGAGACGGACCAACCTCGGCCATGAAGACCGACAGGTCAGAATCCCAGTGGTCCCAGTCGGTGCCGATCGGCATGGTTCCGGGGTAGGCGCGATGACGCTCGGGCTCGAAGCGAGCCGCGACGGTCCGGTACAGGTGCCAGTTGTTGCTGAATTGATACATCTTGCCGACTGGCACCCTGATCCGACCAGCGAGATACTCCTGCAGAACGGAGAAGTGAACAGCATTCGCACCGTACGCACCCCAGACCACGTCGTTCGATCGACACATGACCGTGATGTCGAGACGTCCCTCGACGATGCGCGGATAGATTTGCGTATTGCACGGCACGTCGCGAGGCTCGACGAACGGTTTTCCGGTCTCCTCGTCGATTTCCTCGGGGTCGAACAGGTCCATTCCCGCGTCCCACATCTGGATGACGACGCGGCGGTCGTTGTGATCGTGCCTCAGGCGATGAATGACGGAGTCAAGCTGGTCGAACCCGAAGTGCTGCCGCCAGCGATGACCGTAGGCTCCCCACTGTCTCCCGTCATCCTCGGCGAAGCGTGACGAGAAGTCACCAACGAAGCGATCCAACCACCGCGCGTCGTTGCTTCCAGAGAGCATCCACAGGGACTCGAACAGATGAAAGAAAGGGTTCGCGTCGCGACTCTTACTCAGAAGAACGCGCTCGGTCGGATGCGCGTAGATCGTCATGACTGGAAACGGCGGAACCACGACCTCTCCGTTGCGCGACTCGTCGCTCAGGCCCTCGCTCTCCATCGTAAAGAAAGCCTGTCTATAGGCGTCGTTCACGTTTACTGCGTTGATCACTCTCATTAGTTCATACTCCTTCTCTTGCTGTCGTCGCAGACACTCAGCGAGTATCTGTAGAAGTTCTTCGCGACATCCTTTGCTTTTTCGTCGGCGTCGTCCTCGGCTGCGATGCCTACGGCGTCTCGCATGAATTCCAAGACGAAGTAGGCTGCGACCAGTGTATTGTACGAACACAGCTGATGACTAGTCACCACGTGCATCATCTGGTCGATGGTCGCATTGGACGCGGAGACTACTCTTTCGTCGTCTCCGCAGGTGCAGTCTGGGTGATGTGCGGGGGGTCTATCCACGTCCGAATGCTTTCTTCCAGAAGATGGTGACCTCTGTGCGTGTACCGAACTCACCTCCGGTCTTGTTCTTCTTTTGGCGAAGCGCGACGTACGGATGATGAAGCTTCGCGAGCAACTTGGCGGACTCCTCGTGCTTCTCGTGTGTTCTGTAGGTGCTGCATCCGCCCGGAGCGTTGGTCATCTTCTGGTCCTGGGACCACCAGCCGAGGTTCGCGTTCTTGTAGCCCGCGCGCAGAAGCTGAAGATTGACGTCAAAGTCCTCCATGACCGTGACGCGCCCGTGCTTTACTGACAGAAACTCCTTGGTGCGGTAGCACAGAACTCGGAGAGTGCGCGTGTTCTCTTCGAACAGATTGGACGCTCCTCCGACGCCCATGTTGTTGTTCCCCTGACGAGCAGAGACGCCGACGTGGGCATAGTGGTCGAGGAACCACTCCACAGACTTCCACATGTGCGTGACGTCTGCGTGTTCGCACGGCTTCAGAGCAGTGTGCTCTTGTGTGATGCGACGAACGAAGCGCACGTCGTCGTCGACCATCGCGAACTTACTGAGACCCGCAAGGTCGCACATTCTTCCAATGAACTGCCTCGTCGCAGCAATTCCGTTTGCCGAGCATCCGACTACGCTGACGTGCGGGTAATCGTTGCCGAGTGTATCGACGTAGTTCTCGAGTTCATCCAACGGAACGACGTAGGTCGTTCTTGCCTGAGTCTCAGTGCTGAAGTCTGCCAGCGGTCCGCGCAGTATTTCTGCTCGGTCGTGACGACCAGAGCTCGGTATAAATATTTTGATCATGTCTGACTCCTCTCGATGTCATCTTCGCTGCAGAATCCGAACTGCATCTCACGAATGGTTGCTCCCTCGGCTCCGGCCGTGATTCGGTGCCACGTCTCGCGAGGTATCACCAGACTCGCACCAGATTGGACGATGTAGAGATCCTGTCCGACTAGAGCGACCGCGTGTCCTCGCTCTACGAACCAGACCTCCTCTCGACTGGAGTGCTTCTGCATACTGGTCGACATTCTCGGCTGTATCTCGAGCGTCTTGAACACGCAGTTGTCGTTGCGGAAGTGATCGTAGTAGCTCCCCCAGAGCCTTTGGACTCTTGCGAGAACGTGCTTGGGCCAGATAGTGCTGCTCGAGTTGCGTTTGTCCTCTCCACCCACCCCGAAAGTCATTCTTCCACCGATGTCCTGAACTACACTCATCTCGGGGGTATTGTCTCGTCCGCGGTCGCCGCCGTTGCAGAAGACGATGAGAGCATCCGGATAGTCGCTGTGAATCCTGCGCAGAGTCTCGCACACCGTTCCATCTTCGTCTGCGGCTGGAAGAACATGATCCACACCTTCGATTGCGCTCACGATCTCCATGCGCTCGGCGAGGCACATCGACACGTAGCCCTTCTTGCGAAGAAGCCACTCATCGCTGTTGACGAGAACATAGAGTTCCTCCCCGTACATCGCAGCCTCGCGAATCATGCGAACGTGTCCGGAATGAATGGGGTCGAAGCCTCCACTGACTACAGATATGATCATTCAGTATCTCCTCTCGGCCAGATGTAATCCAGCACTGGTTCCTCGGACCATCCGAACTGTGAGTACCACTCAGGCTCTTTGTGAAGGAGAGCCGCCCGATGCGAGGCGTGAAATCTATCGTCACCGAGCCAGTTCGGCATCTGTAATTTTTAAAAGTTTTTTGAGTCTAGCCCAATCTCTTGCGCCAACATTCTCTAAGTAGTCAGCACAAATTTTGTGAGCATTGCTCCAGATTTTTTCAGAGGGATTATTGTGATCGCGGTGCTCTAATTGCAGACGTAAACATTCACTGAGATCTCTTGCGCCAACTCCGCTAGGGTCCAAGTCTTGTAGTCGGACTAGGGCTCTATTTACTTGTTCATCAGCAGTGCCATCTTCTGGGTCCATATATTGGG
>ERZ1034365.1352-NODE-1352-length-12617-cov-3.319298_pt1 | contig 12617 bp, 8 predicted proteins | sample MGYA00520615_ERZ1034365 | MGnify/ENA primary metagenome ERZ1034365 (study PRJEB33736, sample SAMEA104284505) | Azolla filiculoides | biome: Urban; feature: Water surface; material: Ditch water | place: Netherlands | collected 2015-10-28 | depth 0-0.1 m ... | reverse complement strand
GGAATGCGAGGCGGACCTGATGCTGCTGCCGCTGTCGGCCAGTCATGCGCACAGCCTGGCGAACCTGCGCAAGACGCCCGACGAAGTGGTGGCCGAGATTGCGCGCATCGTCGCAGCCCGCAATGCGCTGGGCTCGAAGACGCTGATTGAAGTCGGCATGAGCACGGCCTTTGGCTGCACGATCCAGGGCCGTGTGGCGCCGTCTGAAGTGGCGCGCCTGATTGCGGCGGTGCTTGACGCTGGCGTAGACCGTGTGGGCCTGGCCGACACCGTGGGGTATGCCGACCCCGGCATGGTGCACGACCTGTTCGCACGGGTCCTGCCAATCGCCGGGGACCGCCTGAACTGCGGCCACTTTCACGACACCCGCGGCCTGGGGCTGGCCAATGTCTATGCCGCTCTGGAGGCCGGCATCACCCGCTTTGACGCCTGCCTGGCAGGCATCGGCGGCTGCCCGCACGCGCCGGGCGCCAGCGGCAATGTCAGCAGCGAAGACCTGGCGTACATGCTCAAGAGCATGCAGATTGACACCGGCATCGATATCGACGCGCTGCTGGCGCTTCGCAAGCGGGTGGCTGGCTGGCTCGAAGGAGAATGCCTGCACGGCACGCTGTGGCAGGCCGGCCTGCCGAAAACCCTGCTGCCGACGCTGCCTGAAGCCGTTGCGGCCTGAATCTGGAATCCATACCAATGAACGACACCACCTCCCAACCCGACCGCCCCCTGCCCCTCAAAGGCCTGCGCGTGGTTGAATTCACCCACATGGTCATGGGCCCCACCTGCGGCATGGTGCTGGCCGACATGGGGGCTGAAGTGATCAAGGTCGAACCGATCGATGGCGACCGCACGCGCCACCTGCTGGGCGCCGGCGCGGGCTTCTTCCCGATGTTCAACCGCAACAAGAAGAGCATCGCCATCGACCTGCACACGCCTGAAGGGGCTGAAGCCGCGCGCAAGCTGGCGGCCACCGCCGACGTGGTGGCCGAGAACTTCAAGCCCGGCACCATGAAGAAGTACGGGCTCGACTACGCCTCGCTCAGCGCGGTGAACCCGCGCCTGATCTATGTCAGCCACAAGGGCTTCCTGCCCGGCCCGTACGAGCACCGCACGGCGCTCGACGAGGTGGTGCAGATGATGGGCGGCCTGGCCTACATGACCGGGCGCCCCGGCGATCCGCTGCGCGCCGGCACCAGCGTCAACGACATCATGGGCGGCATGTTCGGCGCCATTGGTGCCCTGGGTGCGCTGATCCAGCGCGGCATCACGGGCAAAGGCCAGGAAGTGCAGAGTGCGCTGTTCGAAAACAACGTGTTCCTGGTCGGCCAGCACATGCTGCAGTACGCCATCACCGGGCAGGCCGCCGCGCCCATGCCCGAGCGCATCTCGGCCTGGGGGGTGTACGACGTGTTCACCGTGAGGGACGGCGAACAGATCTTTCTGGCGGCAGTCAGCGACGCGCAGTGGGCCACCTTCTGTGACGCGCTGGGTTTTGCCGACCTCCAGGCCGATCCGGCCTATGCCACCAACAACGCGCGGGTCATCCTGCGGCCGACGATGTTGCCCATCCTGCGTGAGCGCCTGGCCCGCTTCAGCGCCGCCGAACTCACCTCTATCTTCGAGAAGGTGGGGCTGCCGTTCGCACCGATCCGCAAGCCCGAGGAACTGTTCGACGACGAACACCTCAACGCCACCGGTGGCCTGGCCGACATCACCCTGCCCGACGGCGAGCGCGCCGGCGAGACCGCCCGCACCACGCTGTTCCCGTTTACCATGGACGGCCAGCGCCTGGGCGTGCGCCTGCAGCCGCCCCGCATGGGTCAGCACACGGCCGAACTGATGGCCAGCCTGGGCTATGACGCCGCCACCATTGAGGCGCTGCGCGCAGCCCACGCGGTGGCCTGACCGATAATTTCCTGCTTTTTCAGCCACCCCCGGAGACTCAAAAACATGACCCATTCCTTCCGCCCCCTTTCCCGCCGACAGGCCCTGTCCACCGTGGCCGGCCTGGGCAGCCTGGCGCTGGGCGCCGGTGTTCCGCTGTCGGCGCTGGCGCAGTCCGGCACCGTCAAGTTCGTTCTGCCCAACGCCACGGGCTCCGGTGTGGATGCGATCACCCGTTCCGCGCAACCTGCACTGGCCAAGGCCCTGGGCCAGTCGGTCGTGGTGGAGAACCAGCCTGGCGCGGGCGGCGTAGTGGGCCTGCAGACGCTGGCCCGCTCGGCCCCGGACGGTCAGACGCTGTCGGTGGTGTCCAACAACGTGGTGATCTTCCCCAGCGTGCTGAAGTCGCTGCCATTTGACATGCCGGGGGACTTCACACCGATCGCCGTCGTGGGCAGCACGCCCATGGTGCTGGTGGTGAATCCGGCCAAGGTGCCGGCCACCAACGCGAAGGAGTTCATCGCACTGCTCAAGAGCAAGCCGGACCAGCTCAACTTCGCCTCCGGCGGCAATGGCACGATCCTGCACCTGGCCGGTGAGATGTTTCTGGACGAAGCCGGCGTGACGGCCAAGCACATTCCCTACAAGGGCGTGGGTCCCATGGTGACCGACCTGATCGGCGGCCAGGTCGAATTTGGCGTGGCCGCACTGCCCAGCGTGCAGGCCCACATCAAGTCGGGCGCACTGCGTGCCATCGGCAACTGCGGCGCCCAGCGCACGCCGGCGGCGCCCGAGATCGCCACCTTCGCGGAGCAGGGCCTGCCCGGTTACGTGATGGAGGCCTGGTTTGCGGTGCTCGGCCCCAAGGGCATGAGCGCGGCCAACGTGAAGAAGGTGCACGACGCGCTGGTGGTCGCTTTCAACGACCCGACCGTCAAGGAAACCATGGCCAAGCAGGGCAACGCCATCAACATCAGCACGTCCGAGCAGGCGCAGGTCGCGTTCCGCCGCGAACTGGCCAAATACGCCGCGCTGGTCAAGAAGGCCGGTGTAGTCCCCCAATAAGAGGGCTCCCGGCGCATTCGAGCCCGCCGCGTGCGGGCTTTTTTGTTCCTGTCGCTGATTGCCCGCTGCTTCACTGCATGGCAAAATAGGCGGCGACATGCACAATAATTCACGACCAATCGGTCGGTTAATTCCTTAACGGCACTTTGGGCCATCATCAGAGACACCCTGCAATGACTACGCTTCTTCAAAGTTTCATCGGCGGCCGCTGGATTGGCCAGCAGCCGGCCCAGGCCCTGCGCAGCGCCGTCAACGGCCAGACCGTGGCCCACACCCATGCCGAGGCGCTGGACTTTGCCGAAGCTGTCGACTACGCCCGGCGCACCGGACTGCCGGGCCTGCTGGCGCTGGACTTCCAGCAGCGCGCCGCGCGCCTGAAGGCCCTGGCCAAGTACCTCAATGACCACAAGGAAGCGCTCTACGCCATTTCCGCCCACACCGGCGCCACGCGCGCCGACAGCTGGGTGGATATTGAAGGCGGCACCGGCACGCTGTTCGCCTATTCCAGCCTGGGCCAGTCCGAGTTGCCCAGCGGCAACCTGATCCACGAAGGCCCGGCGATGCCGCTGGGCAAGAAGGGCGCCTTTGCCGGCTCGCACATCCTGGTGCCCCGCGGCGGGCTGGCGGTGCACATCAACGCTTTCAACTTCCCCATCTGGGGCCTGCTGGAGAAGTTTGCGCCCAGCTTCCTGGCAGGTTTGCCCTGCATCGGCAAGCCTGCCACGGCGACGAGCTACCTGACCGAAGCCATGGTGCGCCTGGTCAATGAGTCCGGCATCCTGCCGCCGGGCGCGCTGCAGCTCATCGTCGGCGGCACCGGCGATCTGCTCGACCGCCTGGAAGGCTCGGACGTGGTCACCTTCACCGGATCGGCCGACACGGCCGCCAAGCTGCGCGTGCACCCGAACATCGTGCGCAACAGCATCCCGTTCAATGCCGAGGCCGACTCGCTGAACTGCGCCATCCTGGCCCCGGACGTGACGCCGGACGACGAGGAGTTTGACCTCTTCATCAAGGAAGTCGCGCGTGAAATGACGGTCAAGGCCGGCCAGAAGTGCACCGCCATCCGCCGCGCCATCGTGCCGCGCCAGCACCTGGACGCCGTGGCCGAGAAGCTCCAGGCGCGCCTGTCCAAGGTGGTCGTGGGCGACCCATCGGTCGAAGGCGTGCGCATGGGCGCGCTGGCCTCGCACGCGCAGCAGGCCGACGTGGCCGAGCGCGTGGCGCTGCTGCGCCAAGGCGCAGAGCTGGTCTATGGCGGCGGCGATGGCTTCACGCCGGTGGGCGAGGGCACGGCCGGCGGGGCGTTCTTCCAGCCGACGCTGCTGATCGCCCGCGATGCGTTTGCACGGGACGGTGCCAACGCCGCCGTGCACGACATCGAAGCCTTCGGCCCGGTCAGCACGCTGATGGCCTACGACGGCCTCGACGAAGCGCTGGCGCTGGCCGCGCGCGGCAAGGGCAGCCTGGTCGCCTCGCTGGTCACCAAAGAGCCGGCGACGGCCGCCCGCATGGTGCCGGTGATGGCCGCGCTGCACGGCCGCCTGCACGTGCTGGACCGCGAATCCGCCACGGAGTCCACCGGCCACGGCTCGCCGCTGCCCTTCCTGAAGCACGGCGGCCCCGGTCGCGCTGGTGGCGGTGAAGAACTCGGCGGCCTGCGCGCCGTCACGCACCTGCTGCAGCGTGCGGCCGTGCAGGGCTCGCCCACCATGCTGGCCGCCATCACCGGCGAGCATGTGCGCGGCGCCAAAGTCATCGAAACCGGCACGCACCCGTTCCGCCGCTACTTTGAAGAACTGCAAATTGGCGAGTCCCTGCTGACGGCCCCCCGCGTGATCGGCGACGCCGACGTGCACGCCTTCGGCAAGCTGACCGGCGACATGTTCTACATGCACTTTGACGAAGAAGCCGCCAAGGCCTCGCCGTTTGGCAAGCGCATCGCGCACGGCTACCTGGTGCTCTCAGATGCGGCCGGCCTGTTTGTGGTGGCCGAACCCGGTCCGGTGCTGGCCAACTATGGGCTGGACACGCTGCGCTTCGTCAAGCCCGTGGGCATTGGCGACAGCATCCAGGTGCGCCTGACCTGCAAACGCAAGATCGACCGGAACCGCAAGGACGCCAACGGCCAGGGCCAAGGCGTGGTGGCCTGGGACGTGGAAGTCAAGAACCAGGACGGCGAACTGGTCGCCAGCTACGACATCCTGACGCTGGTGTCCAAGAAGGGCTGAGCGCCTTTTCAGTCGCAAGAAACCCGCCGGCTGGCGGGTTTCTTTTTATGAAATCCATAGCAAACTATGACAAAAGGACGCTGGGTTAGTCTATATTTTCCTTGAAATCGGGCCCTCCGTCGGCCCAGTTCGTTCTGTTCGGGTGCTGCAGGCCAGCCTGGGGCGTCCGGAGGCTACCTGGGCGCAGTGTCCGCGTCCTTCTGTGCCAGGTCACGCAGCCCGGCCAGGCCTGGCGGCTCGGCGGAGAACCAGAACCATTGCGGGTCGGTGCCGCCTTTGCGCAGCACAAACTGGTACAGCGTCGCCACAGCCATGGCCGCCACGGTGACGAGCGCGAACAGCGCCAGCGCACCGAGCGCGCTGTACAGCAGCACCAGGTACAGCGGCAGCGTCGGTGCGAGGTCGGCGCCGGCCACGCCGGCCAGCACGGCCAGCAGCACCGTGCCCGCCAGCGGTTTGACCAGATCACGCACTACGGGGAGGGGGACGGACATGGCAGCTCCTTGCAGCAGACCTTTAAAACTTGGGGATACGGATCCGGCTGATCATCAGCGAGCCCGAGAGGCCAAACAGCAGGACCAGCGGGTGCAGTCGGTGGCCCAGCAACTCAACCTGACCAAACCACAACTCCGACCCCAGTGCACAGTTCCAGGCCGCCAGCGCCAGCAGGCCGACCAGCACAATCGAGGTGGGAATTGGCGTGCCCTCGAAGTACTTCACCTTGCCGGATTCGTCCGCCAGCGCTTCGGCCGTCACATTGAACCGGGCCAGGCGCGACACCCCGCAGGCCACGAAGAAGGCCAGCACGATGCGGTCGTAAAAGCCCTGCATGCCGCAGGCGTAGGCGATCATGGCTGGCGCCACGCCGAAGGAGATGATGTCGGCCAGCGAGTCGAGTTCGCGCCCCAGTGGGGACGACACCTGCCGCCAGCGCGCGATGCGGCCGTCCAGCACGTCAAAAATCAGCGCGGCCAGCACCAGCGCACACGCAAAGTAGATGTGCCTGAGGTCCCCCGTTTGCAGGTACGTCATGGTGGAGAACATCGCCCCCGTGCCGCAGACGGCGTTGCCGAGCGTGAACCAGTCCGCCAGGTGGAACTCGCGGATCATGGCAAAGGGTTTTCTGGGTTGTTTTGTCGTCATGCGGGGAAGGTCTCCGGGCGGATGCGGGTGAGGCGGCGTGCCGCAGGGGCCCGTCGCTGAATGGTGTTCAGTCTATACGCGCCGCCGCACCCGGTCCAGCGCAGGGGGGTGACGGGCCGGTAATCGTACAAGCCGCTCATCCTGTTTCATACGGGGGCGTCCGTTTCTGGTTCGAAAAATTATATATTTTGATAGCAGAAGTGGACCATTTCATGATGGGAACACGCCATTTTGATGTGAAAAATTTGACTCAACCTGTCCGGGTGCGCCGGGTGGACTTTTTCATCGGAAGGGGCCGTGTTGTGGCGAACACACCGGCCCCGGACTCTACCGGCAGCCGCACCTCGGACTTCACCTCCCGCAGCACGATGCTGGAGCGCACATGGGTCACGCCCGGCAGCTTGAACAGGCTGCGCTGCAAAAACTGCTCGTAGTGCTGGATGTCGCGCGCCAGCACGGTCAGCAGGTAGTCGGCCTGGCCGGTGGTGCTGAGGCAGCGCACGATCTGCGGCGTGGCGGCCACGGCACTTTCGAACTGCTGCACGATCTCTTCGCTGTGCTGGCCCAGATTGACCTCCACGACCACCAGCAGGTCCAGGCCGACTTTCTGCCGGTCCACCAGCGCGGTGTAGCCCCGGATGACGCCGGCGGCCTCCATGTCCTTGATGCGCTTCCAGCACGGCGTGCTGGACAGGCCCACCGCCTCAGAGAGCTGCTGCACCGTCTGGCGTGCGTCGCGCTGCAGCTCCTGCAGGATGCGCAGGCTGTAGCTGTCAAGAATGAATGTGTCGCTCATGGCTCATTTCAGGAATTTCGTTCTTCAAATATAGCCAATCAGCGGTGAATGAAGAAGCATTTTCTGTCGTTGCAAATTTATGCTTCTTTCTCCTTCTAAGTGGAGCCGTCCATGCCTTTGTCCCCCGTTACCGATCTGGCTACATCTCCGGCGGCCACGCCTGTCGTGCGCCCCGGCTACCAGCTGTCTGACAGCCTGTGGGCCACGCAGGGCCCGGTGTTCCTGACCGGCACCCAGGCGCTGGTGCGCCTGCTGGTGATGCAGCGTGCGCGCGACGTGGCAGCGGGTCTGGCCACGCAGGGCTTTGTCAGCGGCTACCGGGGGTCGCCGCTGGGCATGCTGGACCAGGCGATCTGGAAGGCCGGCAAGCGCTTTGAAGACGCCGGCATCCGCTTCGTGCCGGCCATCAACGAGGAGCTGGGCGCCACGCAGGTGCTGGGCACGCAGCGCGTGGAGTCCGACCTCGAGCGCACGGTGGATGGCGTGTTTGCCATGTGGTACGGCAAGGGTCCGGGTGTGGACCGTGCCGGCGACGCGCTCAAGCACGGCAACGCCTACGGCTCGTCGCCCCACGGTGGCGTGCTGGTGGTGGCGGGCGACGACCACGGCTGCGTGTCTTCGTCGATGCCGCACCAGAGCGACCAGCTGCTGCAGGCCTTCCACATGCCGACCGTCTCGCCCGCCAACGTGGCGGAATACCTGGAGTTCGGCCTGTACGGCTGGGCGCTCTCGCGCTACAGCGGCGCCTGGGTGGGCATGGCGGCGCTGTCCGAAGTGGTGGAAAGCGGTGCCACCGTCGATCTGGATGCCGTGAACGCCCGCGTCAACGCCTGGTTGGACACCGATGCCGTGCGTGCCGCCACTGGCCATGCCACCCCCGAAGACGGCCTGCATTACCGCTGGCCTGACCTGCCGTCGCTGCGCATCGAAACCCGTCTGGCGGACAAGCTCGACGCCGTGGCCGCCTTCGCCAAAGTCAACCCCATCGACCGCCACGTCATCACCTCGGCACACGCGCGCGTCGGCCTGATCACCTGCGGCAAGGCGCATTACGACCTGATGGAGGTGCTGCGCCGGCTCGAAATAACGCCCGAGATGCTGGCGACGGCCGGCGTGCGCCTGTACAAGGTGGGCCTGAGCTTTCCCGTGGAGACCACGCGGATGCGCGCCTTTGCGCAGGGGCTGGATGAGATCCTGATGGTCGAAGAAAAAGGCGCGGTGGTGGAAACCCAGCTGCGCGACCTGTTCTACAACGCGCCGGCGGGCGAGCGCCCGACGCTGATCGGCAAGCGCGATGCGGCCGGGCAGCCGCTGGTGTCGGCCGTGGGCGAGCTGCGGCCCTCGCGGCTGATCGAGATTGTGGCCGACTGGCTGGTGCGGCACTTCCCCGACAACGCCGTGCTGGGCAACCCGCGCCAGCATGTGCGCGACTTCACGCCGCCCGACCTGTTGCGCAACGGTGCCGACAGCGTCAAGCGCCTGCCGTATTTCTGCGCGGGCTGCCCGCACAACACCTCGACCAAGGTGCCCGCCGGCTCCACGGCGCGCGCCGGCATCGGCTGCCACTTCATGGCCAACTGGATGGAGCGCGACACCGCCGGGCTGATCCAGATGGGCGGCGAGGGCGTGGACTGGGTGTCGCATTCCATGTTCACGCGCACGCCGCACGTCTTCCAGAACCTGGGTGACGGCACCTACTACCACTCGGGTTACCTGGCCATCCGCCAGGCCGTGGCGGCCAAGGCCACGCTGACCTACAAGATTCTGTTCAACGACGCGGTGGCCATGACCGGCGGGCAGCCGGTGGACGGCGTCATCAGCGTCGATGCGATTGCGCGGCAGGTCGAGAGCGAGGGCGTGAAGCAGGTCGTGGTGGTGTCGGATGACATCGGCAAGTACGACGCAATCCGGGGCAGGTTTCCCGCCGGTACCACCTTCCACGACCGTGACGCGCTCGACGCCGTGCAGCGCGGCCTGCGCGAGGTCAAGGGCGTGACGGTGCTGATCTACGAACAGACCTGTGCTGCCGAAAAGCGTCGGCGCCGCAAGAAGGGCGAGCTGGCCGACCCGGCGCGCCGCCTGTTCATCAACGAAGCGGTCTGCGAAGGCTGCGGCGACTGCGCCGTGCAGAGCAACTGTGTGGCGGTGTTGCCGCAGGAAACCCCGCTGGGCCGCAAACGCAAGATCGACCAGAGCAGCTGCAACAAGGACTATTCGTGCGCCAAGGGCTTTTGCCCGAGTTTTGTCGGTGTGACCGGCGGCACCTTGCGCAAGAAGTCGGGCGCTCTGGGCGGCAGCGGCAAGGCCGACTTCCTGCGCCGGGTGGCCGCATTGCCGCAGCCCGCACCGCACGGCTGGACCGGGCCGTACGACCTGCTGGTCACCGGCGTGGGCGGCACCGGCGTGGTGACGGTGGGCGCGGTGATCGCCATGGCCGCGCACCTGGAAGGCAAGAGCGCCAGCGTGCTCGACTTCATGGGCTTTGCACAAAAGGGCGGCTCGGTGCTGAGCTTTGTGCGCCTGGCCGACCGACCTGAGCGGCTGAATCAGGTGCGCATCGACACCCAGCAGGCCGACGCCGTGCTGGCCTGCGACCTGGTGGTGGGCGCCTCGCCCGAGGCGCTGCAGACCGTGCGCCACGGCCGCACCCGCGTGCTGGCCAACGTGCACGAAACCCCGGTGGCCGAGTCGTTGCGCAACCCGGATGCCAGCCTCAAGACCGACCTGCTGCTTGAAAAACTCCAATTCGTGGCCGGATCTGAGCGTGTTGAGACCTTCGATGCCCAGGCGCTGGCGCAGGACTTTCTGGGCGACGCCATCGTCTCCAACATCCTGGCCATGGGATGGGCCTGGCAGCGCGGGCTGATTCCCGTGAGCCTGGCGGCGCTGCAGCGCGCCATCGAACTCAACGCCGTGGCGGTGGAATCAAACCAGATGGCGTTCTCGCTCGGGCGGCTGGCGGCGGCAGACCCGGCGGGCTGCCGCGAGTTGCTGAATGGAAGCGCATCGTCCCGTGTTGCCATGCCGGGGCTGCCTGCCGGGGAAGTGCCGGGCGGTGCGCAGACGCTGGAGGCGCTGCTGGCCCAGGGCGTGGCGCACCTGACGGGCTACCAGAACGCCGCCTGGGCCGGGCGCTACGCGGCGCTGGTCGGCCGGGTGCAGGCGCGCGAGGCGGCCCTGGGCGGTGACGGCCGGTTCGCGCTGGCGGTGGCGCGCAGCGTGCTCAAGCTCATGAGCTACAAGGACGAATACGAGGTGGCCCGCCTCTACACCGACGGCGCGTTCCGCGACGCCCTGGCGCAGCAGTTTGAAGGCGACGTGCAGCTGGACTTTTACATGGCCCCGCCGCTGCTGGCCCGGCCGAGGGACGGCCAGGCGCCGAAGAAGGTCCGGCTGGGGGGCTGGATGTTGCCGGTCATGCGGCTGCTGGCGCGCGGCAAGGTGTTGCGCGGCACGGCGCTCGACGTGTTCGGCCGCACCGCCGAGCGCCGCATGGAGCGCGATCTGGTCACGCAGTTCGAAGCGCGCATTGACGAGCTGCTGCCCCAGCTCGACACCGCCCGGTTGCCGCTGGCCACAGAGATTGCCACTGTTCCGCTGTCGATGCGCGGCTTCGGCCATGTGAAGCTGGCCAACATTGCCCTGGCCCGCGCCCGCGAGGCCGAGCTGCTGCACCGCCTTGATGCTGTGCGCTACCCGCGCCCAGTGAGCGCGCCGGTGGCCGGGCAACTGCGCGGCATCCGCGTCGCGGCAGCGGTCTGAGGCGTCGCAGGGCGTTCAGGAAGTCCTGATTCAATAGCAAACCATGACCATTTCATGCTGGGAAAAGGCTAAAAAGTCTTGAAACCAGCAGGGGCGGGTCACGGTTTGAGCGCGGCCGCCTCTGCTGTGCAGTTGCCCGCCGGCTTCAGGCCCTTGGCGCGTACGGCGGCGAGTTCCTTGGCAGCCTCGTCAAACTGGGCGCGAAACACCGGGTCGGCATGCAGGCGCGCCACGGCGGCAGCGCCCATCACCCGGCCCTGGGTCACGTCGCTCTGCCAGTGCACGCCGCAGATGACCCGGCTCTGGCCAAAGGCATGGCCGCGCTGCAGCAGTGCATTGGTACGCTCGGGCGCCATTTCCGCCAGCACCAGTCCCCACGCCCAGCCCAGCGCCGCATGGCCCGAAGGGTAGGAGCCGTCCTTGGACAGCATGGCTTCTTCCTCGGGGCTGCAGGTGGGCGCCTTGTTGGAGACAAAGGGGCGCAGGCGCTTGTAGTGGTCCTTGGCGCCGTAGGTGGACAGGCCGGCATCGACCAGCGTGCGACGCAGCAAGGTGGTGAGATTCGGCGTGGCCTCGGCGCTGATGGGGGCGTCCAGCGCGCAGGAAAAGGTCTCTGCGGCTTTGGGGAATTTCAGGTTGGCGTCGATGGCCGCCTGGGCCCAGCGTGCGCTGTTGCGCAGGGCAACGGTGGCGCGATAGGCGTCGTCGTCGGCCGCGTGGGCGCTGGAGCCTGCGGCTGGCGGCGGTGGCAGCAGTGCCAGGCTGTCGGGCAGTGCTGTGCGCGGCAGGTAACCCGCCAGCATGCCCGGGCGGATTTCCGGCACGTCTTTCGGAATGACGGTTTGCACGGAGCCGGCGCAGCCCGCCAGCAGTGCGGCGCCTGACAGGGCCAGGACAATGTGTCGGGGCAGGGGGTTTGTCTTCAAGGCAGTCTCCTCAATGGGGTCTGAAAGCCGGTCTGGTTCCGGTCCGGGTAAAACCATACGACTGTGCAGTGGCGCCCGCGTGTCGCATGGGCGATAGGTCCCCCCCCAAAGAGAAAGGGGCCCGAAGGCCCCTTGCTTAAATTCCGACCGGAGTCAGGAATTACTTCTTGGCGCTGGCAGCAGCAGCAGGCGCCTTGGCGTCACCCTTTTCGATGGTGCCGGCCTTGTTGGCGTCTTTGGCTTCGGCCTTCACGTCGGCGCGGGCTTTGGTGGACTTGGGTTCTGCCTTCTTGGCATCCTTGGCCATGTCGCCGCCGACTTCTCCGGCCTTGTTGGCGGCCTTGGCTTCGTCCTTGACGTCAGCGCGCTTCTTAGTGGACTTGGCTGCTGGCTTGGACGCAGCGGCCTTTTCGCCGGTAGCGATTTCGCCAGCCTTGGCGGCGGCCTTGGCTTCTGCCTTGACTTCAGCGCGGGCCTTGGGAGCTTCGGCAGGCGCCTGGGCTTGGGCAACCAGGGAAGAACCAGCGATCAGTGCGAGGAGAGCGAGCTTGAATTTCATTTGATTTCCTTGAATATTGGGCAAGAGGACTTGGACACCCTTATCCGTGATGGCGATCGGGTCATACCTCAACGCGGCACTTTACCAAACCGTTTACAGGGTGTCCAAAAGATTTCCGCAAGTTGTGTCAAATCGTGTCAATAAAGCTACGCAGCTTGTCCGAGCGGCTCGGGTGCTTGAGCTTGCGCAAGGCCTTGGCTTCAATCTGGCGGATGCGCTCGCGCGTCACGTCGAACTGCTTGCCGACTTCTTCG
>ERZ1034365.1350-NODE-1350-length-12625-cov-13.528530_pt1 | contig 12625 bp, 8 predicted proteins | sample MGYA00520615_ERZ1034365 | MGnify/ENA primary metagenome ERZ1034365 (study PRJEB33736, sample SAMEA104284505) | Azolla filiculoides | biome: Urban; feature: Water surface; material: Ditch water | place: Netherlands | collected 2015-10-28 | depth 0-0.1 m ... | reverse complement strand
CCGCACTACAAGCTCGAGCGCTTGAAGCACGACGACCCGCGCCTGGACCGCATCGAAGCCAGCTACAAGATGGCCGAAGAGATCGAAGACGCCACCACCGTGACGCGCCGCTCGCAAGAGCCCACCAACAAGCAAACGCCGGTCATCAAGGGCGTGCTGCCTGACGCACCCGCGCCGATTGCACCGGTCAAGCCAGAAGCCCCGGTGGCAGCAGCCAAGCCTGCACGCAAGGCCGCAGCAGCGCCCGTGGCAACTCCGGCAGCTACGGGTGGTTTCTTCGGTTGGCTGAAGAACCTGTTCGGCGGCAGTGCCCCCGAAGCAGCGCCAGCGGCTGTTGGCAAGAAGGATGAAAAAGCACGCGAAGGCCGCAATGGCGAGCGCCGCACCGAGGGTCGCGAAGGCGGCCGCGATGGCGAACGCCGTGAAGGGGGCCGTGATGGCCGCCGTGGTGGTCGCGATGGCCGCCGTGGTGAACGCAGCGAAGGTGCTGCACAAGGCGAAATCCGCGCACCCCGCGAAGGTGGCCGCCGTGGTGAAGGTCGCAACGAATTGCGTGAAGGCGAAGCCCGCCCGGCACGCGGCGAACGCGCTGAGCGTGGTGAGCGTGGTGAGCGAACAGAACGTCCTGCCGGCGACCGTCCTCCCCGTGAAGGCCGCCGCGATGGTCGTGGCGAGAACCGCAGCGAAGGCCGAAACGAAGGTCGCAGCGATGCAGCGCCCGAGTTGAACGCCGATGGCACCGAAGTGCGCAACGAACGCGCACAGCGCGGCGAAGGTCGTGGCGAGGGTCGCCGTGAACGTGGCGAACGCGGTGGTGAAGGCCGTCGTGAGCGTGGTGAACGCGGTGGCGAGCGCCGCCAGGGCGACAACGCCTTCAACGAAAACAGCGCCCCTGAAGCCGAGGTGATCGTCGCCGAAGGACAAGAAGCCCAAGCAGCCCAAGAAGGGGGGGCACCGTCCGAAAACAACGGCGAACGCCGTGAGCGCCGCTCGCGTGACCGCTATGGCCGCGACCGACGTGAACGCGCAGGCGAACCCCGCCAGGACAGCACAGGCGAGGACACCCAAGCCGATGTGAACACTGCACCCGCTTCTGCCGCTGCCGCCGAAGCCACAGGTGAAGACCGCCCTGCACCACGCTCTTATTTTGAGCGTGCGCAGCAAGCCTCAGCCGCCCCTGCTGCCGAGGCACCTGCCGCTGTGGCAACGGAAGCTGTGTCGACACTTGCACCTGCCGCTGCGACAGAAGCCCCTGTGGTCGCAAGCCCTGTGGCACCAGTGGCTAAACCTGCGGCTCCAGCACCTGTGGCGCCAGCCCCCGTGGCAGCGCCAACAGCAGCACCTGCGGCTGCACGCGCAGGCTTGCCTTCCGTGACCCACTACACCTTGCAGATCGACAGCTTGCACCAAGTGGCGCAAGGCTCTGGCCTGGTCTGGGTGAATTCGGATGCCGACAAGGTTGCTGCTGTCCAGGCCGCCATCGCTGCCGAACCCAAGCCGGTCCGCGTGCCGCGCGAGCGTCCGCCAGCTGTGGTGCTGGATGAAGGCCCATTGGTTCTGGTGGAAACACGCAAAGACTTGAAGCAACTCAACGTGCCGTTCTGACCCTCAAGGTCAAGCGCCCTTGGTGCTTCGAAAAACCGGGCGATTCGCCCGGTTTTTTTTCGCCTCAAAACCATCAAACCCTGCAGCAAAAACTGACCCACGGCTTGTTGTTTCAGTCGACGAAACGTCAAGCTTTCATCGGGTCGGAGGATGTTCACCCAGCGTGATTCCGTGCAACGGCACCGGGTGGTTCATGTCAGGCACACACCGAGCAACAAACGGGAATGGGTCAGCTCTGGGAAACCAGTGCGGCTTGCTTCCAGGCGGCCGCGGCGGCGGCAGGATCCTGGCGCTGCTCAGCCAACTCGGCCAAGGCGCACCAGGCCTTGCGCTTCAAAGCCGGGCTCTGCAAACCCTTGACCGCTTGAGCCAACAGGCTTTGCGCCTTGCCCCACAGCTGGTGACGCAAACACACCATGCCCGCCAAATACTGCCAACGCGCATCTTGCGGGTGGGCTTGTTGCGCCGCTTCGACCCGGGCCAGCCACTGCCGTGCATCGGCAGCCTGCGCGTCTGCCAGGCAGACTTCCATGGCTTGCACCATGCGCGCCAGCTGGTCAGGTGTCCACTTCGGTTGTGGCGATTGCAAAGGTGCCCACAAAGGCTGAAGCCAGGGTTTGGCCATGGCACCCGAGCCGCCCAACGCCACAAAGCGCAAAGCGACCTCTGCGGCCAAGTCAGGCATGGCACGTTGCGCCAAAGTCAATTGGAGCCACAAACGCTGGACAGACTCTGGATCGTGCAAATGCGATAACCATTCCAAAATCAGGCCGCGCACCAGACTGTCAGCGGTTGCTGGCGTGAAGGCGCGGTGTTTGGCCAGCAACACGGCCGTGTCCAAAGCCTGGGCAGGTTGGCCAGCCAATCGGGCCGCCTTGAGCTGCATGCGCATGGCCACCATGCGACGCCCCAAGGCCGAAGGCAAACTCTTCAAGAGGCTCAGGCTGCCTGCGGCATCCCGGTCATCCAGCAACCAGCGGGCTGCGCGCAGTTGAGCGCCTTCGGTCAAAGCCTGGCGCTCGGAAGACTGCCCCGCCTTGGCCGCCTCCAAGGCTTCTTGCCAGTGCGTTTGCCGCACATGGCGGTCCTGCAAAGCGTGCGCCGATTCGGCCACCATGATGTGCGCGACCGTGCGCAAAGCCACCGCATGGTCAAGCTGCAGGCCGGCATCTTTCAGGCGCGCTTCTTTGTCAAGGGCCGATTGCGCTGCTTTGCGGGCGCGCAAGAAACGTCCGGCCATGAAGTTGCTGATCGATTCGAGCAAGGCCGCATGGGCGGCCCTTTCTTTTTGCTGCAAGCGCCAGCGCTGGGCTTGCTTGGGCAAAGACAGCAAGGCTGACAAAGCCTGCTGGGCCAACACCACCACCAGCACCACCAAACCCAGCATCAACAGCACCAGATTGAGTGAGAAGTCGACCCGGTATGGCATCAGGAAAAACGTCACCGTGCCGTTGTTGTGCCAAGCCAGCCAGGCCGTAGCCACGGCCAAAGAAAACAAACTGATGAGCCAAAGAGCTGCGCGCATGAGGTCTTACCTTCCTGCTGCCGCTGTGGCCAAAGCGGTCAATGAACCGTCCAGACGAGGGGTCTCGCTGGCTTTCAACTGCCCGCCTGATTGCTCCAGCAATTGAAGCAATTGAACAGTCTTGCGCGAAGACGCATCGGCATAACGGCGCACGATCACGGATGCCGAAGCCAGGTCTGCACGGGCCGCATCTTTTTGACGGGCCAGCAAGCCCAAACGGGCATTGAGCAATTTGAGTTTGAGATTTTCACGCAAGAAAAACCCCTGCTCCGGGGACAGCAAAGCAGCCTCTGGCGACTCGATGCGGCTCACGCGCACCAAGCCCTTGAGTTGCTCGGCAAACTGCATCAAGCCCGCCATCCACCAAGATGGCGGGGTGTGCGTGCTGCCTGCTTCGGCCAAAGACCGGGTCATGGCGGCAGTGGGCAACTCCTGGTTGGCCAGCACCAAGCCATCGACCAAAGCAACCCCTTCGTCCAGCTTGATCAGCAAGCCCGGCAAATCGAACGCTGGCGTCGTATTGAGTCGATCCAGGTCTTTTTCAACGGCCCGAAGCACCGGGGCCAGCCGGGGCTGCGCCGCCCGTTTCACTCGCACCTGGGCCGACTTGAGTGCCGCCAGCAAGGGCTCCATGCTGCCCGTCAATTGCGCCTGCTGCTGCGCCATGCGCAAAGCGGCTTCGATGTCGACCACCAAATTTTCATCACGCGAGCGCGACAAGCTTTGGATCAACTCTTCCAGCTGCCCACGCTGCAACGCCACCTCACCCAAGCGGGCTTCCATCAGCGTCAGGCGTGCGGCGCTGTCTTTCACGGTTTCTTGCGCTTGTCTGGCCCAGGCTTTGGCCTCCAGCGATTGCTGCCCTGCATCGGCACTTTGGCGTGCCAACTGCTCCTGAATGCGTGACAGCTTTTGCCACAGCAACACCGACACCAGCAAAGCAAGACTAGCCACACCCAAGGGCACCCAAAGGCTCCAGACGCGTCGGCGCACAGGTTGACGGGTCGCAACAGAGGACGGTGGTGTTTCGGGCGTGGAGGTCATGTCAGCGATTTTATAGACACCGCTTGCACCTCTAGGCCAGCGGGCACCGTCTCCACCCGGCCCCAACCGGTCTGGCGCAGGCGCTGGGCAATGCGCGGGTGTGTGGCCAGCGCTCTGGCTTGCCCCACAGCCAGACCGGGACAGGCCTGCAACAGGTGCTGGGCCGCCTCGGAGCTGCTGAACAACCACCAGCTGCCATCGGTCATGGCTTGCACCGCCCTTTGTTGCTGACTGACCGACAACACGGGGGTTTGCCGCACATAAGCCACGGCTTGCACCACCTGAACGTCCGCTTCGGCCAACTTTTGTGCCAACCAGTCCCGCCCAGCTATCTGCCCTTGGGCGTCTGCGCCGCGAACAATCAGCACCGAGGCGTGATCCATCTTCGCCACTTGCGCCGCCACTCGCGCCGCCACCAGGTCCCACAAAGCTTCCGAGTCAAACTGGCTTGAATCGGCATCCGGCGAATCGATCTGATCGGCTGGCCAGCCGCAATCCAGCAAGGCCGCCTGAGTGCCTGGCCCGGTAGACCAGGCACGGCAAGCTCGCAAATCCAGCCCATCGGGTCTCGCGGCCATGAAAAACCGCACCGCATTGGCGCTGACAAACATCACTGCCAAATGTTGGGGCACCTGCTGCCACACCGCCTGCAAGGCGTAGGCATCGGGCAAAGAAGCGATCTGGATCAGGGGAATCATTTCGGTGCGCACACCATGGGCTTGCAAACCCGCAGCCCAAGATGCGGCCTCACGCTCAGGCCGGGTGACGATCACCACAAGGGCTTCAGCCATGCCAAGCCTGAAAATTCAATGCGCGCCAGCCTGGCGCAAGGCTTGGGCCACGCTCAGGCCCAAAGCCTCTGCCGCCTGCAAGTCCGTGGCGGTGGCGTGGCCATGGGCCGTGACCAACTGGGTCGAGCCCTGTGGGTCGCCCCAGGCGGCGCGCAGTTGCAGCACGCCGTCCTCGATCGTGGCGTGCGCCGCCAAAGGCATGGAGCAACTGCCCCCCATGGCACGGCTCACCGCACGCTCGGCTGCCACCCGACGCCACGACGGCGCATCGGCCAGCGGCGCCAGCAAGGCACGCAAGTCGGCCCGGTCGCTGCGGATCTCGATGCCCAAAGCACCTTGGCCTGCGGCGGGCAACATCTGGTCGGTCTCAAAAATGTGGCGAATGCGCTCGGACAGGCCCAGACGCTTGAGGCCCGCCGCTGCCAGCACGATGCCCGCGTATTGGCCTTCATCGAGTTTGCGCAAACGGGTGTCCAGATTGCCGCGCAAAGGCTCGATTTTCAAATCAGGGCGCAAAGCGCGCAGCAACACCGTGCGACGCAAACTTGATGTGCCCACCACCGCGCCTTGCGGCAGGTCTTCCAGGCGGGCATAAGCTGCCGACACCCAAGCGTCACGCGGGTCTTCGCGCTCCATGACGCAAGCCAACTCGAAGCCTTCGGGCATGTCCATGGGCACATCCTTGAGCGAATGCACCGCAATGTCGGCACGGCCTTCGTGCAGCGCGACTTCGAGTTCCTTGACAAACAAACCTTTGCCGCCGACTTTGCTCAGACTGCGGTCCAGAATCTGGTCGCCCTGAGTGGTCATGCCCAACAGCGTGACTTGACAGCCGCGCGCTTGCAACAAGGCTTTGACGTGTTCGGCCTGCCACAGCGCCAAACGGCTTTCACGGGTGGCGATCACGATGGAGGGAGCAGAGGTCGAAGACACGTTGAATTTCTCGTCAAAAAGGCCTCACCACGATGAAACCAGTTGGTAATTAATAGGGTCTGGGCGATGCTAGCATGAGGCAACGAGGCCACAAGTCTCGACACGCCTCAGCCAAACCACCCCTTCACCGAACCCATCCCGATGAAACAGGCCTCCACAGACCACCACGTCGCAGCCAAACTGCCCCGCGCCACACCCCGCACAGAAAAGCGCGACAGCGAACGCCCATTGGTGGAGGACATTCGCCTCCTGGGTCGCATTCTGGGTGACGTGATCCGCGTGCAAGAAGGCCCAGAGGCTTACGAGTTGGTGGAGCAAATCCGCAAACTCTCTGTCGCTTTCCGCCGTGACGCCGACCATGAGGCCGACAAGGCACTGAAAAAGCTGCTGAAAAATCTGCCGGGCGACCGGGCCGTGAGCGTGATCCGCGCCTTCACCTACTTTTCGCACCTGGCCAACCTGGCCGAAGACCGCCACCACATCCGCCGCCGCGCCATCCACGAGCGCGCTGGCCACACACAAGAAGGCAGCATCGACGTGGCGCTGCAGCGCCTGCGCTGGGCGGGCATCACGCCCAAAAGCATCTCGGACATGCTGGCCACCAGCTATGTATCGCCCGTGCTCACCGCCCACCCGACCGAGGTGCAGCGCAAAAGCATCCTGGACGCCGAGCGCGACATCGCCCACCTGCTGACCGAGCGCGACGCCATCAAGGCCCGTGCCGCTGCGGTCAATGCCGCCAAAGACGCGCTGACGCCCAAAGAGCTGGCCGCCAACGAGCTGCAAATGCGTGCCCGCGTGATGCAGCTGTGGCAAACACGCCTGCTGCGCTTTACCAAACTCACCGTGGCCGACGAAATCGAAAACGCGCTGAGCTATTACGAGGCCACGTTCTTGCGCGAAATCCCCAAGCTCTATGCCGAGTTGGAAGAGGCGCTGCCCGGCCAGCCCATTGCCAGCTTCTTGCGCATGGGCCAGTGGATTGGCGGTGACCGCGACGGCAACCCCAACGTGACCGCACAAACGCTGGAACACGCACTGACCCGGCAAAGCGATGTGGCCCTGCGCCACTACCTGACCGAAGTCCATTACCTGGGCAGCGAGCTGTCGCTGTCGGCCATGCTGGTGCCCTTTGGCCCCGAAATGCAGGCACTTGCTGCGCGCTCGCCCGACACCAACGAACACCGCCAGGACGAGCCGTATCGGCGTGCCCTGACAGGCATGTACGCCCGCCTGGCCGCCACGCTGACCCACCTGACCGGAGGCGAAGCCGCCCGCCACGCCGTGGCACCGCAAAACCCTTATGCAAGAGCCGAAGAATTTCTGGCCGACCTGCGCGTCATCGAGACGTCGCTGTGCAGCCACCACGCCGAAGCCGTGGCCGCGCAGCGCTTGCACCCGCTGATCCGTGCGGTGGAGGTGTTTGGCTTTCACCTGGCCACGGTGGACCTGCGCCAAAGTTCGGACAAGCACGAAGAAGTGGTGGCTGAACTGCTGACCACGGCACGGGTCGAAAAGCACTACAGCCAGCTCGACGAACATGCCAAACAAGCCCTGCTGCTGGGCCTGCTGAACGATGCGCGCCCGCTGCGCGTGCCGGGTGCCGACTACAGCGCCCATGCCACATCCGAGTTGGCGATTTTTGAAATGGCCCGACGCATGCTGGCCAGCTTTGGCAAACAGGCCATTCGCCACTACATCATCAGCCACACCGAAACCGTGAGCGACTTGCTGGAAGTGCTGCTGCTGCAAAAAGAAGTGGGCCTGCTGCGCGGCACGCTGGACAGCGAAGCGCACAACGACCTGATCGTGGTGCCCCTGTTCGAGACGATTGAAGACCTGCGCAACGCCGCGCCCATCATGCGCGACTTTTATGCCCTGCCCGGCGTGGCCGCACTGCTGCAACGCTCCGGTGGCGAACAAGACATCATGCTGGGCTATTCCGACAGCAACAAGGACGGCGGCATCTTCACCAGCAACTGGGAGCTGTACCGCGCCGAAATCGCTTTGGTTGAACTGTTTGACAAACTCAAAGGCAGCCACGGCATCACCTTGCGCATGTTCCACGGCCGGGGCGGCACCGTGGGCCGAGGCGGTGGGCCTAGCTACCAAGCCATCCTGGCACAACCGCCGGGCACCGTGCGTGGCCAGATCCGCCTGACCGAGCAGGGTGAAGTCATTGGGTCCAAATACGCCAACCCCGAAATCGGCCGCCGCAACCTCGAAACGCTGGTGGCCGCCACGCTCGAAGCCACACTGCTGCAACCCACCAAGCCCGCCACGAGGGCCTTTCTGGACGCGGCAGCCGAACTGTCCGAAGCCAGCATGGACGCCTACCGCGCCCTCGTGTACGAGACCCCCGGCTTCACCGACTACTTCTTTGGCGCGACCCCGCTCAAGGAATTGACCCAGCTGAACATCGGCTCACGCCCCGCATCGCGCAAAGCGCTTGAAAAAATCGAAGACTTGCGGGCCATTCCCTGGGGTTTCAGCTGGGGCCAATGCCGCCTGACCCTGCCCGGTTGGTTGGGCTTTGGTTCGGCCGTGCAGACCTTCCTGGACAAGCCCGACGCCACCGAGCGCAAAGCGGCGCTCGCCTTGCTCCAAAAGATGTACCGCCAATGGCCGTTTTTCCGCACCCTGCTGTCCAACATGGACATGGTGCTGGCCAAGAGCGACTTGGCCCTGGCCTCGCGCTATGCCGAACTGGTGAGTGACGCCCGCTTGCGCAAAAAGATCTTTGCCGCGATCGAAGCCGAATGGCACCGCACCGCCGACGCGCTCGCCCAGATCACCGGCGAAAAGAACCGCCTGGCCAGCAACCCGGCACTGGACCGCTCGATCCGCCACCGCTTCCCCTACATCGACCCACTGCACCACCTGCAGGTCGAACTGATCCGCCGTTACCGGGCCGGCTTGGCCGACGAGCGTGTGCAGCGCGGGATTCACATCTCGATCAACGGCATTGCGGCAGGGCTGCGGAATACGGGTTGATGACCGGTTTTCGGGTAGCCACTTGCCGCCCGATAAAATCCCCCACCTATGACAAACCAACTCGACAAAAAATCCCAAGCCTGGTCCGCGCTCTTTTCTGAACCCATGAGCGAGTTGGTCAAGCGCTACACCGCCAGCGTGTTCTTTGACAAGCGCCTGTGGCAAGCCGACATCACCGGCAGTCTGGCCCACGCCGAGATGCTGGCCGCCCAGAACATCATCGGCGCCAGCGACCTGGCCGACATCCAGCGCGGCATGGCGCAGATCACGCAAGAGATCGAATCTGGCGCGTTTGAGTGGAAGCTCGACCTCGAAGACGTGCACCTGAACATCGAAGCGCGCCTGACCCAGCTGGTGGGCGATGCGGGCAAACGCCTGCACACAGGCCGCAGCCGCAACGACCAGGTGGCCACCGACGTGCGCCTGTGGCTGCGCAGCGAGATGGACCTGATCATCGACTTGCTGGTCGACCTGCAAAAGTCGCTGGTCGATGTGGCCGAGCAGAACGTCGAAGTGATCCTGCCGGGCTTCACCCACCTGCAAGTGGCCCAGCCTGTGAGCTTTGCGCACCACCTGCTGGCCTATGTGGAAATGTTCAGTCGCGATGCCGAACGCATGAGTGACGTGCGCCGCCGCACCAACCGCCTGCCACTGGGCAGCGCCGCCTTGGCCGGCACCACCTACCCTCTGGACCGCGAGCGCGTGGCCCGCACGCTGGGCATGGTCGATGAAGCCGGCAACCCACAAGTCTGCCAAAACAGCCTGGACGGCGTGAGCGACCGCGACTTTGCCATTGAGTTCACCGCCGCTGCCAGCCTGTGCATGGTGCACATCAGCCGCTTCTCGGAAGAGCTGATTTTGTGGATGAGCCAGAACTTCGGCTTTGTGCGCATTGCCGACCGGTTCACCACCGGCTCGTCCATCATGCCGCAGAAGAAAAACCCCGACGTGCCCGAGCTGGCACGCGGCAAAACCGGCCGTGTGGTTGGCCACCTGATGGGCCTGATCACCCTCATGAAAGGCCAGCCCCTGGCCTACAACAAGGACAACCAGGAAGACAAAGAGCCGCTGTTTGACACGGTGGACACGCTCAAAGACACCCTGCGCATCTTCAGCGAAATGGTCGGCGGCCAAGTCAACACCGCCACGGGCCAAAAAGAAGGCGGCATCACCGTGAACGCCGCTGCGATGGAAGCGGCCGTGAAAAAGGGCTACGCCACCGCCACGGACCTGGCCGATTACCTGGTCAAAAAAGGCCTGCCCTTCCGCGACGCCCACGAGGTGGTGGCCCACGCCGTCAAAACGGCCCAAGGCCTGGGCGTGGACTTGTCAGAGCTGCCGCTGGAAACCCTGCAAAAGTTCGACAGCCGCATCGAAGCCGATGTGTTTGGGCCGCTCAGCCTGCAAGGGTCTCTGAACGCCCGCAACACCTTGGGCGGCACAGCGCCTGCGCAAGTGCGGGTGCAGATCGCACGCCACCGCGCCCGCTTGGCCTGAAAACGATTCGGCGCAGTCTGCTGCGCTGAATCACCCCCACTCTCGCCCTAATCTGGGCGCTGACACGCCTTTGTGCAGGCGGATCACTGGCACCGCCATGGTGATGACACGGGGCTTTTCGTCTTTGAGCAGCACCACGCTCAAAAACAAGGTGCCCAAGCCTTTTTCGGTCTTGAAGATGCCCCAACGCCGCTTGGGCGCAATGGCAGCCAAAAGGGCTTGTTCATCCCACTCGTCGGTCAATGGCAGGTAGCTGTAAGCCTGCTCTCGGTGGCGCAGCATCACATGGGTGTAGCTGTAACCTTCAATCGGCTGGCCATCGGTGCCAATGGGGCGAAATTTGATTTCATAGTCCCCCGTGGCGGTATTGCCATGGGCATATCGCCCCGCCTTCACGCCGGGCGCGAACTTGAAATTGGGCCGCCCAATCACCAGTGGCGCGTCCATCAAGTTGCGCAGCTCGATGTTGAGCACATTGGGGTAGTTTTTGTGCCCCGTCCCCATCGAATACGTGAGGTGCACTGAAAACTCGGGGATCTTCTTTTTGTTTCCGCCCAATACAAAGGCTGAAATCAGCAAACCCGAGCCCGCGGTGATGAAGTCCCAAAGGCCTTGGTCTTTGGCCCATTTGATCCAGGTCAGCGGCATTTGGACCCAAATCCAGAAATCGTCAGTGAACATCATGGGCCATTTTAATCACCATTAAGTATTCAAAATTAGACGCGCATGGGTTGGCATTGATGCCCGTCAACCTGTCTTGATTTCGTCCACAACAACGTCCACGGCAGATCCCAGGGTGAGTGCGCGCACAGACGGCAGCAAACCAACGCGCAAGACTCGACACTTTGAGGCGCCAAGGCGCCAACCCGTTCTCTCGGTTTGAGAAGACAGATGAGACCCAAGGAGATCACGCCATGCAGTTCAGCGCCCACTCATCTCTGATCGAAAACCTGACGGGTGTGCCACGCACCTTGCTGATTCCTTTGGTAGCCCGCGCTCAAGCGAGCGCTTCGTTCCCCCTGCTGGACCCACACGATCGCTATGCCCAAGAACTGCTCACGGCCATGCGAGCAGAGGTGGAAACCTTTGGTCATGATGCCCCCACGTTTGTCAATGTACTTTGGCGTACAGGCCTGATCAAAACGCTGGGCAGGGATTTTTTCTCCCGCGCCCCTCAAAGTCCGGGTATCAATCTCGGCGCAGGTCTGGCGCATTATTTTCAATGGCTTGGTAACGGCAAAAATACATGGATGGATGTCGACCTGGAGCAGGTGATCGATTTGCGTCAGTCGTTCATTCCCAAGTCATCTTCGCTCTGCCACAACCAGGCCATGGACATCACGCAACCCGGTTGGTGGAACCGTTTAGCCTTGCGCGAGCGCGATCAAAAGCGTCCTGTGTTTGTGGTCTGTGAAGGGGTGTTGATGTATTTGCAGCCATGCAAAGTGCACAGCATCATCCGTGAAATAGGAGAAAACGCCCCCGAGGGCTCGGAGTTGGTCATGGACTTTGTGTCGCCTTTGACCGTAGGGCCGACTGCCATGCTGGCGCACAAAAGCGAAACAGGTGCCCCGTTCGCTTGGGGGGTGCACAACGGACTGGAAGTTGCCAAGCTACATCCCCGCCTGGAATTGTTGTCACAACACAGCGTGTCCGAGGCCTACGGCTGGGGGGCACTCTGGGCCGAAATGCTCTGGGGAACTTTCATGGGCGGCCCCCTTTACGGGCTGGCGCACCTGCGGGTGACCGAGCCTTGACCGGCCATTTGCTGCTTTTGCGGGAGGCAGCCCCTGCGGTCGAATGTGCGTTTTGGTGCCAGAAGCCATTCGCGAGCAGGGGCACGCTCCCGTAAAAACACTGCGCATTGACAGGCGGCATCCAGCCCGGCACGGTGATCCGCCATAATTTGGGCCATCACTTTGCGCCCCACCTGCACCCCAACCATGACCACTGCCACCCCCACCCTGATGCCCTGGACCGATTCACTCAACACGGGTGACGAACGGATGGACGAAACCCATCAGGAGTTTGTGGACATGATCAACAAGATCCTGGCCACCCCTGAAGACGAGCAATTGCCGGTTTACAAAGCGTTTCTGGCCCACACGGTGGAGCACTTTGCGCAGGAAGAACGCTGGATGTTGGCCACCGGCTTTTCAGCCGACAACTGCCACGCCGAGCACCACGCCACCATTTTGGAGACCATGCGCGTGGTCGAAGCCCACTACCTGGACAC
>ERZ1034365.1347-NODE-1347-length-12637-cov-3.309156_pt1 | contig 12637 bp, 13 predicted proteins | sample MGYA00520615_ERZ1034365 | MGnify/ENA primary metagenome ERZ1034365 (study PRJEB33736, sample SAMEA104284505) | Azolla filiculoides | biome: Urban; feature: Water surface; material: Ditch water | place: Netherlands | collected 2015-10-28 | depth 0-0.1 m ... | reverse complement strand
ATGACCGCACCCACCACAGCGCCAATCACAGCCATCCCCAGGCCGACCATGAACTTGGTCGTGGTCAGGCGATCACGTAGAGCACTCACAATCACATAAACCGGGCCAAGTGAGGCGGCCATCATGGCCATGCGCTGGGTGATACAGAGCGGACAGGGCATCTCGCCCATGCCGAACTGAAAAACGAACATCGCGGTCGAGAGAATTCCCACGTACGCGAAGATGAAGGCAACCTGTGCCCAGAAACCAAGTTTTCCTGCGAGTCTGTCGATCACGGTCATCCCCCTAGAAGCTCAATGGCAGCACGCTGGTGACGTGGTGCAGGAAGAGGGCGAAAGCGGAAGCGGTGGCGACGACCCAGCTGGTCACAACCAGCCAGCGCTTGTCTACGAAGACAATGATGAGGGCCGCAGCGAGTAACAACCCGAAGATGATGGTGTCCATAACTTCACCCTAGCCCGGCAGAATAGGGAATGTGTCGAGCCCATTCCATAAACCAGCCCTGTTCGCGGGGCATGAGTTTTCGGCGTTCCAGGGCGGCAATGACCCAGCGGAGCTCAATGCGCTGGCACACGAGAGCGCGCGGGCACTACTCGCCCGAGTTCGCGAGAATGCCTCGACCGAGATGCTCGACCGCGTCGTTTCATTTACCGACGAGAACGGCATCGATGACCTCGCCGAGTTGTGGGCAAACGCTAGCCCGCACTCGCTCCCCGGCTCGCTGTGGCGCCTCTACCTTGTTCGTGCACTGATTCGTGCCGAGGCTGCACAGATGAGCATCCTGTTTTCGCAGGGGCTCGAGGTCATTCATTCGGCAGACCCGGTCATCGCCGGGGCACCCACCCAGGCAGGTCCTGACGAGATGCGCGACCTCGCCGATACCATTCTGCGCGGAGCATTCGAGGGTGACTTCGGCAACGCCCTGGATCGAGCAGCGTCGTTCACCCGTGTGCTGTCAGCCGGATGCGCCACGCTCGCTGATGAGAGCGACCTTGTCAATCCCGAACGGGCCACCCAACTCACCACCCAAGCTTCGCGACTGGCCACGACTGCGAGCGAGTTCAACCTATGCGCACGCCTGTGGCGCGACGGCAGCCTCGACTAGAGCAGGGCTTGCCCCCAGCGGTTGACCCTCTGCTCCGGTAAAATGAGTACGCCGGACCGTAGTAACCCCGGGCTCCAAAATTCGCCGCTGCGAGCGGCCTTCCGCCGAGAGGCGTTCACTGCGGTCCGGCATTTTTGTGCCCGCAGCAGCTGCGCATCCAGCAATGCAAAATGCCCTAGCCAGCGGCTAGGGCATTCGCGAGAAACTGCGGTTTATCCGAAGCGGCCGGAGATGTAGTCCTCGGTGGCCTGCACGTTCGGGTTCTCGAAGATCGTTGTGGTGGCGTCGAACTCGATGAGCTTGCCTGGTGCGCCGGTGCCGGCGATGTTGAAGAATGCGGTCTTATCCGAAACACGCGAAGCCTGCTGCATGTTGTGCGTCACGATCACGATGGTGAACTCGGCCTTGAGTTCCTCAATGAGGTCTTCAATGGCCAGGGTCGAGATAGGGTCGAGAGCCGAGCAGGGCTCGTCCATCAGCAGCACGTCGGGCTCCACGGCAATCGCTCGCGCGATGCACAAACGCTGCTGCTGACCGCCCGAGAGGCCCGAACCGGGCTTGTCGAGGCGGTCTTTGACCTCGTTCCAGAGGTTGGCGCCCATGAGCGAACGCTCAACCAGGTCGTCAGCATCCGTCTTCGACATCTTTCCGTTGTTCAGGCGCACACCCGCGAGCACGTTCTCTTTGATCGACATCGTGGGGAACGGGTTGGGGCGCTGGAAAACCATGCCCACCTGGCGACGAACAAGCACGGGGTCTACGTCGTCGGCATACAGGTTGGTGCCATCAATCATGACCTTGCCCTCAACACGAGCACCGGGAATCACCTCGTGCATGCGGTTGAGCGTGCGCAGGAAGGTGGACTTGCCGCAGCCCGACGGGCCGATGAAGGCCGTCACCTTGTTCTCCGGGATTTCCAGATTGATGCCCTTGAGCGCGTGGAACTTGCCGTAGTAAAAATTCAGATCCTTGACCGAAATCTTGGATTTTTCGACGGATTTTGTGAGGGATGCCATCTCTTTAAAACCTTAATCAATGCTTTTGACGGGTCAGCACGCGGGCCAGAATGTTCAGGCCGAGTACCGCCACCGTGATCAGGAACACGCCCGCCCAGGCAAGGTGCTGCCAGTTTTCGTAGGGGCTCATCGCAAACTTGAAAATCGTCACTGGCAGGCTGGCCATCGGCTCGCCCAGGTTGGACGTCCAGAACTGATTGCTCAACGCCGTGAACAGCAACGGGGCCGTTTCACCGGCGATCCGGGCAACCGCGAGCAGGATGCCGGTGACAACACCAGCACGGGCCGCCTTGAGGGTGATGCTGAGAATCACCTTCCATTTCGGCGCACCCAATGCATAGGCCGCCTCGCGCAGCCCTGCCGGCACCAGCTGCAGCATGTTTTCCGTGGTGCGGATCACCACCGGAATCACGATCAGCGCCAGGGCCAGAACACCAGCCCAGCCTGAAAAGGACTTGAACCGGGCCACCACCACCGCGTAGACAAACAGCCCCAGCACGATGGAGGGAGCGGACAGCAGGATGTCGTTGACAAAGCGTGTAATGGAAGCCAGCCAGCCGTGCGGGTTGTACTCCGCCAGGTAAATGCCTGCCATGATGCCAATCGGCGCCCCGAGAAAAGTCGCCAGCATCACCATCAGGAAAGAACCGTAGATGGCATTCGCCAACCCGCCAACCTCGTTGGGTGGCGGCGTCATCTGCGTAAAGGTGGCCACAGCGAGACCGCCGACCCCCATCAGGATGGTTTCGAGAAGAATCCAGGCCAGCCAGAACAAACCGAAAGCCATGGCCGCCAGAGACAACCCCACGGCCACCTTGTTGACGATCTTCCTGCGTGCGTACTTGGCCTCGCGGGGATCAAGGATGACCGCGCTCATGACTTCGCTCCTTCGCTCTTGCGCAGCTGCGAGAGCAATATCTTGGAAAGGGAAAGCACCACAAAGGTGATGAAAAACAGCACCAGCCCCAGATAGATCAGGGACGCCTGGTGCAGGCCTTCACCCGCCTCGGCAAACTCGTTCGCCAGCGCCGACGTGATGCTGTTCGCGGCCTCGAACAGGCTCAGAGAATTCAGCTGGTTCATGTTGCCGATCACGAAGGTGATCGCCATGGTTTCGCCCAAGGCACGGCCGAGTCCCAGCATGATCCCGCCAACCACACCCGCTTTGGTGTAAGGCAGAACCACCTTCGAGACCACCTCCCAGGTGGTGGCCCCCAGCCCGTAGGCCGACTCCTTGAGCAGCGGCGGCGTGACCTCGAACACATCGCGCATCACCGAGGCAATGAACGGAATGATCATGATGGCCAGGATGATGCCCGCTGACAGAATGCCGATCCCCACCGGTGCACCGCTGAAAAAAGCACCCAGATAAGGCACGCCTTTGAAGAGTGCCTGCAGGGGTTGCTGGACATAGGTCGCCAGAATCGGCCCAAACACCAGCAGCCCCCACATGCCGTACACGATGGATGGGACAGCCGCCAGCAACTCGATGGCCGTCCCGAGCGGACGCTTGAGCCAGGCCGGTGACAGCTCCGTCAGAAACAGCGCAATGCCGAAACTCACCGGCACCGCAATCAACAGGGCAATGAACGACGTCGCCAGCGTGCCGTAGATCATGACCAGGCCGCCAAAGTCCTCCTTCACAGGATCCCAGGTCGTGCTGGTGAAAAATCCCAGCCCGAACTTGGCGATGGCAGGCCATGCCCCCACAACCAGCGAGCCCAGGATCGCGATCAGGAGAAACAGCGTCAGCAGGGCCGCCCCTTTGGCCACCCAGCCAAAGAGACGGTCAAACAGTGGCCCCGTTCGGGGGGAACGGGCAGGAGGTGGATTGGTCATGGCGCGTCCAATGCCTTTTCGGGAAAGGTCGAGAGAAACATGGTTCGCCGGAAGTGTAGAGGACACGTCGTTGATCCTGGAATTCGGGCTGGACAGCTTCCGTGCTTACTTGAACGCCACGGCCTTGCCGGAGGTGTCCTTGATGTCGCCCCAGGCTTTTTCAATCTGTGTCTTCACCACCGCGGGCATCGGCACATAGTCAAGGTCGTCGGCCATCTTGTCGCCATTCTTGTAAGCCCAGGCGAAGAATTTCAAGGTGGAAGCCGCTTCAGCCGGCTTGTCCTGCGCCTTGTGCATCAGGATGAAAGTCGCACCCGTCAGGGGCCAGGAGTCCTTGCCAGGCTGGTTCGTCAAGATCTGGTAGAAGCTCTTTGCCCAGTCGGCACCAGCCGCTGCAGCCTTGAACGCGGTGTCATCAGGCGACACGAACGTGCCGGCGCTGTTTTGCATTTGTGCATACGTCATTTTGTTTTGCTTGACATAGGCGTATTCCACGTAGCCGATGGAGTTCGGCAGCCGGTTCACAAAAGCGGCCACGCCCTCGTTGCCCTTGCCACCGGCACCAGCGGGCCAGTTCACCGCGGTGCCTTCACCCACCTTGCTCTTCCACTCGGCATTGACCTTGGAGAGGTAGTTCGTAAAGATGAAGGTGGTACCGGATCCGTCCGCGCGGCGCACCGGGGAAATGTCTGCATCCGGCAGGGCCAGACCAGGATTCAGCGCCTTGACGGCGGCATCATTCCACTTGGTGATCTTTCCGAGGAAGATATCGCCCAGTACCTGGCCGTTCAGCTTGAGCTGCCCCGGGCTGATGCCCTTGACGTTGATCACGGGCACCACACCGCCGATGACGGTCGGGAACTGCATCTGCCCTTTCTTGGCCAGATCTTCGTCCTTGAGCGGCATGTCAGAGGCGCCGAATGCGACCGTCTTCGCGTCGATCTGCTTGATGCCGGCACCCGAACCCACCGACTGGTAGTTGATCTTGACGCCAGTGGCCTTGTTGTACTCAGAGGCCCACTTGGCATACAGCGGCGCCGGGAACGTGGCACCGGCACCAGTGATGTCTTGCGCCAAGGCAACAGACGAGAACGCCAGAGTGGTCAGACCGATCAGGCCGCCAAGGGCGAATTTGCGGGTGGAAGTCATGCGTGAACCTTTTTGGTTGGTTAAACAATGACCTGACTTTAGAAAGTTTTTATGACATTCATGTGACAGACATTGTCAAAAACCTGTTTTGTTTCAATTCCTTGCGGCAATCAACACAGCATCTCCTGTCATAAATATGAAACAGGATCTTCGTAAGCTCCGCATTCAACCCACCCCAGGAGCTTCCCATGCTGAACCGTCGCTTTCTCTGTCTTGCCGCTGTCGTCGTCTCACTGGCCGGTTGCGCCACCAGCCCCACGCCCCTGACCCTGGCCGACCAGCTGGCGCAGACACCAAGCCTCAGCACGCTGCATGGCCTGGTCCTCAAAGCCGGCCTGAATGACACACTCAAGGGCCCAGGCCCGTTCACCGTGTTCGCGCCAAACAACGAGGCCTTCAAAGCCGTCCCGGCCAAAACGATGGACGAACTGGCCAAAGATCCTGCACGCCTGCAGGCCGTCCTGAAGTACCACCTCCTCCCTGCACAATTGACCGCAGCCAACGTGAAAAACGGCCCGGCCAAGACGCTTGAAGGCGCCAACCTGACGCTGGCCCGTACTGGTGCGTTCATCACCGTTGAAGAAGCCATGGTCGTGACAGCGGATATCCAGGCCACCAACGGCACGGTACACATCCTGGATCGCGTGCTGGTCCCACCGGTCCGCAAGTAAGCCGGCTCTCCGCACGATCTCAAGCCATACCAGGCCCTACCCATCGTCAATGGGTCATCACACGCTATCCATTCAGGAGCAAAAGAAAGGCTTTCATGTCAACATTCAGTCCGGGAAGGCGTCGCATCCTGCAAGCGGGCGTCGGGGTCGCAGCATCCAGCGTGGCCTTGACTGGTGCCCAGACGCAACCCGGGCGTGGCACGGTCGTCGCCCAGATTGTGGATACGTCGCCGATGCACCAGGATGTGTCCAAGGATTTCCTGATCGGCTCGCGCGCGGCCTGGCAGGACATCAACAGCCGTGGCGGCCTGCGGGGACGCGCGGTTCAGCATCTTTCGATCGAAGTCGATGGCAGTCCGGCCAGCCTGCGCGCCGCACTCGCCCAGGTGCGGGACAACACGGCCAGTGTGGCGCTCTGCGGCACGGTGTCCGCCGCTGCGGCCAGTCAGCTGGCGGACCTGCTGCGCAACGAAAGTGGCGGGCTCGCCCACGTCGCGCCCTGGTTACAGGACGGCGGGGAGGTCGATGACCGCACCTTTCCCATTTTTGCCCCGCGGCCAGAGCAGATCAGCTTTGCGCTGAAATCCCTGTCCACCATGGGCGTGCGCGAACTGGGCGCAGTCTATGCAACCCAGCAGGATCAGGCCCTGCACCACGAAAGTGTTGAACGCACCGCCAAAGCGATGCAACTGCGCCTTCAGACCTACCAGGCCGGACAGGACCTGCGCGAACTCGGTCAGCGCCTGACACCGGGCACGCCAGCCCTCCTGCTGTTCCTGGGCGGCACGCCCGAACTGGCGCGGTTCACGCAGGGCCTTGAAAAGCAGTCCCGCCAGCGGTACGTGGTCGCGCTGGCCGACGTCAACCTGTCCACCCTCGCACAGATGGGCGCGGCACGGCGAACACCCGTGATCGCAACCCAGGCGGTGCCCATGGTCACAGCCAGCCTGCCTGTGGTGCGCAACTACCGCGACGTCATGGCGCGCCTGTTTGACGAGCCCCCCTCGTCCTTGAGCCTGGCCGGCTTCATTGCGGCGCGCTACACCGCCGAGGTCCTTGCCGGCATGGACGGCGCCGTCACCCGCGCCAGCGTGCTGACAGCCTTCCAGCGCCGTGCCGCAATGGATCTGGGCGGCTTTCGCATCGCCTACACCCCACAGCGTTTCGGCAGCACCTTTGTCACACAGAGCATGCTGTCCACCGACGGGCGGGTCATCGGTTGACAGACGGCAGGAGTCCGCATGCGCCTGCCACGTGAATGCTATGCTGGCCGCCGCAACAAAAAACCATACATGCAAAACGGAATTCGCCTCGCCGCTGTGGACCTGGGCTCCAACAGCTTTCGCCTGGAAATTGGTCGCCTGGACCATGGACAGATTCACCGCACGGAATACCTCAAGGAAACGGTCCGCCAGGGCAACGGCCTGGACGAAGAGCGCAACCTCTCCGCGGACGCCATGCAGCGCGGCTGGGACTGTCTGGCCCGTTTTGGAGAACGCCTCTCGGGCTTCAGCACAGTGCAGGTTCGCGCTGTCGCCACACAGACCCTGCGCGAAGCGCGCAACCGCGACGAATTCCTGCGACGGGCCGAGCAGGTTCTGGGTTTTCCCATCGACGTGGTGTCGGGCCGCGAAGAAGCCCGCCTGATTTACCAGGGCGTGGCCCACTTGCTGCCGCAGTCCAGCGAACGGCGCCTGGTGGTGGATATCGGCGGCCGCTCCACCGAGTTGATCCTGGGCCAGGGGTTTGATGCGCGTGTCATGGAGTCTTACCGCGTCGGCAGCGTGGCCTGGTCCATGAAGTATTTCCCCGACGCCCAGTTCACTCCGATGGCGTTCACCATCGCCGAGATTGCCGCCAAGGCCGTGCTGGACGAAGCCTTGAATGCCTACCGGCCCAGCACCTGGGACGTGGCCTACGGTGCGTCAGGCACCATCGGTGCCGTCAGCGACGTACTGCGCGCGGCCGGGTGGCCGCCGGGCATGGTGACCCGGGAAGGACTCGACTGGCTGCTGGAGCGTCTGCTCAAGGCGCAGCGCGCCGACCAACTGCGCCTGGAAGGGCTGAAGGAAGACCGGCGTGCCGTGATTGGCGGAGGACTGGCTGTGTTGCGCGCCGTGTTCGACCTGCTCAACATCCACGAGATGGCAGCCGCCGAGGGCGCCCTCCGCCACGGGGCCCTGTACGACATGCTCGACCGGGAACACATCCAGACGGACATGCGGGCCACCACCGTCCAGCGCCTGGCCACCAAGTTCGAAGTCGACGCCCCGCAGGCCACGCGCGTCAGCCGGGTGGCGGCCGATCTGTTCCGGCAGATGACCCCCGACATGCCTGCGGATCAGCGCGACCGACTGGAGCGCAAGCTGGACTGGGCGGCGACCTTGCATGAAATCGGAGCCCAAGCATGGCGCCTACATCCTTGGCAACGCCGACGCGCCGGGTTTTGCGCTGTCAGAGCTGCACCGGTTGAGCCAGCTGGTGCTGGGTCACCGCGGCAAGCTGCGCAAGCTCGATGCTGACTTTGAGGACGCGCAGTTCGTGCAGCAACTGCTTGCCTTGCGGCTGGCGGTGGTGTTGTGCCACGCGCGCCGCGACCCCGACCTCAAGGGACTGTCGCTGACCTGTGGGGCACCTCCAGCACGGCGTTTCGCGCTGAACTGCAGGGCCGGCTGGGCGGATGCCTGGCCGCAGTCCGCCCACCTGCTGCGCGAAGAAATCATGGCCTGGCAAAAAACCCCCTGGAGCCTGCAGCTGCAGTGTGCGTGACGGGGTGCTGGACTACCTGAATTGAAACGGTATAAACTGTTTACACCGTTTATTCAAAAAAGGAAATCCCATGAACGCCACCATCAAGCCCGCTGGTACCGAGGCTGACGCCCAAAAAACCAGCCCCGAATTGATCGCTGCTGCGGTGCAGATGCCCAGTGACGCAGCCGCCACCGGGCCTGCTGCGCAGGCGCCCGCTCTGGCATCCACTGCGGCAGCAACGCCGGCCCCAGCCCGCAAGACGCCACAGGCCCGCGCGGCCAAAGCCCCGGTCAAGTCATTGGCCAAGGCGACTGCTCCGGCGACCGTGAAGCCGGAGACCGCAGTCAAGGCAACACCCGCCAAAAAATCCGTCGCCGCACCCGCCACGAAGCCCGCACGCAAGGCAGCGACCAAACCTGCAGCCAAACCGGCCACGAAAGCGCTCATGCCCCCCACCGTGAAGCCGGCCTCCAAGGCGCCGGTCAAGGTGGCAGCCAAGCCGGTAGTCAAAACTGTCAAGGCACTTGCAGCGACTCCGGCTGCGAAGCCCGCCGTCAAAGCCCTTGTGAAGCCGCTCGCCAAGCCGCTGACCAAAGCCTTTGCGCTGGCTGCGACCGAGAAGCTGGCGAAGGGCAAAAAGCCCAAGCTGGTGCGTGACAGCTTCACCATTCCCAAAGCGGAATACGCGGTCATTGACGAGTTGAAGGCACGCGCGGCAAAGCTGGCGACGCCGGCGAAAAAGAGTGAATTGCTGCGCGCAGGCATCAAGGCGCTGGCTGCAATGAACGATGCGGCTTTGGCCGCCGCGCTGGGCAACGTGCCGACCATCAAGACCGGCCGCCCGAAAGGCTGAGCAGCCCCCACGCAGCAGCCTGCGCGTAAGCGCGTAGCAGACGCCTAGAGGATTTCCGGCGTCTGGACCGTCACCACGACGGTCTGCAGCACACCGTCCCGCTCACGGCTGCGCAGCCACCAGACGGCTCCTTTGCGTACCGGACATTCGCTAGCCTGCAGGCCCAGCAGTTGGGCAAGTGTCTGGCCCAGCGTCGGCTGGTGCCCGACCACCAGCACTGGCAAGCGGGCTTTTGGCCATCCCACCACGGTCAAGAGGTCTTCGGCGGATCCATCAGGCGCCAGTTCGGCCCGCAACTTGTACTTCCGGTTCAGGGCCTGCACGGTCTGCACCGTACGGGTTGCCGGGCTGCTCAGCACGCGCACCCCTTCTGGCAACTGCCGGTCCAGCCAGGCCGCCATGCGTGCGGCCTGCTTTTCACCGCGCGGCGTCAGGGTGCGCTCCAGGTCGGAGCCTCCCTCTTGTGCCTCGTACGCCTCCGCGTGCCGCCAGAGAATCAGATCCATTTCATTCACCTGTTTTGTTTGCCTTCGGGCGCCGCATAGCGCGCCATCAGCGCGGCCTGCACGCCATGTCCGCCAGGCAACCCTGCCGGATTCACCCGTTTGTAGACACCGTCCTGCCCCATATCCCAGGCATCCCGCCCATCGTGCAGATAGGCCACCAGACATTCGTCGATGATGCGCTGGCGCAGGACGGGATCCGTGACGGGCCACGCCAGCTCAATCCGGCGCATCATGTTGCGGTTCATCCAGTCGGCACTCGAAAGATAGAGTTCTTCAAGGCCATCGCACCGGAAGTAAAACACCCGGGAATGCTCCAGAAACCGGCCGATCACCGAGCGCACCCGGATGTTGTCCGTCTGCCCCGGCACACCGGCCGGCAGCATGCAGGCACCGCGCACGATCAAGTCGATCTTCACACCCTGCTGCCCGGCCGCCACCAGCGCGTGAATCAGCGCTTCGTCGGTCAGCGCGTTCATCTTGGCGACGATGCGTGTTTCCTTGCCCGCGGCAGCGGCGCTGCCCAGTGACTGGATGCGGGCAATCATCTTGCGGTGCAAGCTGAACGGTGCCAGCAGCAGCCGGTGCATGCGCGGCAGCCGGCTCTGGCTGGCGATGTGCACAAACAGGTGCTCCATGTCTGCCGTCAGTTGCGGATCGGCGGTGAGGTAGCTCAGGTCGGTGTAGAGGCGCGCGGTGCGCGGGTTGTAGTTGCCGGTTGACAAGTGGCCATACCGCTTGAGCGTCTTGCCCTCCCGCCGCGTGATCAGCAGCATCTTGGCGTGCGTCTTCAGGCCGACCACGCCATAAAGCACTTGCGCGCCAATCGACTCCAGCGCCTCGGCCCAGTTGATGTTGGCCTCCTCGTCAAAGCGCGCTTTCAGCTCCACCACGGCTGTGACTTCCTTGCCCCGGCGCACGGCCTCGCGCAGCAAATCCATCATTGCGGAGTCCGAACCCGTGCGGTAAATGGTCTGCTTGATGGCCAGCACTTGCGGGTCGTGTACCGCCTCCCGCAGGAAGGCCAGGACGCCATCGAAACTTTCGAACGGCTGATGGATCACCACGTCGCCCTGCTTCAGGCGGGCGAAGATGGAGTCCCCTGGCGTCAACTGCACAGGAAAAGCAGCCTTGTAAGGCGGGAACAGCAGCGTGGGTTCGTTGACCAGATCGATCAGTTGCGTCAGCCGTGACAGGTTGACGGGCCCGGGCACGCGGAACAGGGCCGCAGGTGGCAGACCGAATTCGCGCAGCAGGTAGTCGCTCAGATAGTCCGAACAGCCCGCAGACACTTCAAGCCGCACCGCCTGCCCGTAGTGGCGGTGCACCAGCCCCTGGCGCAGGGCGGTGCGCAGGTTTTCCACGTCGTCCTCATCCACCGACAGGTCGGAATGGCGGGTCACGCGGAACTGCGAGAACTGCCCGACCTCCCGCCCGGGAAACAAATCCACCAGATGCGAGCGGATCACGCTGGAGAGGGAGACAAACAGCGTGCGCCCGTCCGACACCTGGTCCGGCATGCGGATCAACCGCGGCAGCACACGCGGCACCTTGACAATGGCAATGTCATTGGCGCGCCCGAAGGCGTCCTTGCCACCCAGGCGCACGATGAAATTCAACGACTTGTTGGCCACCTGCGGGAACGGGTGCGCCGGGTCCAGCCCGACGGGAATCAGCAACGGCCGCACTTCCCGCTGGAAATACGCCTTGACCCAGCGGCGCTGCGTCGGGTTGCGCTCCCCATGGCCCAGGAGCCTGATGCCCTGTTCGCCGAACGCCGGCAACAGCTGGTCGTTATAGACCGCGTACTGCCGCTGCATCAGGCTGGCGATCGCCGCCGCCAGCGCCGCGAAGGTCTCCACCGTGTACGGGCCCTTGCGCTCGCCGCTTTGAGCGGCGCTCAGATGGGGCTAGGCCCGCACTTCAAAGAATTCGTCCAGCTTGGCCGAGACAAAGCACAGATAACGCAGCCGCTCCAGCAGGGGCACCTCAGGCCGGCAAGCCCAGTCAAGCACACGTTCGTTGAACGCCAGAATGCTGTGATCGCGGTCCAGAAGACGCACCGTGCCGGCGCCGGATGGTGCCGGCGCAGCAGCGGAAGGGGACGGCAATGGGGAAGACAGGTCAGCGAGAGGCATTAAAAAAAATAAATGACTATTTCGTGAAGCATTGTTTACGTGTTTGATGACAACCGTGTGACGGAAATGTCATGAGATGCCAAATTAGATGGCGGTGCTCCCCGGCGTGCAGGAACGAGATGGCGCGCAAACAGGTCCGCGGCATGCGCCCAGCTGAAATCGAGCGCACGGGCGCGGGCTTCGTGCCGGGGCACGGCAAGCGCGCTCAGGCAGGCCGTGCGCAGGTCTTCGTGCAGGACGCCACCGCGCACGCCGCCGCGGGCCTGACCCAGTACCTCCAGCGGGCCATCCACCGGGTAGGCGGCCACGGGTGTGCCGCTGGCCATGGCCTCCAGCATCACCAGGCCGAACGTTTCTGATCGACTCGGGAAGACGAACACATCGGCGCAGGCGTACACCTGCGCCAGCGCCTCCCGCGGCAGCAACCCGACCCAGCGCACCTGCGGGTAGCGTTCGCGCAACGAGGCTTCAAGTGGACCGACGCCGCACACCACCTTGGTCCCCGGCAAGTCAAGCCGCAGGAAAGCCTCGATGTTCTTCTCGTAAGAAAGGCGGCCCACAAAGAGCTGCACGGGTCGGGCCAGGGCGCCCAGCGGCGGATAGATGCGCGCC
>ERZ1034365.1346-NODE-1346-length-12638-cov-14.025715_pt1 | contig 12638 bp, 8 predicted proteins | sample MGYA00520615_ERZ1034365 | MGnify/ENA primary metagenome ERZ1034365 (study PRJEB33736, sample SAMEA104284505) | Azolla filiculoides | biome: Urban; feature: Water surface; material: Ditch water | place: Netherlands | collected 2015-10-28 | depth 0-0.1 m ... | reverse complement strand
ATATTTATGAATAAGAATTTTCTATTAGTAGTATTTACATTATTACTAAGTTTTACTGCCCTAGCGCAAAAACCAGCTGATAAAAAAATTAAAATCTCTGGTAAAATATTTGAAAAAGGAACTAATCTTCCTGTAGAATATGCACCTATTTCGTTTCAAAATGTAACAACCAAACAGCTTTTTGGAGCTATGACAGATGGTACCGGTTCATTTTCATTCGAAATTACACCAGGAGAATATACTGGAGCCATAGATGTTGAATTGATTTCTTATAAAAAAGTTACAATTCCTCAAAAAACCTACTTGACAGATACAGCTATAGGCCCATTTTATTTAGAAGCCGATATCGCGCAACTACAAGATGTTGTAGTTATTGCAGAAAAATCTACTGTTGAAATTAAACTGGATAAAAGAGTTTATAATGTAGGAAAAGATATGATGGTAAAAGGTGGAACTGTAAGCGATGTTTTAGATAATGTACCTTCTGTAACAGTTGATGCTGAGGGAACAGTTGCATTAAGAGGAAATGAAAATGTAAAAATTTTAATTGATGGAAAACCATCAGGATTAGCAGGAATTAATGTTGCGGATGCTTTAAAATTATTACCTGCTGATGCAGTTGAAAAAGTAGAAGTAATTACTAATCCATCTGCTCGATATGATGCTGAAGGTGGTGGAGGTATCATTAATATTGTGATTAGAAAAGGTAAATCTAACGGAGTTAATGGATCTATTATAGTATCTGCGGGTGATCCAGAATCATATGGAGTAAGTACTAGTTTAAACAAAAAAGGAACAGATTTTAACCTTTTTTCAAATATTGGTTACAATTATAGAAATAGTCCCGGAAACTCGTTAACCGATGCTGAGTACTTTAATTCTGATGGTACAACAAGTAGATTTATTAATGAAAGAAGAACCAATAAACGTTTTAGCGAAGGCTATAATGCAAATTTTGGTATCGATTTGAATTTGAGTAAATCTTTAACTTGGACCAATGCGATTACTTTTAGAGAAAATAATGGCAAAAATCCAGATAATGTTTTCTTCTATAATTTTGATGCTTTAAACAATCCTACCTTTGTAAGAAACCGTTTGAACGATTCAAAAAGTGATGAATTTAGTATTGAATATTCTACCAATTTTACTAAAAAATTCAAAAAAGATGGACATCAATTAACGGTTGATGTAGCGGTTTCTCAAAATAGAGAAAACGAAAGCTCTACAATCTATGATGAAATTTTAGGAGATGCTTCTTCCCTTTTTACAGAAACTACTGTAAATAATCAAAAGCAACAACGTAACTTATTTCAAACCGATTATGTTTTACCAATTGGAAAAGACGGTCGTTTTGAAGCTGGCTATAGAGGAAGCTTCCAAAAGAATTTAACTGACTTTACAGTGACTCCAGACGATTCAAATTTCTCAAATACACTTGAATATATTGAAAATGTAAATGCTCTTTACATGCAATATGGTTCAAAAATTGATAATTTCTCTTATTTCTTCGGATTACGTTTTGAGGATAGTAATATTGAAGTAAACTCTTTTACTGAGAATGATTACAACTCCAAAAAATATAACAATTTATTTCCTTCAGCTACATTTAACTATGAATTTTCAGAATCAAGTACTGTTAGTTTAAGTTACAGTAAAAGAATTAATCGTCCTAGAGGTCGTTTCTTAAATCCAGTTTCTTCATTGTCAAGTAACATTAATATCTTTCAAGGAAATCCAGATTTAGACCCTTCAATGACTGACGCAATTGATTTAGGTTATATGAAAAAATGGAATAAATTAACATTCAACACATCGGCTTATATAAACATAACTAATGATTCTTTCCAATTTATTAGAAGAGAATCTGGTCTATTTGCAACTACAATTATTGATGGAGAAGATATTGTTGATCCAGTTACAGGAGAAATAACACCTGTTGGAGGGGCTGATATTAGAACTCCTGTAATTCTAAGTACACCTATTAACTTAGCTAAGGAATACAGAGCTGGTTTTGAATTCAATTTAAACTATACACCATACAAATGGTGGAGATTGAACGGAAACTTTAATGTATTCAGAAGCGAAATACAAGGCGATTACAGCTATACTGATTATTTAGGTAATGAAATCAATCAAAGTTTTGATAATATCGCTTTGAGTTGGACATCTAGAATAAGTTCTAAAGTTACGTTACCATATAAAGTTGATTGGCAAACTAATGCAACTTACAATGCACCACAAACTACGGCTCAAGGGAAAATTCTTGGAAATGCTTCAGTTAATTTAGCCTTTAGCAAAGATGTGTTAAAAGACAAAGGAACGATTGCATTAAATGTGAGCGATTTATTTAATTCAAGAAAAAGATTAATGGAAACTAACATTGAAAATGTAGTAAGTTCATATAGTGAAATGCAATGGAGAGAACGTCAAATTACTTTATCATTCACCTATCGTTTCAATAAACAGAAAAACGAAAGAGAAAAACAACAAAAACGCGAAGATAATGGTGAAGGAGATTTTGTGGGCCAACCATAAAACACATAACATACTGTATAAAAAAAGTCCCGATAAATTCGGGACTTTTTATTTTTAAAAACTAGAAAAAATTAATTTTCTAATTCAGCTTGTCTTTTAGCTCTTTTCTCTTTAATCAATTCTATGATAGCACCGCCCAACCAATATTGTACGAAACCTACTAAGAATATCATCAACCAAAAACCGATAGTTAATATGGTTAAGAAAAGTAAAAAACCTAGGTACTGTTGAAATTCAAACATGATTTTTCCGGAATTAATGAATTCTTGTCAAAGATAATGGGAATATTTATTTTGAACAATATAATATTGATTTATTTTTTAGATTAATTTTTTAATCTAAAACCATTTTTTAATCTTAAAGTAGGTAAACATAAAAATTACTATTAAAATCATTACACCCCAAATTATAAAATAGCCATTCTCCCACTCTAGTTCTGGAAAATTTTTAAAATTCATTCCATACACTCCTACAATAAATGTTAAGGGTAAGAAAAACATCGAAACCACCGTTAGGGATTTCATCACTTCATTCATTTTATGATTTTGTGCCGAAAAGAAATAGTTTGATGCGCTATCCAAAGTACTTAAATCGGATTCGATTTGTTCTAACAATTCTAAACATTTTTGATGCAAACGTGAAAAAAACGAATAATTTTCTTGCTCAATAGAATTAAACACATTGTCATCTTTTATGGTTTTAATCGAATACAAAGAATCTCTAAGTGGAATAATTGAACGTTTCAAGAAATTCAGATTATCTCGGTGCTTTTCTAAATGCTCTAAGGTTTCTGGTTTAGTATTTACTTTGATCGAATTAATCAAATCATCAACTTTATCTTCTTCACTTTCTAGTGTGATGTAAAAGTTTTCAATAATTGCATCTAATAATAAATACAACAGAAAATCAGCTTTCTTTGTTCTTACAATACCCGAATTTGTTCTAATTCGTTCTCTTATATGAGTAAAAAAATCGCTACGCTTTTCTTGAAACGATAATAAAACATTGTCTTTTAATAAAAAACTAATCTGCTCAACACTAATATTATCGGATGCCGCTAATGGCAAAAGAGACTTCACATTAAAGAATAAAATATCACTATATTCTTCTAATTTTGTTCGCTTAATTGTATTTAAAATATCACCAATTATAAAATTATCAGCGCCAAAATCATTTCCAATTTTTTGAATTGCTTCTGCATCATTTAACCCATGTACATTTAACCAGTTGACTTTTTCAATGTCTATATTCTCTTTAATGTCATTAACTAATAATTGATGAAATTCTGTAATATCATCATTATTGTATACAAACAATTGTATTTCTGTTGGTGTATCTTTATGACTACCAGTATATTCTAAAATTACTGGTTGAACTTTTCTTCCTTTTTTATACTTTATTTTTCTCAAAACAAATAAATTTTGACATAAAGATAGGAGTTTTTAAAAATGAGAAGTATTTTTACTCAAATTTATTTTTAATGCAAACATTATTCATCAATATAAAAGAACTTTTACAAGTTAGAGAACAACATGTTGACAAAGTAGCTGGTCCTGATATGTCAGTTTTACCAAAAATTGACAACGCTTTTCTTTTAATCGAAAATAATTTAATTGCCAATTTTGGTGTTATGGAAAATTGTCCAAATCTACCAAATGCAACAATTATTGATGCAACTGGACGTGTTATTTTACCTACTTGGGTTGATAGTCATACACACATTGTTTATGCAGGCAATAGAATACAAGAATTTGTAGACCGAATCAACGGATTAACATATGAAGAAATTGCTAATCGTGGTGGTGGAATTTTAAACTCTGCAAAAAAACTCAACGAAACTTCTGAAGACGAAATTTATGAGCAATCAAAAATTCGATTAGAAGAAATAATGCAACAAGGAACTGGAGCTGTAGAAATCAAATCGGGTTATGGTTTAACAATTGATGGCGAATTAAAAATGCTTCGAGTTATTAAACGTTTAAAAGAAAATTATCCAATTGCTATCAAAGCAACTTTTCTTGGAGCACACGCTTTTCCATTAGACTACAAAGAAAATCATTCAGGGTATATTGATTTAATAATCAACGAAATGCTTCCGAAAATTGCTTCCGAAAATTTAGCAGATTACATCGATGCTTTTCTAGAAACTGGTTATTTTTCTGTAGATGAAACCATAAAAATCATGGAAGCAGGTAAAAAATATGGATTAGAACCAAAAATTCATGTGAATCAATTTACTGCAATTGATGGCATTAAAGCTTGTGTAGAAAATGGTGCACTATCAGTCGATCATTTAGAAATAGTTACGGATGATGATATTGAGGTTTTAAAAAATAGTAAAACAATGCCAGTAGCTTTACCGAGTTGTTCTTACTTTATTAGTATTCCCTACACGCCAGCTAGAAGAATTATGAACGCTGGTTTGCCATTAGCATTGGCTACCGATTATAACCCTGGAACAACTCCTTCTGGAAACATGAATTTTGTAGTTGCAACAGCTTGTATAAAAATGAAGATGACTCCTGAAGAAGCTATAAATGCTGCTACCATAAACGGAGCATATGCAATGGGAATATCAAACACTCATGGAAGTATTACAAAAGGAAAAAAAGCGAACATATTACTAACACAACCTTTAACTAGTTATTACCAATTGCCTTATTCTTTTGGTACTAATCTTATTGATAAAGTAATGGTTGAAGGAAAATTTATTTAATATGATAAAAACAATTTTATTAGTTGGTGTTGGTGGTGCTATAGGTAGCATATTTCGCTATTTATCGAGTTGGTTAGCGGCTAAATTCTTTCAAAGTTCTTTCCCGTTGAGCACTTTATTAATTAATGTTTTTGGCAGTTTATTAATTGGTGTATTCATTGGACTATTTTCAAAATATTATCCAGAAAATCATCCATTGAAATTTCTTTTAATTGTAGGCTTTTGTGGTGGATTTACCACATTTTCAAGTTTTGCTTTGGAAAATTATAATCTGTTTCAAAACAATCAGCAACTAACAGCATATCTTTATATTATTGCCTCCATAATTCTTACCATAACAGCAGTAGGAATTGGTAATTATTTATCAAAATTCATATAAAAAAATCCCGATAAGAAATGAACTTATCGGGATTTTATATTTTTAAAAAGATAATTTTTGGGGTCAATTATCTCAAACTAAAACTTGTTTTAGAAACTAATTCAGCATTTTTATCGAATACATTCACAAAATAAGTTCCTGCTGCAAAATCTTTTCCTGAAACTTCTTCGTTTACCTGAACTGTTTTATTTTCATATTTTACAGTTGAAATAAAACTATAAGTTAATGTTTTATCACCTGTAGGAATTGTTTTCTTTTCACCAAGAATATTATTTTTACTATCAATAATTTGAACATAATATTCTCTACTACCTGTTTTTGCAATTTGATTTTCTGCGATTAAGAAACTTACTTTCAACTTATCAGCTCTACCTGCTTTATCTGTTTCAATTTGTTTTCCAGAACTTCTTTCTTTAACAGCTAAAACTTTTAAATTTAACACAGCTAATTTAGAACCTTTTTCTACCGTTTTGGTTAATCCTTCATTTTGAACTAACAAAGTATCATTGAATTTTTTAGCTTCATCCAAAACTACTTTTGTACTATCTAAACTAGAAGTAAGTGTAACATTTTGTTCTTTTAACAATTTATTTTCTGCAACTAAATTGTCCATCTCACCTTTTAATTTAAGGTAAGCTCCTTTATATTTTGCCATAGCAGCTGCATCGCCTTTAGACTTTTCAACTTGCTCTAGCAATTCAACCATTTTTGCTTGCTCAGCTTGTAATTCATCTTTAAGTGCCGTGTTATCAGCAATCATAGTGTCATACTCAGCAATTTTTGCTTTAAGCTCTTCTGCTAATGTTTCTTTTTCTGTGGTTAAACCGGTAACAGTTTCTTTGTTATCTGAAGTAATCTTATAGATGTACCCGACACTTCCTAAAAGAAGTAATGCTAAAACAACGATTGCTGCCTTTAAACCTGAATTGTTTGACTTGTTTTCCATTTGTATTGTAGGTTAAATAAATTAGTTTTTCAAAATTACAACTAAAAAAAAGAATTTTATAAAAATATAACGAGTTTTATTTTAAAATAGTACATTTGGGATGCTTATTTTTTAACATTTTATGGAAAACATTACGATTCTAACTCCATTTGAGTTGGCAAAAATTACAAGCCACAGAAGTGGTGAAATTAAATTTGGGGAAAAAATTATTACCGTTCCAAAAGACGTCGATGTTTTTGATTTTATGTCAACTTGTGAAGCTAAATTTGTACTTATTGGAATTCCTGAGGATATTGGAGTTAAAGCTAATTTAGGAAGGACAGGAACAGCATCTGCATATGATAGTGCTTTAAAAAATTTGGTTAATATTCAACACAATAAATTTTGCAAGGGAAGTAATCTGTTAGTCTTAGGACAACTAAATTTTGAAGATGAAATTCAAGCAGCTAAAGATTTAGATTCTAAAAATAAAGAGCATCGTAAAGAGCTTTTCAAACTAGTTGAAAAAATTGATAAAGAAGTTTCTCATATTGTACATCAAATAGTAAAAACTGGTAAAATTCCAATAATCATAGGTGGAGGTCATAACAATGCTTATGGAAACATCAAAGGATTGGCTTTAGCAAAAGGAAAAGCTGTAAATGCAATTAATTTTGATGCACATACAGATTTTAGAATTCTTGAAGGGCGACATTCTGGAAATGGTTTTAGTTATGCGTATGAAGATGGTTTCTTAAAAAAATATTTTGTCTTTGGCCTTCATGAAAACTTTGTTTCAAAAAGTGTTTTTAATACTTTGAAAGAGCTTACTTCAAGAGTAAAATTTGTAACTTATGAAGAAGTTGAAGTAAAACGTGAAAAACAATTCGAAGCAGAATTAGAACAAGCTTTAGAATTTATAAAAAATGAGCCTTTTGGGGTAGAACTTGATCTTGATGCAATTCCAGGTATTCCATCAAGTGCAATGACATTAAGTGGCTTTAGTGTTGATAAAGCTAGACACTATATTTATTATATGGGGAAACATCAAAATGCTTCCTACCTACATATTTGTGAAGGAGCACCAGAACTAGATAATTCTATAAACTGCCATTTAACTGGAAAATTAATTGCCTCAATGATTACTGATTTTATGAAAGCGAAATCAGTTTAAAAGCAAAAATCAACTTTATTAAAATTACACTACCTTTGTAACCTTATTGAACATCTTCAATAGGGCAAATAATATTATATGACATTTAACGATTTAAAATTATACAACAATATACAACAAGCCTTGGAAGAAGAAGGATACACAAATCCTACTCCCATACAAGAACAAGCCATTCCTGAAATTTTATTAGGGCAAGATTTAGTTGCTTGCGCACAAACAGGAACTGGAAAAACAGGTGCTTTTGCTATTCCTATCTTAAATTTAATTCATCGCATTGTAGGTTCTGCAAAAAAAACCAAACATATCAGAACACTAGTTGTTACTCCTACTAGAGAATTAGCCATTCAAATTGATGAAAGTTTTAAAACCTATGGAAAATATACCAATGTAAAATCATTAGTAATTTTTGGAGGCGTAAATCAAGTTCCACAAGTAAACGAGCTAAAAAATGGAGTTGATGTATTAATTGCAACCCCAGGAAGGCTTTTAGACCTTCACAAACAAGGTTTTATTGATTTGAATCATATGCACCATTTGGTTTTAGATGAAGCTGATCAAATGCTAGATATGGGTTTCATTAACGATGTAAAAAAAATTATCAAGCTTACACCAGAAAATAGACAAACATTACTTTTTTCTGCAACTATGCCTTTAGCAATAAGAGAACTAGCTGATACTTTTTTAACAAAACCAAAATATATTTCAGTCACACCAATATCAAGTACTGCAGAAAATGTTTCACAAAAAGTCTATTTTGTAAATAAAGAAGACAAACGATTATTACTGAAACAACTGATTATTGAAGAAAGTTTAAGCAATGCTTTAGTATTTACAAGAACAAAACACGGTGCAGATAATATCGTAAAAGTATTAAAGAAAGCACATATAAAAGCAGAAGCCATTCATGGTGACAAATCACAGAATGCGCGTCAACGTGTTCTTGATCAATTCAAAAATAAAGAAATTGATATTTTAGTAGCAACAGATATTGCAGCAAGAGGAATTGATATTGAACAACTTCCATTTGTGATAAACTTTGATATTCCAAATATTTCTGAAACCTATGTTCATAGAATCGGAAGAACCGGTCGTGCTGGAAATTCAGGTTTAGCAATTTCATTTTGTGGCAAAGATGAAAAAGCATATTGGTTAGATATTGAAAAATTAATCCGTATGAAAGTTAAAGTGATTACGGATCACCAATACACTTGGAAAGACGATGAAGTAAATCCCAATGCAAAACCAGATTTAAGAAATAAGAATAAAATGAATCCAAATTCTAATTCAAGAAAATCAGAAGCTTCCAAGAAAAACAAAAAACGCTGGTATTAACCAGCGTTTTTTGTTTAATAAAGTACTTTTATTTTGCTTTTAAAGCTTTGTATTTTTCTGTCATTTCTAAGAAACTATATACTTCCAGAAGATTACTTTTAACAGATTCATTAGCTGAATCTAATTCGTAAGCTTTTTCTAACAATGGTAAAGCTGCATTAAATAATTTAACTCTCTCTGCTTTCAAAGCATTGTATTTTTTTAAATCATTAGCTGATGTGCCTAATTTATTCATTTCATCAACTAACTTAACATCAGGAGATAATTTAAGTGTTGATAAATTTAAGTATGCATTTACATAATTTGGATTTATTTCTAAAACCTTTTTGTAATATTTTTCAGCATCTTCAAGTTGATTTGAATTTTGACTAACTACACCTAAATTAAAAACTAAATCAGCATCATTAGGGTTAATTGACAAAACTTCATTTATTAACTTTTTATAAGTAACTAAATCATTCAACTTCAAATATAAATCGGCTTCAACTAAAATTAAAGAAGTGTCTTTTGGACTTACTTTTCTAGCTTCAGTAATTGCAGTTTTTGCTTCTTCTGTCTTACCTTTTTCTAATAAAAGCATTGCATATGTTTTAAAAATATCTCCTCTTTTAGAAGGTATTTTTTCTTCTCTAGGTAAATTATGCGAACCTATTCTTACAAATGAATCTCTTGTTGCTTTGTCAGAATAAATATCTTCAGTTCCAGTTGATTTATTTTTTGCATAGTAAAGTGTTCCTTCTCCAGTATAGTTAATGGCAATCAATTCCTTATGAAAATCAATTGCTCTATCATAATTATTAGCATTGATGGCATAACTAGCTGCTAAATATAATTTTTCTTGATCATTTTTATCCAATTGGTATATAGAATATAAAATTTCTGAAACTTCATTATATTTTTTCTGACCATCTAAAGCAACTACAAAATCCCAAAACATTGGTTTGTAAGATTGAATGGTTTCATTAATATCATCAGTATATATTTTCTTTCCTGACTTTTTTTCAAAATCTAAAGTTTGATTCAAACCATCAGCTAAAATAGAAATATTTTTTGCACTAATTAATTTTGCCACTTGAGCAGGATTTGGAGTAGCTCCTTGAGAGCTTAGTTCCAAAATTGGAAGCATTACTTTATAAAAGTTAGTGTATACTTTGTCTGATTCTTCAGTTGCAAGAGTTTCTAATGCTGTTAAAGTCGTTTTATACGTTTGAATTTCTTCAGCTGAAGGAGCATCTTTAGCATAAATTTTTTTCAATGTTTTCAACTCATCTTTCTGAGCGAATGTTGCAACTGATAGTAGTAAAGTTGCACTTAAAATTAGTTTTTTCATTTTATGTAAACTTGGTTAAACAAAAGCCCAAAATAAATTTGGGCTCTTTACTCTAATTTATTCTTGTGTATCTTCTGATGTTTCAACATCTGTGCCAGTTTCTGCATCTCCCTCTAATTCTTCTGAAATTTCTTCAGCTTCATCTTCACGAAGTACTTTTGTAACAGCAGCAATTGAATCGTTTCCTTTGATATTAATTAGTCGAACTCCTTGTGTTGCTCTTCCCATTACTCTCAAATCAGAAACCATCATACGAATAGTTAATCCAGATTTGTTTATAATCATTAAATCGTCAGCGTCCGTTACATTATTGATAGCGATTAACGCTCCCGTTTTCTCAGTGATATTTAATGTTTTTACTCCTTTACCACCACGATTCGTAATTCTGTATACATCTTCTCCATCGTCGTCAACTAATTTCGTACGTTTTCCGTAACCATTTTCGGTAACAACTAAGATTTGTGATTCAGCAACTGTATCTTTATCTATAGACACCATTCCAATTACCTCATCTTTATCATCAGCTAGGGTAATTCCTCTAACTCCTGATGCGGTTCTTCCCATTGGACGCGTTTTTTCTTCTTCAAAACGAACTAATTTTCCTGACTTAACCGCTAATAAAACTTGGCTATTTCCGGTAGTTAATTTTGCTTCTAATAATTCATCATCCTCTTTGATAGTTATGGCATTGATTCCATTTTGACGCGGACGAGAATATTGCTCTAAAGGTGTTTTCTTAACTTGACCTTGCTTAGTAGCCATAATCACATAGTGACTATTGATATATTCTTCATCTTTTAAGTCTTGCGTACAAATAAATGCTTTTACTTTATCATCACTTTCAATATTGATTAAGTTTTGAATAGCACGTCCTTTACTTGCCTTTGTTCCTTCCGGAATTTCGTACACACGCATCCAATAACATTTCCCTTTTTGGGTGAAATACATTAAATATTGGTGATTTGTTGCCACAAATAAATGCTCTAAGAAATCTTGATCTCTAGTTCCCGCAGATTTTTGTCCAACTCCTCCTCTATTTTGTGTTTTGTATTCTGATAATGAAGTACGTTTAATGTAACCGGCATGAGAAATCGTAATTACAACACTTTCATCAGCAATTAAGTCTTCGATACTAACGTCACCACCAGAATATTCGATTTGAGAACGACGCTCATCACCATATTTATCTCTGATTTCAGTTAATTCGTCTTTAATTACCTGCATTCTCATTTCTTTACTTGCCAATAATTCTTTCAAGTAAGTAATCAATTTCATTATTTCTTCATATTCTGCACGTAATTTATCTTGCTCTAGACCGGTTAGTTGTCTTAGACGCATTTCAACAATAGCTCGTGCTTGAATTTCAGAAAGTTTAAAACGCTCAATTAAGTTTGATCTAGCTTCATCACCATCTTTTGAAGCTCTAATAATTTTGATTACTTCGTCGATATTATCAGAAGCAATAATTAAACCTTCTAAAATATGTGCTCTTTCTTCTGCTTTTCTTAAATCATATTGCGCTCTACGAACCACTACATCATGACGGTGTTCAACAAAATAATGAATCAAATCTTTAAGATTCAGCATTTGTGGGCGACCATTAACCAATGCAATATTATTTACACTAAATGACGACTGTAGTTGCGTATATTTATAAAGAGTATTTAAAACTACATTTGGAACTGCATCACGCTTTAATTCATAAACTACACGCATACCATTTCTATCCGATTCATCTCGAATATTTGATATCCCTTCGATTTTTTTATCATTCACTAAATCGGCAGTATGCTTAATCATATTTGCCTTATTAACCTGATATGGGATTTCGGTAACAATAATAGCTTCTCTACCGTTAACTTCTTCAAAACCGACTTTTGCACGCATAACAATACGTCCTCTACCTGTTTTGAATGCTTCCCTTACACCTTCATATCCATAAATGATACCTCCTGTAGGAAAATCAGGAGCTTTAATATAGTTTATTAACTCATCAATTTCAATATCATTGTTATCGATATAAGCCAAAGTACCATCAACTACTTCAGTTAAGTTGTGAGGTGCCATATTAGTAGCCATACCTACTGCAATACCCGAAGCTCCGTTTACTAACAAAGTTGGTATTTTAGTTGGCATAACTGTTGGTTCTTGTAATGTATCGTCAAAGTTTAATTGAAAATCAACTGTTTCTTTATCGATATCTGCCAACATTTCTTCCGAAATCTTTTTCATTCTGGCTTCCGTGTA
>ERZ1034365.1345-NODE-1345-length-12646-cov-2.442915_pt1 | contig 12646 bp, 8 predicted proteins | sample MGYA00520615_ERZ1034365 | MGnify/ENA primary metagenome ERZ1034365 (study PRJEB33736, sample SAMEA104284505) | Azolla filiculoides | biome: Urban; feature: Water surface; material: Ditch water | place: Netherlands | collected 2015-10-28 | depth 0-0.1 m ... | reverse complement strand
AGCAACTTCAAAAATCCCGATGCCTTCAATCGTACTGGCAGTGCCAGAGAAGTACTTGTTGACCAACGCTGTGCGCAAGCCAACGGCTTCAAAGATTTGAGCGCCGCAGTACGACATGTAGGTCGAGATGCCCATTTTGGACATCACTTTATTCAAGCCTTTGCCGATTGCCTTGATGTAGTTTTTGATCGACTTGTCGGCATCTTTGCCCATCGTTGCGAGGGTTTCGAGCGCAAGGTAGGGGTGGATCGCTTCGGCACCAAAACCACCGAGCAGGGCGAAGTGGTGCACTTCACGTGCTGAACCGGTATCAACCACTAGACCGGTGCTGGTTCTTAAACCTGCACGCACTAAATGGTCATGGGTTGCTGAACATGCCAGCAGCGCTGGGATTGCCACGCGTTCTGCATTCATGCTGCGATCAGACAGAATCAGGATATTCGTGCCATTCTGTACGGCTTTTTCTGCGGCTTTTGTCAGGCTTTCTAGCGCTGAGGCCATGCCTGCCTTGCCTTCTTTTGCAGGATAGGTGATATCCAGCACCAATGACTGATACTGGTTATTGGTAAGGCTAGCGATAGATTTCAGCTGTTCCAGTTCTTCCAGCATCAGCACAGGCTGACTGGCTTCCAGACGCATGGGCGGTTTAGTTTCATCCACACCCAGCAGATTGGGTTTAGGACCAATGAACGTCACCAGCGACATCACCAGCTCTTCACGAATCGGGTCGATTGGCGGATTGGTTACCTGTGCAAACAACTGCTTGAAGTAGTTGTAGAGGACTTTTGGTCTGGCAGACAATACCGGCAAGGCTGCATCGTTACCCATAGAGCCAGAGCCTTCTTCGCCATTCTGCACCATAGGCTGCAGCACGAACTTGATGTCTTCCTGTGTGTAGCCAAATGCCTGCTGCGTATCGAGCAAGCTGGCGTTCAATTGCAAACCACCTTCAACTTTAGGCATATCTGCCAGGAAGTAACGTGACTGTTCAATCCACTGTTTGTAAGGCTTAGCCGTTGCCAAAGCATTTTTCACCTCAGCGTCATCGATAATGCGGCCTTGTACCGTATCGATCAGCAGCATTTTGCCTGGTTCTAAACGCCATTTTTTAACGATCTTTTCCTGCGGGAACGTCAGCACGCCCATTTCAGAGGCCATCATCACCAGGTCGTCATCCGTGACCAGATAACGGGCTGGACGCAGACCGTTACGATCCAATGTCGCGCCGATCATATTACCGTCAGTGAACGCAACGGCAGCCGGGCCATCCCATGGCTCCATCAATGCAGCATGATATTCATAGAAAGCACGACGGTCTTCATCCATCAGGTTATTGCCTGACCATGCTTCTGGAATCAGCATCATCATGGCGTGCGGCAGACTGTAACCGCCAGCTACCAGCAACTCCAGGCAGTTGTCGAAACAGGCTGAGTCAGACTGGCCGTCAACGATCAATGGCCAGAGCTTTTCCAGGTCTTCACCGATCAGGGTAGAACGCATCGCCTCATGGCGCGCAGCCATCCAGTTAACGTTACCCTGCACGGTGTTGATTTCCCCGTTGTGTGCGATCATGCGGAACGGATGTGCAAGATCCCAAGCCGGGAAGGTGTTGGTTGAGAAACGCTGGTGCACCAATGCCAGTGCAGAAACCACGCTCTCGTCATTCAAGTCCTTGTAATAAACGCCGACTTCATTTGCCAGCAGCATGCCTTTGTAGACAATAGTGCGAGCTGACAGTGAAGGCATGTAAAACGCAGCCTTATCTTGCAACTCTAGTGCAGCCACCGCATGCTCGATACGCTTGCGGATCACAAACAGTTTGCGCTCGAATACGGTTGCATCAAAACCCGCCTTATCAGCATCGGCGCTGGCAACGAACACCTGGCGCATCGTTGGCTCAACATCACGTGCGGCATCGGCGATATTGCTGTTATCTACCGGCACATCACGCCAGCCCAACAGCACCTGATTTTCTTCGGCAATGATTTTATTGATCAGCACCTCACAGGCTTCGCGATTCTTGGCAGCCTGCGGCAAAAACACATTACCCACGGCGTAACGACCGGCAGCAGGTAATTGAATATTGCGCTTTTCCGCCTCTTTGCGCATGAACGCATCGGGAATCTGCATCAGCAGACCGGCACCATCGCCCAGTTTAGGATCATAGCCGGTCGCACCGCGGTGGGTCAGGTTGGTCAGTAACTCCAAGCCTTTTTGCACGATATCGTGACTTTTCTTACCCTTGATGTGGGCTACGAAACCCACACCACAAGCATCACGCTCGTTCGATGGGGTATATAAACCTTGTTTAGCCGGCTGGCCAGAATAGCTTGATTCTGGACTCATGGACGTATTGCCAATCTGCACGGCAGGTGTGTTTTCTAAATCAATTGGGTTACTTAAATCTGATGCCATATTATCTAATCACAAAACATTTAGCGGAACCTTCAAGTTTACCGCTAAATGTCTATGAGTTCAATAAGATAGACCTTAAAGATAAAGATTATTTGATAAATAAGCTGCAATGGAAACAAGCTCTGGTGGAATTAATACCAACAACCAGGAATCAGCGTGCCGCTAACGAAGCAAAAGCGTTTTTTGCCACTTGGATTGTATGTGCGATATCCTCATCCGTATGCGCCGCCGATACAAAGCCAGCTTCAAATGCAGATGGCGCGAGGTAAATGCCCGCATCCAGCATGAAGTGGAAAAACTTATTAAAATGCTCTTTGTTGGACTGCATCACCTCGGCAAAGCTGGTCGGGCATTTTTCACAGAAATATAAACCAAACATGCCGCCCACGCTTTGTGCATTGAATACCACACCAGCTTCTTTCGCTGCCGCAACCAGGCCATCCACCAGTTTTTTGGTCTGTGCCGTGAGCTTGGCATGAAAACCAGGCGCCTGGATAAGTTTCAGGGTAGCCAAACCTGCCGTTACCGCGACCGGATTGCCTGAAAGCGTACCGGCCTGATACACCGCCCCGATTGGCGCCAGGCACTGCATGATGTCTTTGCGGCCACCAAATGCGCCAACTGGCAAACCGCCGCCAATTACCTTACCCAGCGTTGTCAGATCCGGCTTAATGTCATACAAAGCCTGCGCCCCACCAAGATGCACGCGGAAACCGGTCATCACCTCATCAAAAATCAATACCGCACCGTGCTTGGTGCAAAGCTCACGCAACGTTTGCAGAAACTCCATGTGCGGCACCACCAGATTCATATTGCCGACCACCGGCTCGATGATGACACAAGCGATTTCATCGCCCATATTCTCAAACAAGGCCTTCAGCTGCTCGGTATTGTTGTATTCCAGGGTCAAGGTGTGCGCCGCCACTTCTGCCGGCACGCCTGCAGAGCTTGGCACCCCCTGTTCATTGTTTTTACCGAAAGTCAGCAATCCCGACCCGGCCTTTACCAGCAAAGCATCCGAATGGCCGTGATAGCAACCTTCAAATTTGACCAGCTTATTGCGGCCGGTAAAACCGCGCGCCACACGAATGGCACTCATGGTCGCCTCGGTGCCGCTGCTTACCAGGCGTACCTGCTCCATGCTTGGCACCAGCTTGTTGATCAGCTCGGCAATCTCCAGCTCCAGTCCGGTAGGGGCACCAAATGACAGGCTATTGGCAACCACCTCCTGCACCGCTTTAGTCACTTGCGGATGCGCATGCCCCAGAATCATCGGACCCCATGAATTGATGTAATCGATATACTCCTTACCATCCACATCCCATAGCCTGGAACCCAGCCCTTTTTTGAAAAAAACCGGCGTACCGCCTACGCTGCGGAAAGCACGCACTGGCGAATTGACGCCACCCGGAATAAGTTGCTGAGATTTTTCAAATAATTGCTGCTGATTAGTCGATGTCATTTTCTTTCTTTCAAGGTACCTTAATAATTGTCCTGCGTCATTAAATCGATCTCGCGTTCGAGAACTTCTGTCCACGATATAAACTGCTTAACTTTAGCCTTGTGAGCCAAGTCATCAACACATTCCCCTAAGGATTTTATTTTTTAAATATAAATCCACCAACCTTAAGCTAGACGAAGAATTGCGAAAATTGCCGCGCCACCTCTGTAACGGATTGATATTGTTTGTTTTCTACATCAAATAATGCCCCTACCACTGCCACCGCATCCGCTCCGGCACGTACCACAGACGCTACATTATCAAGATTTATACCACCTATTGCCACGAGCGGAATACCCAATACACCCTTGCCTTGTGAAAATAAATCCAATGGTGCCAACACTGCATTCGGTTTAGTACTGGAAACAAAGCAGGCACCGAATGCCGCATAATCCGCACCTGCCTGCTCAGCAGCGATAGCCAGATCTAGTCGGTTGTAACAGGATGCCCCTAAAATCTTACCCGCCCCCAATCTGGCGCGCGCCTCACCTAAATTGCCATCATCTGCACCTAAATGCACGCCATCGGCATCCAACGTCAGGCAAAGCTTGATGGAATCATTAATAATGAATGGCACCTGATATTGCCGGCACAAAGGCAAAATGGCGCGAGCCTGCTGCGTTTGCAGCTTGTGGTCTGCACGCTTGTTGCGGTATTGCAGCACACTTACGCCACCACGCAGCGCCGCCGCCACCTTAGCCAGCAGGACATCGGTATTTACCTCATCCGGCGTAACGGCGTATAGACCGCGAATGATCTGAACTTTTTGTGGCATGACCGCTTAATGCGCTTTTACACTTCCGTCACCAGCATTGATGACCGGATCTTCCTCATCGCGCGCCCAGAACATACGGTCAGGAATGTATTGACCCATGCCAGGCCTGAAGCCATTCTTAAGGGTCTGCCATGTGTATTCCTGCGCTTCCAGAACCGCATCTTCAATGCTTAAGCCATGCGCCATACAGGCCGCAATTGCGCTGGTAAGCGTGCAGCCTGAACCATGGTAGCTGCCGGGCAGTCGCTCCCATTTATAAGCCTTGATCAGCCTGTCGTTACCATACAGCGTATTGGTCACTTCCTGAGTGCGCTCATGGGTGCCAGTGATAAGTACATACTCACTCCCCATGGAAAGCAGGCGGCCAGCGGCCTCATCCAAAGAGGCCGAAGCAAGCTCATCCGCTTCATCAGCAAAGGCAAACCTGCGCGCTTCAAGGCTGTTGGGGGTGATAAGGGTAGCCTGTGGGAATAACAATTCAGTCATCGCACTCATCATTTCATCATTGGTGAACTCGTCACCACGGCCCGAAGTGAGTATTGGATCTATCAGCAATGGCACATCGGGATAATCTGCCATGATTTCAGCAATGACCGCGATATTTTCAACCGAGCCTAACAACCCTAATTTAAAAGCTGACACCTGCACATCTTCCAGAATCGCACGCGCCTGATCATTTTTTTTTTTTTTTTTAATTGGAAGAACGAGATCTACACCGACGGTATCCTGCGCGGTAATGGCAGTCACTACAGAAAGCGGATGGCAGCCAATACTGGCAAAAGTGAGAATATCCGCCTGCAAACCTGCACCACTGCTTGGGTCTGTGCCCGCAAAAGTCATTACCGAAGGAGGTGCCTGATTAGCCATAATGTTTACCACTGAATATTTGCTTAAAATTTGGAGCGGGTGACGGGAATCGAACCCGCGTATCGAGCTTGGGAAGCTAGCGTTCTACCATTGAACTACACCCGCGAAAGGCTATATTTTACTGCATTTTACCTGCTGCTTGATATCAGCTTTTGTGATTAGTTTTCAAAATAACAATCAAAATTCCAATGGATTCACGTCTATTGCCCATCTGACTTTCGCTGCCAGCTTATGCCCCCGCATGAGCCCAGCCAACTGCTTGAGCAATTGATGCAAAGCCGGGCGCTGCTTTGCCTGCATTAACAGGTAACCTCGTTCCATGCCTTTCAGCCGCTCCATCTGAGGGCGTACCGGGTCATATACCAACACCTGATCGCCCAGGCTTCGTGCCTGCGCGAACGCAAGCTGCAAAAACTGCTGCACCAGGCCGTAATCATTGGCCTCGGCACGCAGTAGCGCAGTAAACACATACGGCGGGAACTGCATCTGCTCTCGCTCCTGCAGCAGCACATTGGCATAACTTTCATAATCCTGGGCACGCAAGGCATTAAACAGGGCATGGTCCGGGAACTGGGTCTGGATAATCACCTGACCGGCTTTATCAGCACGCCCGGCACGGCCTGCCACCTGCATGAGCTGTGCAAACAGGCGTTCGCTGGCACGAAAATCCGGGCTGTGCAGGGCGCTGTCCGTATCAATCACGCCAACCAAGGTCAGGTTGGGGAAGTCATGGCCTTTTGCCAGCATTTGCGTGCCGACCAGAATATCAATCTCCTGGTTATGCACACGATCCAGAATCTCCACCAAGGCATTTTTTCGACTGATGCTGTCGCGATCCACCCTTGCAATACGCGCTGTCGGCAGCAATTGCGCCAGCGTTTGCTCCAGACGCTGGGTGCCATGCCCGGTCGGGTGCAGATCAGCATCGCCGCAGCTTGGGCATTGCAGCGGTATACGCTGCTCATGGCCGCAATGGTGACAGCGTAATTTTCTTTGTGCAAGATGTACCACCAAACGGCTGCTGCAGCGACTGCAGGGTGCAATCCAGTGGCAGGCTGAGCACAGCAGCACCGGTGAATAACCGCGTCGGTTGATAAACAGCAAGGATTGCTCCTTACGCTCCAGCCTTAACCGCATCGCTGCAATCAACTGCGGCGTGAGCCCATGCTGCAGGTTTACCTTGGCGGTATCAATGCAGTCTATCTGCGGCAATTTCGCCGCTGTTACAGCCCGCTCTTTCAAGCGCAGCAGGCCATACTGGCTAGCTTTGTTCGGGTTTACAGTAGCGTTATACCAAGTCTCCAGCGCCGGCGTAGCCGAACCCAGCACCACCGGAATATTCAGGCGCTTGGCGCGCACCATCGCCACATCACGCGCATGGTAGCGCATGCTGTCCTGCTGTTTGTAAGAGCTATCGTGCTCTTCATCAATGATGATGAGTTTTAAATGCGGCAATGGCGTAAAGATGGAGAGCCGGGTACCGATAATGATTTTTGCCGTACCCGACTGTGCCAGCTGCCAATGATGCAAGCGCTCACTCTCACTCAGATTACTGTGCAGGCTTACTAGCGTAAAATCTGGCAGGCGGCTTCTGAATCGCGCTTCCAGCTGCGGCGTCAGGTTGATTTCCGGCACCAGCACCAGAACCTGTGCGTTTTCCTGCTGCAAAACCTGCTGCAGCAAACGGATATAGACTTCGGTTTTACCGCTGCCGGTAATACCGTAAAGCAGCCATGCCTTGAAAGCTTCGGGCTCTGCCATCATCTGCTGCACAGCATGCATCTGCTCCACATTGAGTGCTGGCTCGGTAGACACCGGTATCGCCATCACGCGTTGTAATGCGGGTACCTGCTCGCTGCTGGCATATCCCAGATCCACCAGCGCTTTTGCGGCCTTGCGTGCGGTTGCGGAAATATCATCCAACTCAGCCTCGGTTAACTGGGTCGATTCCTGCAGAACGGCTAAAACAGCACGCAGCACTTTTTGCTTCTTTGCAATCTGCTCGACATCAGCGGCTCGGCCAGCATCTGTGAGCCGATACAGGTATTGCTTGCGGGAAACCGCCGGTGCAATCTGGCGCAGCCGCGCCGGCAATGCCGACAGCAGCGCCTGCCCAAACGGATACTGATAATAATCAGCACTGAATTTAATCAGGCTCAGCATTTCGGCATCCAGCGGCGTTTCTTCGTTAAACGCCTGCAAGATGGGCTTCAGTTTTTCTATTGCGATATCGCTGCTGTCAGCAATATCCATCACAATGCCGATCTGGTTGCGGCTGCCGAACGGCACTAGCACACGCTGGCCGACTTGCACATCATGTCCGCCGCTCAAGTAATCAAACAAGCGGTCCAGCGGTACATCAAGTGCGATTTTCAGGATAGTTTGAGCCAAAATTATTTGAATGACGTATGTTTAAAGAAAAAATGACAGCAGTAGGTTAAAATAACCCTTTTAGATTTTATGCAATTATTGTGAAAACACATCTTACCCAATTACTGGCAACAGCCGCAAAAAATATCGCGCCGGACATGGCCGATCTGAGCATCGTGCTGGAACGCCCGAAATCAGCAGACCATGGTGATTTTGCCACAAATCTGGCGCTGGTTCTGGCTAAGCCGCTAAAACAAAACCCGCGCATGATTGCAACACAGATTATCGATGCATTGCCAGCCAGTGAATATATCGCAAAAACTGAAATTGCAGGTGCCGGCTTCATCAACTTCTTTTTGAACCCGCAATCCAAACAGGTTGTCATCAAAGAAGTGCTCAAAGCCGGGCACCAATATGGTCGCAACCACAACGGCAATAAACAGAAAGTTCAGGTTGAGTTCGTTTCCGCCAACCCCACCGGGCCATTGCATGTAGGCCATGGCCGTGGCGCGGCGGTTGGTGACTGTTTGTCTGTCCTGCTGGATGCGAACGGCTGGGATGTGACACGCGAGTTCTATTACAACGATGCAGGCGCACAGATCGATAACCTGACTGTTTCTGTGTTGGCGCGCTGCAAGGGCATCTCTACCGAACACGAAAGCTTTCCTGAAAACGGCTATCGTGGCGAATACATCAATGATATCGCGGCTGCATTTCTGGCAAAACACACCGTAGTCGCCGATGATATCGAAGTAACCGCTAGCGGCGACATCAACGACCTGGAATCCATGCGTGCGTTCAGTGTGGCCTATCTGCGCCATGAGCAGGATCTGGATTTAAAAGCATTCCAAATCAAATTTGACGTATTTTCACTGGAAAGCGCGCTTTATAAAAACGGCAAAGTAGAAGAAACGGTACAGGCGCTGATCAAAAGCGGCCACACCTACGAAGAAAATGATGCGCTGTGGCTCAAAACCACAGACTTCGGTGATGACAAAGACCGCGTCATGCGTAAAACCGATGGCGGCTACACCTATTTTGTACCCGATGTTGCCTACCATGCGGAAAAATGGGAGCGCGGTTTTGTGCGCGTCATCAATGAGCAGGGCGCCGACCACCACAGCACCATCACCCGAGTGCGTGCCGGTCTGCAGGCTTTGGATATCGGCATTCCGCAAGGCTGGCCTGACTACGTGCTGCACCAGATGGTCACCGTGATGCGTGGCGGCGAAGAGGTGAAGCTCTCAAAGCGTGCCGGCAGCTATGTCACCTTGCGCGACCTGATTGAAGAGGTCGGCTGTGATGCAACCCGATATTTCCTCGCAGCACGCCGCGCGGACTCGCAACTGGTGTTTGATATTGACCTGGCGCGTAGCCAGAGCAACGATAACCCGGTTTATTATATTCAATACGCGCACGCGCGCATTTGCAGTGTTTTGGGTCAATGGGGCGGCGATACCGGCAACCTGATTCATACGGACCTCACGCCACTGAATAACGCACACGAAACCGCGCTGATGCAGCGCCTGGGCGAATACCCTGAAATAGTTGCCAATGCAGCCACCGATCTGGCGCCGCATACCATTGCCAATTATCTGAAAGAACTGGCGAGCGACCTGCACAGTTATTACAATGAATACAAATTCCTGATCGACGACGAAGCGCTCAAACTGGCACGTCTGAGCTTGATTCATGCAACGCAGCAGGTGCTTAAAAACGGCCTGGATTTACTGGGTGTTGAAGCAAGACAGAAAATGTAATGATAATTTTAATATGACCACCGCTTATAGCCGGATAACAAATAAGGATTCATGATGAGCAGAGACTACAAACCCAGCCCGGAACGCACTAAAAAACCAAGTAAAGGCAGCCCGTTCTTTTCAGGTTTATTAGTGGGGGTGTTGCTGGGCGTAGCGGCATCGCTAGCCGTGGTAATGTACATTAAAGGTGGCGAAAGCCCTTTTGCAACGCCTACTGACAACAAACAGCCGCTATCAGAAAAAATAGCAGAAGATGCAAAAAAGACCGCTGAGACAGAAAATCAAAAAACAACCGATACGACAACTGACGGTAGCGATAAAACACGCTTTGATTTCTATACCATTCTGCCAGGCAGCGAGAGCAAGATCACTACAGAAGAACTTAATCTTAAAGATCACCAACCTCAACCGGTAGTGAAATACACTTATTACCTGCAAGTAGGCGCTTTTCAAACTGAAGAAGAAGCCGACAATATGAAAGCGAAACTCGCGCTGCAGGGGTTTGAGGCTTTGGTGCAGACAGCAACCATTCCGGGTAAGGGCGTATGGCATCGAGTCCGCGTTGGTCCATTAAGCAGCCTGGATGAAATCAACAAAGCTAAAAATGATTTAGCAACTAATGGCTTCAAAACCGATTTAATTAAAGTGAATAATGAAAACCAATAATAGAAAACGTGGTCTGCTTTTTATGGTTGTTTTAAACGATTAAATTGATTTGTCAGCTAAACCGGTAATCAATACGTTGTTTCAGTTACCGCACTTTGAATAACCGTTCGTTTTACAAAAATAGATTGATACAAACAGTACAAAAGGAAAATTTAATGAAAAAATTATTCGCCGCTTTAATGTTGCTAGCCTCATTTAATGTATTAGCAGCTGACCCGCAAATGGGTAAAGAGTTTGATAGAACTGCACAAACAACCAGCAACGACAATCCAAACAAAATCGAGGTTGTTGAATTATTCTGGTATGGCTGTGGTCATTGCCATCACATGGAAACGCCTTTGAATGCATGGGTTAAAAAACTACCTGCCGACGTTAGCTTTAAACGCGTTCCAGGCTTGCCAAACGCATCATGGGCGCCTATGGCAAAAGCCTATTACGCCATGGAAACATTAGGGGTGCTGGAAAAACTGCACACGCCTTTATTTGATGCTATCCATAAACAAAAAGTATTGAACCCGACCGATGAAAAAGCGGCCATCGAATGGGTCACCAAACAAGGCGGTTTAGATAAGATCAAAGTAGAAGAAGCGTTCAATTCATTCTCTACTAACACCAACCTGAAACGTGCTGCCAACCTATTCCGCGCGTCTGGTGCAACTGGCGTGCCAAGCCTGGTAATTAACGGTCAATTCATCACCTCAAGCACCATGGCAGGCAATAACGATGCTGCATTGAAAACTGCAGATTACATCATTGCCAACATCCGTGCTGATAAAGCCAAGGCTGCGAAAAAATAACATGCATTAAATAATCAGCGCATTTTATATAGCTGACATTAACTGCCTAATAGCAACCCGTTTTTACTTCCCTGTAAAAACGGGTTTTTTACATCTGTTTTATAGTCAGGATATTTTGTATGAAAGTATTTATTACCCGCGCATCAAGCGGCATAGGCCAAGCACTGGCACATGAATATGCAAAAAGACATCAGCGTAACAATATCTTAATAGGACTGGTAGCCAGACGCAGTGAGCACTTACAACAGCTGCAACAAACACTGGAAAATACCTACCAAGTTAAATGCGCAATTTACCCGCTGGATGTGCGTAACCACACAGCACTTGGCGATGCCGCCGCAGACTTTATACAACAACATGGCACCCCGGATATAGTCATTGCCAATGCCGGTGTCAGCAGCGGCACGCTGACGGAACAACAGCAGGACATCGCAGCTTTCCAAGCAGTAATGGATATTAACGTGCTTGGTCTGGTGCATACTTTTCAGCCATTTATCTCAGCAATGCGCGCTGCAGGCAAAGGCCAGCTGGTAGGCATCGCCAGTGTTGCCGGCATCCGTGGACTGCCGGGCGCCAGCGCTTACAGTGCATCTAAAGCCGCAGCCATTGCTTATCTGGAAAGCCTGCGCGTGGAAATGCTGCATCACAATATTGCTGTCACCACGATTGCTCCCGGCTATATCCGCACACCGATGACCGATATCAATAGTTACCGCATGCCGTTTTTAATGGATACAGATGTTGCCGCACATAAATTTGTAAACGCCATTGAACATAGGCGACGTTTCGTGGTGATTCCATGGCAAATGGGCTGGGTAGCGCGGCTGATGCGTTTTATTCCGCCGGTACTGTGGGATTTTCTGGCAAAAAATGCGCCGCATAAACCCAGGGTTGAAGTTGAATTGTAATCAGCCGCAGATACACGCAGATAAACACTCATAAAACCGGTCATTGCGAGCCGTAAGGCGTGGCAATCCAGCTAAAATAAAATCTGTGCCGCAACATCAAATATTAAAAACCTCTGGATCGCCACAGGCTTCGCCTTCGCGATGACGGTGTTTGGGTTTTATCCGCGTTTACCTGCGTACATCTGCGGCTAAAAAAAATTTAACGAGTAATCGGTTTGTAGCGAATGCGTTTTGGTTCGCGCCTTCCTCACCCAGACGTTTACGTTTATCCGCCTCGTATTCCTGGTAGTTACCGTTAAAGAACGTCCATTGCGATTCACCTTCAGCCGCCAGAATATGTGTGGCGATACGGTCCAGAAACCAGCGGTCATGCGAAATCACCAGAACGCAGCCTGCAAATTCCAGCAGCGCGTCTTCCAATGCACGCAAGGTTTCTACATCCAGATCATTTGACGGCTCATCCAGTAGCAGCACGTTACCGCCGGAAATCAGCGTTTTGGCCAGATGCAGACGACCGCGCTCACCGCCGGATAGCTGGCCTACAATCTTCTGTTGGTCGCCGCCTTTAAAGTTAAAGCGCCCGATGT
>ERZ1034365.1344-NODE-1344-length-12652-cov-4.169861_pt1 | contig 12652 bp, 17 predicted proteins | sample MGYA00520615_ERZ1034365 | MGnify/ENA primary metagenome ERZ1034365 (study PRJEB33736, sample SAMEA104284505) | Azolla filiculoides | biome: Urban; feature: Water surface; material: Ditch water | place: Netherlands | collected 2015-10-28 | depth 0-0.1 m ... | reverse complement strand
GCCCCGTTTAGGCTGGTGCTGTCGTTAAAGCGCACGCCATCGATCAGGACAACGAGACGACGGCTATCATGTCCCCTGAGATAAATACCCGTTGTTTGTCCTTGTCCGCCATAACCCCAAACAGGAATACCTGCTATTCGTTCTAAGGCTTCTGGTAGGGTTTGAATGGATTTTTCGGTGAGCTCTTCGCTGGTAATGACCGTGATGCTACCTGTGTAATCTGATTTGGCTTGTTCAACTCGATTGGCTGACACAATCATCTGATCTAAAGCGTACTGCGATTCAGAAGCAGAGGTTACAGGAGAAAAAAGAGCGGCAACCGCGAGACTTAACGCTGTGCGAGAAAAAGAAAGGCACAAGAGAAATGAAAGATTACGCACTACCTTTAATTGTTTTACGAAAACTTAGTAGAGAATATGAAGATGCCATGCAAAAGAAGCAATGGGCATTGGCTTATCAAATCTCTACTGACATGATTGAAATGGCCCTTAAACTTCAAGACATAAGTGATGACTAAAATTAAATTAACGAACTCTCAGATAATGATGGCTGCAACTGCCGGGATTATCAGGAGAGTTCAGTTTATTGCTAGAGATGGAAAGCCTACGCATGGGCTAAAAGATGAAGATAACAACTGGAATCTAAAGATTGAAGGTGCTTTATCTGAATATGCCCTAGCTCAATACCTAAACATTCATTGGGAAGGTGCTGGAGTTGTAGGCGGTGATGATGTTGGAGAAGAAGAAGTCAGGGTTACTGAGTTGCATAATGGCAGACTAATTGTCAGAGAATCCGATAAAGACCATAAGCGATACTGGCTTTTGACAGGCAAAGATGGCACTTATCATGTTCGTGGCTATATGTACGCTAGAGATGCAAAGCAGGACAAATACTTAACTGATGCAGGGAATGGGCGAGAAAAAGCCTATTTTGTCCCACAAAAAGATTTAATCAATGACCAAAGATGAAAAAGAAAAATATAGAAAAATTGCTGAACTGGGATGCTCACTATGTCGGCATCAAGGCAACGAAGGTACACCAGCAGAACTGCATCACCTTAGACGAGCTGGTAAAAGAAGTAATGCCCCTGTTATCCCCTTATGCCCATATCACCATAGAGGCTCAAATACCAGTATTCACGGCATGGGTAGAAAACGCTTTGAAAGGGAGTATCTTATTACCGAAGAAGAACTCTTGGTACAGACCGAGAACCTATTAAATGCTAGTTCTTAACCTACCTTTACCTCCTTCCATTAACTCCTATTGGGGGTTTTCAGGGCATAGACGGTTTATAAACAAAGCCGGGATAGCCTTTAAGGAAGCAGTTGCAGACTATGTAGCTGAATACCGAGTCCCTAGCTTAGGTACTGCAAGACTTGAATTTCATGTTACTTTGTACCCTAAAGACAAAAGACGGCAAGATATTGATAACCGTATAAAAGCATTATGGGATGCACTAAGTGACAATGGAGCTGGAGTATTTTGTGACGATAGCCAAATTGATGTTTTGATTGTTCATAGAGGCGAGATTAAAAAAGGCGGTGGATGCCTTGTCATGATTGATATATTGGAAGATAATAAAGAGGCGTGAGGCTTTTTGCCCCTTAATTGGGGCATCTTTTTAGGGGTAAACAATGAACCAAAACATGGCATTATTTCTAGCAACTTTGCTGCATAGCTCTACAAATGCTCATTTTGCTCATTGGTCTACAGACTCCTATTCAAAGCACAAGGCTTTAGGTCACTACTATGAGGACATTATTGGGCTAGTAGATAGCCTAGCGGAATCCTACATGGGGTGCTATGAACAGATTAAATCATTCCCAAGTACCTACAATATGCCTAAAGACCCAGTTAAATACATGGAAGCATTAAACAGCTTTGTCAAAGAAGCTCGTAAAGACTTGCCACAAGAATCACAGATTCAGAACATTATTGACGAAATCGCTCAGTTGATTGATTCAACCCTATACAAGCTACGCTTTCTTAAATAATGCAACTGGTCGGCTTATCTGCTCTTGAGTACGATGAGCAATACTACGCAGAGCATAAGGATGCAGACCTAGACTATTTAGGTCATGGCTACTGGCAAGAAGAATACGCCAAAATGGTATCTAAGGGTTTACCCCAAGGCTCTATAGTATTTGATGGTGGCTGTGCCTGTGGCTCAATCCTAAATGGCTTTAAAAAGCTGGGTCACAAGACTATTGGCATGGACTTATCTGCCTATATGATTGAGCTGGGTACAGAACACTTTGATAATGATGAACTAATCTGTGGTTCATTAGCTAGAATTCCATTAGAAGATAACTCTGTAGACCTAGTACATTCAGCTCAGGTACTAGAGCATATACCTGAAGAACTCATGGATGACATTATTAGTGAGTTTGAACGCATCCTTAAACCGGGTGGTCGTATGTTCCTTTGCCTAGATGCCGTAAGAGACGGTGAGACTAAGGATATGTACATGGGAGACCCTACCCATGTAAACATCCAGCCTATAAATTACTGGGCTAAGCTCATTAAAAAAGGCAATTTACTATTTGATGTACAGCGTTATAATGATTTTGTGCGTTCAGAGCATAAACCTACAGCAGAAGTGGATGCTAACTTCTTTGAGGCTTATCCCTACTGGAGCGTATTTACTTTGACCAAGGAATAACCATGCCCCTCGACAAATCAGGTTCAGCCCAAAGCGTAGGTAAAAACATCAAAGCAGAAATGAAAGCTGGAAAGCCTAAAAAACAGGCAGTTGCTATTGCTTTGAATGTAGAACGAGACAATGCTAAAGGTAAGCGTAAAGCAGCCCTTGAAGAAGCATATGGCAAGTTTCTAGGAAAGCGTGAAGCAGAATGAAACATATGACTAGAACATACAAGAAAGAAGATGCCATGCTACGCCCTGAGCATACTTCTACCCTTGAGAAGCAAGAGATGGCTAGAAACAAGCCAAAGCCACAAGAACTAGAAACTGGCGGTAAGGGTGAGATGCTTAACCCACTTATCAACAAGCGTATGGCTCGTAAGAAAGCATTGCTTGATGCTATGAACAAGATTCATGACCCGGATATTGCCTAAAAAATAGGCTACAATTATTTTCATTGAAATCAACCACTTGACGGATATGACAACTAAAGCAACTTCTAAAGTAGAAAAGAGTAGACCAAAGACAGGTGGAAGGGCTAAAGGAGTGCCTAACAAGGTCACTCAAGAGGCACGAGAGGCTGTCAAAGCACTACTTGATGCTAACCTACCATTCTTGCAAACATGGCTCTACAACACCGCAGAAGGGCTTAAAGACGATGAGACAGGAAAGTACATTGTCTTGCCTAATCCCGGTAAAGCCTGTGACATTGTTCAGAACATGGTGGAATACGCAGTACCTAAACTAGCTCGTACTGAAGTTGTAGGGGATGATAAAGCTCCTGTCCGTATGGTGGTAACTTGGAAGAAGTAATCGAAGTTGAACTAGATTACCAGCCAAGGGATGTATTCCTACCATTCCATGAAAGAACAGAACGCTGGGCAGTCATCGTAGCTCATAGACGATGCGGTAAAACAGTTGCTTGCATTAATGACCTAATCTACCGAGCAATTATGGAAGGCAAGGAAGATGGCAGATATGCCTACTTAGCCCCTTACTATGCTCAAGCTAAATCCATTGCCTTTGACTATTTAATGAAATTTTCAGCTCCAGTAAGAGCTAATCACAATGTCTCAGAACTATGGGTAGAACTCATTAATGGGGCAAGAATTAGGCTATTTGGTGCTGATAACCCTGATGCAATGCGAGGACTGTACCTTGATGGCGTAGTTTTAGACGAATATGCTGATATGAAGCCCTCTATTTGGGGTGCAGTCATTCGCCCATTATTGGCAGACAGACAAGGTTTTGCTACCTTTATTGGTACGCCAAAGGGACACAATCAGTTTTGGGATGTTTATAACAACGCTACAAAAGAACATACTTGGTATGTAAAGACACTAAGAGCTAGTCAAACTAAGCTATTGCCTGAGTCAGAATTGGTAGATGCTGCCAAAATGATGAGCCAAGACCAGTACCTTCAAGAGTTTGAATGTGACTTTGAATCAGCAATTATGGGTGCGTTCTACGGTAAAGAGATGAGACAGCTCACCGACCAAGGCAGAATCACAGATATTGAGTATGACCCTATGTTTAAAGTACATACAGCATGGGACTTGGGCTACTCAGACGATACGGCTATATGGTGGTTTCAAGTCATTCATGGGGAAATCCGTATGCTTGACTACCATTCAAGCAATGGGCAACCAGTAGCGTTCTATGCTGGAATTATTGAATCTAGGGAGAAAACTAGGGGATATGAGTATGGTACGCATTACCTACCCCATGATGCTAGAGCTAAGACATTAGCTTCTAACCGTTCAATCATTGAGCAGCTATCCGACAAGATAGACATTAGCCAAATGAAGATTGTCCCTAGCTTATCTCTGCAAGACGGTATTCAAGCTACTCGCCTAGCCTTAATGCGGTCATGGTTTGACCATAAATGTGAAGATGGAATTGAGTGCTTACGCCAATACCAAAGGGAATACAACGAAGATACCAAGGCATTTAAAGACAAGCCTAAGCATGATTGGACTTCTCATGGAGCTGATGCGTTCCGTATGCTATCTATTGCATGGAAAGAAGAAGCCAAGATTGTCACTAAGGATGACCCAATTCAAGGAGTGTTTGTTGGGCAGACTGATGTATCACTTAATGACCTATGGAAAGCTACACCTAAACAAACTATTGGCAGAATTTAAACAAATAAGGGTAAAATAACTCAACATTCTTTAAATTATTGGCTAATTTATGTTCTTTGTGTATGTAGATTGCAAACCTGATGGAACGCCTTTTTATATTGGGAAAGGTAATTTTCGTCGTTTAAAAGACAATCGCAAAAGAAATAATCATCATACGAATGTATGTAACAAATATCCAGACTGGTATAGAGCTTTAGCTTTTATGGGCAATGAGCAAGATGCTTTAAATAAAGAAATTGAACTAATTGCCAAATACAGAAACATAGTAGTGAATTTAACTGCTGGTGGTGAAGGCACTACTGGGCTTCCTAAAGACAATGAATGGAGAGCCAAGTTGTCAGATTCATCAAAAAGAAAATGGCTTAATGTTGAATATAAAACTAATACAACAAGAAAAATAAAAGAAGCCCATAGCAGACCGGAAACAAAGCTAAAAATGCAAATAGCAGGCAAAAGCAGAGATATGTATAAATCAGCATTAGCCCCTTACATTTGTATTGAGTGTGGCAAAGTCACAAATAGTCGTGGCATCAATTACCATCAAAAATCTACCAACCATGTTGGGAAAGAGAAGTTATGAAAAAAGAAGAAAACAGCCATTCATACGAATCGCTCTATAAAGTTATCATGGGCTACGAGAGAGCCTATAAGCGTTGGGAGGCTAGAGTAGACCGAATCGTTAAGAAATATAAGGATGATTCACGCTATGACCGAAACCCTAATGCTCGCTTCAATATCCTATGGAGCAATGTACAGACAATACAGCCTGCTATCTTTGCAAGACTTCCTAGACCTGATGTATCTCGTAGATTTAGGGACAATGACCCTATAGGTCGTGTAGCCTCAATGATGCTTGAACGAGCACTTGAGTTTGAGATTGAGCACTACGGTGACTACAAATCAGCAATGAATAACTCAGTCCTTGACCGTCTATTGGGTGGTCGTGGAGTGGCATGGGTTCGCTATGAACCTCATATCGTTGGCGAAATGGCTGACGAAGCAGACGGAGCACCTGATGATGGCTACCAAATTACCGAAGATTCAGATGAAGCAGAGACACCTGAAGGTCAAGAAATCGAGAATCAAGAGCGTATCGAGTACGAATGTTGTCCAGTTGATTATGTCCATTGGAAAGACTTTGGTCACACGATTGGCAGAACTTGGGAAGAAGTAACAGCCGTATGGCGTAAAGTCTATATGAATCGCCCTGCATTGGTAGAGCGTTTCGGTGAAGATTTAGGCTACAAAATCCCATTGGATACTAAGCCTGAAGATTTAAAGCAATCCTATCGCCCCGGTGATGGACAGTATGAAGCCTGTGTATATGAAGTATGGGACAAAGAAACTGGCAAAGTGCTATGGATTAGCAAGTCATTAGGCAAAATCCTTGAAGAACGAGATGACCCACTTGGTTTAGAGTGTTTCTTCCCTTGTCCTAAGCCTTTGTACTCAACCCTAACTACTGACAGCTTAGAGCCAATTCCTGACTTTGTAATCTACCAAGACCAAGCTCGTGAGTTAGATACCCTTTGTGACCGTATTGATGGCTTGATTAACGCATTGAAAGTTCGTGGTGTTTACGATGCTTCTAATGTGGAATTACAGCGTTTATTTTCTGAAGGCGAGAACAATACCCTTATTCCAGTAAAGAACTGGCAAGCTTTTGCTGAAAAGCAAGGCATGAAAGGTGCTATTGACCTTGTAGATATTGCTCCTTTTGCTGCAGCTTTGGCTCAATGCTATCAAGCTATGGAGCAAGTTAAGGGTCAAATCTATGAATTAATGGGTATTGCCGACATTCAGCGTGGACAGACTGACCCATCCGAGACACTAGGTGCTCAGATTATCAAGTCCAACAATGCTGCTGGTCGTTTAAAGACTATGCAACACGCAGTTGTAGACTTTGCAACTACCTTACTAAGCATCAAAGCTCAGATTATCTGTAACCACTTCACCGATGAGACATTGCTGCAAATCTCCGGTGCTATGCAGTTGAGTCCACAAGACCAGCAGATGATTCCTCAAGCTATTGAGTTGCTGAGAAACCAAGCATCTAAGAACTTCCGTATTGAGGTCACTTCTGACTCAATGATTTATCAGGATGAGCAACAAGAGAAAGCTGACCGTATGGCTTTCTTGCAAGCTGTAGGCGGTTTCATGTCCCAAGCAGTACCGATGGTACAGAACGCTCCTGAATTAGCTCCTATGGCTCTAGAAATGCTCAAGTTTGGTGTAACTGCATTTAAAGCTGGTAAACAGTTAGAAGGCATCATTGACCAAACTGCTGATGAGTTGCGTAATCAGGCTGAACAAGCTAAGGGCAAACCTAAGCCACCTTCTGCTGAAGCACAGAAAATGCAGATGCAAATGCAGATTGAGCAAGCCAAGATGCAGGCTGACCAACAGAAGATGCAAGCCCAAATGCAGTTTGAGCAACAAAAAATGCAAATGCAAATGCAGTTGGAGAAGGCTAAACAAGAGTACCAAGCTCAAGAGAATCAGCTTAAATTCCAGTTGGAAGAACAACGCAACCAAATGGATAGAGAAATGGAAATGAAAGTTTCTCAGATGAAGATGATGACTGAGCGTAATACTCAGGTTCTCCTAGCCCATATTAATAACGGTGCAAAGATTGAAGTAGCTCGTATTGGCTCTGACGAATCTAACGGTGAAATGGCTTACATGACTGAGCAGGATATGGCTAAGTCTATGGAATCCCCAATGCAGCCTATTGCTGATGCTATTGGTAGTGGAAATCAGCAGATGGCTCAAGCTATTGCAGCATTAGTACAGACAATCAATGACCAACATAATCGCCCTAAGACAGTAGTGCGTGGAGCTGACGGCAAAATCATCGGAGTTCAATAATGGCTATTGTCGTAACGCATACTAAGGTTTCAACGATACCTGACGGAGATGACTCATCCCTAATTCGCCCTAGTGATTGGAACGATACCCATACCTTAACTGGATTGGGTACGATGGCAGAGCAAAACGCTAATGCCGTAGCCATCACCGGGGGAACGATAAGCGGTGTAGCTGTTACTGGTTATGTACCCACAACTACGACTATTACTGCTGGCACAGGTTTAACAGGCGGTGGTGATTTATCTGCAAACAGAACGATTGCCCTTGCCAATACAGCCGTAACTACTGGCACTTATGGCACAGCTTCTAGAACCATTACGCAAACCGTAGACCAGCAAGGCCGTTTAACCAACATCTTTGACCAACCTATTGAGATTGCATATACAGCCGTAACAGGCTTGGGAACTGCAGCTACTAAAGATGCTGGCGTAGCGTTAGGCGTTGCTACCCTAGATGCTGGCGGTAAAGTACCAGCTTCACAAATTCCGCTTCAAGGAGATTTAAATTATCAAGGTACTTGGAATGCAACAACAAACAGCCCTACTCTTACAAGCTCAGTCGGTACTAAGGGTTACTACTATGTTGTGGATGTTGCAGGAACAACAAACCTCAACGGAATCACAGATTGGCAGATTGGCGATTGGGCCATCTTTAATGGTTCTGTATGGCAAAAAGTGGACAACACAGATGCCGTCACCAGCGTTAACGGATTTACTGGTACTGTAGTTTTAACCACTACCAACATTGCTGAAGGCACTAACGAATACTTCACAACTGCTAAAGCTAGAGCTTCTGTAAGTGCTGGTACAGGCATTAGCTACGATAGCTCTACAGGTGTTATTACTAATTCTTCCCCTTCTTTGGGTGGTGATGTAGTAGGCCCTGCAAGTGCAACAGATAATGCTTTAGCTCGTTATGACACCACAACTGGCAAGCTAATTCAGAACTCAGTAGTCGTTGTTAATGATGCTGGCACTATGTCAGGTGTTGAGTCTTTGGTATTTGATGGTTCAATTCCTGCTGCTACACCTGTAGGTGCAATGTGGTACGACACAGCCACAGAAACCTTAAACTTTCAGCAAAACAACATTACTCAGCAAATTGGTGAAGAAACATTGCTTTATGGCAAGGCTTCAGAAGCTATTAACGATTCACCATTACAAATCATTTACCAAACTGGGGCTGTAGGTGCAAGCGGAGTTATTACATTTGCTCCTACAGTAGCTGGCATTACCGATGCAAACCTGATTCTTGGCTGTGCTACAGAGCCTTTAGCTAAAAACGCTTTTGGTCGTATTACTGTTTATGGTGGTATTCATGGCATCAATACTACTGGTTCGGCTTATGGTGAAACATGGGCTGATGGCGATGTAATTTGGTACAACCCTGTAACTGGTAATCCTACCAAAGTTAAGCCAACAGCACCTAATATCAAGGTTCAGTTAGGCATCATTACTAATGCTGGTTCAGGTGGTTCAGGTACTTTCCAAGTTTTACTAAGAACTGGCTCTAGTCTTGGCGGTACTGATGATAATGTCCAATTAACTAGCCCTACTGCTGCACAACTGCTGACTTATAGCACTACAGACGGCTATTGGAAAAACACTAACTTAGCTGCTGGTACAGGAATTAGCGTAGGTAACGCTGCAAGTGGCGTAATCACAGTAACCAACTCTGCTCCTGACCAAACAGTAGTCCTAACTGCTGGTACTGGTATCTCTACTAGCGGAACATACCCTAACTTCACCATTACCAATACTTTGCCTTCATTGGGTGGCACAGTAACTAGCGTAAGCGGTACAGGCACAGTAAATGGCTTGACCCTTACAGGCACAGTTACTTCTAGCGGAAGCCTTACATTAGGTGGCACTTTAGACTTATCTGCTCCACCTGTAATTGGGGGAACAACGCCTAACCTGATTACTGGTACAACCATTACAGCTACTAAGTTTGTAGGCGTGTCAGGCGGTACATTCTAATGTTTCAAACTGCTTTCCAACCCAACGCATTTCAAAACGATGCGTTTCAGATTGTCATTACTCCTGTAGAGCCTACTAAAAAGGGTGGGGATGATGCAAGTTGGACTAAAGAGGAAAGAAAGCGGTACAAAGCATTACAGAAGAAGCTAAGACTTGCTGAAGAAAAACGGATGGCTGCTCAAAAGGCAGACCAAGAAGCCCGTAAGTCATTTATTCGTGGTCAGATTGACCCACAAGTTAGTGCAGATTCACTTGAGGTAGAATCACCTGAGCAAGTTGTTGAAGCTAAGCAAAAAGAAATCGTCAATTACGATGCTTTAATTGCTAACCTGCAAAGACAGTCTCAAGATTTATATAATGCGGTATTGATTCGCCAAGCAAAAGAGCGTTTAGAGCAAGAGATTGCCATACTAGAAGCTAAGCGATTGGCTGAATTAGATGACGAGGAAAGCATTTTAGCGTTGTTTTTATAAGGAGAAAGCGTGATTACTTACGCAGAACTGGTAGTACAAGCATGACAGCTTATCGTAGCTACAAAAAAGGCGTAGACCTATTGCATATGGGTCATTACCAAGCTGGATTTAGACTCTATGAGTTTCGCTGGCATCCATTGGTGATGCAAGCAACTGGCGAAAACTGGCAAAAGTGGATAAAAGCCCCTAAATGGGATGGTGAACGCTTAATTGGTAAGCATATTACTGTCCAAATGGAGCAAGGCTTTGGCGATATTATTCAATTTGCTCGGTTTCTACCTATGCTCAAGGCATGGGGAGCTAAAACACTTAGCGTAATGTGCCATGAATCCATGATGCAGCTATTGGGAACGATGGATTGCATTGATTACATCTCATGCTCTAAGACTGATGGCCCACCTACTGAGGCAGATTACTGGATTGGCTCAATGTCACTTCCTCATTTTGCTACTTATGCCCCACCTTTTGTAAAACAGTCATTTCCAGTAACAACCAAGAAGATTGTTGGGTCAGAAGGCTATTTTGAGGCTAAACCATCTAATATTGAACGCAAAGTAGGGGTAAATTGGTCAGCATCTAACGGCCCACTGCACTACACCAAGTCAATTCCACTAGAAACTATGCGTGAGCTGGTAGGTGATGATGTTTATTCACTCCATGTAGAGATTGATGACATATTTGACCCATTACCTAACGATGGCTGGAAGCGTAACTTCTATAAAACTGCCTGCCATATGAAAGCAATGAAAGCGGTAGTAGCCCCGGATACGGCAACAGCTCATTTAGCTGGAGCATTGGGAGTTAAGTGTTTTTTACTGCTTCCTGACCATGATTACATTTGCTGGCGGTGGAAAAACGCTACTTGGTATGACTCAGTTGTACCTTTACGCAAAGAAGAATGGCATCTATTACCTAGCTTATTGGAGGAACTATGATTATTAACATCAAGCACACCTGTAAACTTTGTAACAGCGAATATGAGACACCTGACCGTAGCCAAATGTCGGATAAAGAGTATTACCTGACTTTTTGGAGTTATGAACTAGGAACTCCTGAAGCTGAACAGGCATGGAAAGAGAAAGAGGAAATGACTTACCGGGAAGCCCCAATGGTTATGTCCGATATTCAGCCTTACATTTCGCAAGTAGACGGTTCAGTAATTGAGAGCCGTTCTAAGCACAAAGCACACCTAAGACAGCACAAAATGATTGAATTAGGCAACGATGTACCAAAGCAGCACAAGCAAGTAGATATGAGTACCCAATCCAAAGATGCTAGAAAACGGCATATTGCGGAGCAGGTATACCAAAAACTGAATTACAGATAACCCTGAAAACTTAGGAGAACACCATGTCAGAAGAACAATTAGACCGTAGAGAATTATTGATGCAAGCTATGGAATCTGCAGAAGAAGGCACTTTAGAAGTCCCTGAAGATAAGCCTTTAGAAGTAGAAGCCACCGATGATATAGCTGAACAAGCTCGTAACGAAAAAGGGCAGTTTGCCAAAGAGGAAGAAGAAGCCCCTCATATGGAAGCTGATTCTGCAGAAGAAGAAACTGTAGAAGTAGAGGAAAAGCCTGCACTTCAACGCCCTACGACATGGAAAAAGGAATATCTGCCTATTTGGGATAAGCTGACTTCAGGTGAGCAACTGACTAAGGAAGAAGGCATTAAGCTGGCTGAGTATGCTGGAGTTCAGCGTGAGACCGAGTTTAAGCGTGGAGTCTCTACCTATAAGGCTGAAGCTGACCGAGCCAAGCCTTTGATTGAAGTAATTGCACCGATTGAGAAGAACTTAACTAGCCGGGGAATCAACCCTGTGCAGTATGTTCAGAACTTGGTAAGAGCAGAGCAGATTCTTTCTAATGCTCCTTATCAACAAAAAGTTCAAATATTTCAACAACTCGCAGCAGATTATGGAATACAATTAAACAATGAAGGTCAGGCAACACAGCTTGACCCTTATACGCAGCAACTGATGAACCAGTTAAATCAGGTAAATCAGGAGGTTTCGTCTATCAAAGGTAGGTTTGCCCAAGAGGAAAACCAACGCTTAATGGGTGAAATCGAAAGAGTACGGAGTGATGTGGAGAAATACCCTCACTTTGATGTGGTAAGGGAAGAAATGGCTCAACTACTTGAGCTAGGGAAAGCCCAAGACCTAGAAACAGCTTACAAGAAAGCTGTGCGGATGAATGATGATGTATGGGCATTAGAACAGGACAGACTCCTGAAAGATGCCAAACAATCAGCAATCAAAGCACAACAAGTACAGAAAGCGAAGGCTGCAGCCGTAAGTCCTCGTTCCGTTACACCTAGCGGAAAAGTGAGCGATGGTGCAGATAAAAAGGATAGACGAGCTTTATTGTCCGAGCAATTAGGCGAGGCAATGAGCCGTAGGGTTTAACTAGCCAATTTTGGCAATTTTTTAACTAAGGAAATATCATGGCATTCGCTAACTCAGCAATTACCGATATTATCGCTACCACTATTCAAAGTCGTAGCGGTGAATTGGCAGACAACTTAACACAAAACAACGCAAT
>ERZ1034365.1343-NODE-1343-length-12658-cov-2.317940_pt1 | contig 12658 bp, 13 predicted proteins | sample MGYA00520615_ERZ1034365 | MGnify/ENA primary metagenome ERZ1034365 (study PRJEB33736, sample SAMEA104284505) | Azolla filiculoides | biome: Urban; feature: Water surface; material: Ditch water | place: Netherlands | collected 2015-10-28 | depth 0-0.1 m ... | reverse complement strand
TGGCTGGTACATGGGGCTTGGGTAAATTGGTTGCTTTCTGGGATGCCAACGGTATCTCTATCGATGGTCATATCGAAGGCTGGTACACAGACGACACAGCTAAACGCTTTGAAGCATACGGCTGGCACGTTCAATCTGTAGATGGCCACGACTCTGACGCGATCAACGCAGCAGTGATCGCAGCGAAAAAAGTGACAGACAAACCATCATTGATCTGCTGTAAAACTATCATCGGTAAAGGCTCACCAAACAAAGCTGGCAGCCACGACTGCCACGGCTCTGCATTAGGTGACGCTGAAGTTGCTGTAACACGTGCTGCTATCGGTTGGCCACATGCCCCATTTGAAATCCCTGCTGATGTTTATGCTGGTTGGGATCAAAAAGCTAAAGGTTCTAAACTTGAAGGTGAGTGGAACGCTAAATTCGAAGCTTATGCTAAGGCATTCCCTGAACTGGAAACAAGCAACTGATGCATTGATCGCTGCAACTAACGAAAAAGCAGAAGGTGTCGCTACTCGTAAAGCTTCACAAAATGCAATCACTGCTTTGGCTATCGTATTGCCAGAATTCCTGGGCGGTTCAGCTGACTTGACAGGTTCTAACCTGACAGCAGCACCAAGCTTCAAACACGTATCAGGTAAAGAACCAGGCAACTACATCTCTTACGGTGTGCGTGAATTCGGTATGTTCGCCATCATGAACGGTATGGCACTGCACGGTGGCCTGTTGCCATTCGGCGGTACATTCCACATGTTCTCAGACTACGCGAAGAGCGCATTGCGTATGGCGGCATTGATGAAACAACGTACTATCGCTGTGTTGTCACATGACTCTATCGGCCAAGGTGAAGATGGTCCAACTCACCAGCCAATCGAAAATACAGCTGGCTTGCGTTACATCCCTAACATGGATGTATGGCGTCCAGGTAGTTCAACAGAAACAGCAGTGGCTTGGGTTGCTGCAGTTGAACGCAAGAATGGCCCATCAAGCTTGGTATTAAGCCGTCAGAATGTCGCTGGCATCAAACATGATGCTGCACAGTTCGACTTAATGCGTAAAGGTGGCTATGTATTCTCTGACGTTGCCGGTAAAGCCGATGTGATCATCATCGCTAACGGTTCTGAGCTTGATCTGGCTGTTAAAGCAGCAGCTGAATTGAACGCGGCAGGTACTAAAGTACGCGTGGTTTCAATGCCATCTACTAACGTATTTGACCGTCAAGACAAAGCTTACAAAGACAGCGTATTGACTCCAGGTGTGAAACGCGTAGCGGTTGAAGCTGCTCATTCAGACTTCTGGCGTAAATATGTAGGTCTGGAAGGTGCTGTAGTGGGTATCGATACATTCGGCGAATCAGCTCCTGGCGGCGTGTTGTTGAAACACTTCGGCTTCACAGTTGAGAACGTGGTTGCAACTGTTAAATCGGTGCTTTAATTCACTAGTGCTGTATTGATAAGCCTAATAAGCTTAGCTAGCTAGTCTGCAAGGCACCTCATATGAGGTGCCTTGTTTTTTTGTGGCGTGCTGATTAGATTGTGATTGCATCAATGATACTTGGTTTATATCAAAGCGCAGCTGGGTTGAAGTTGGTTAATATCTACAGTCAGATTTTAAAAATATTGGTTTTAGCTGTATCGTGTGCAGTAAGGCTTAAGTATCACACTTTTGATTCAAACGGTTATTTCAAGCTATTTCAGGTTGATTGATCTTTGTGCTAACAGAATAAATTTAGGAATTATCATGGCAATTCGCGTAGCAATTAATGGTTATGGACGTATTGGTCGCAATGTTTTGTGTGCGGTGTATGAGCAGCAGCGTAAGGACATAGAGATTGTCGCAATCAATGGCTCAGCAAGTTTAGAAGGTACCGCACACCTTACTAAACATGACACCATTCACGGCAAGTTCAAAGGCACAGTAGAAACATTGGAAGAAGATGGTAAGCATTATCTGGTACTGAATGGCGACAAGATCCGTGTTACTACAGATCGTAATCCGGCTAACCTGCCATGGAAAGAACTTGGTATTGATGTTGTGCTTGAATGTACAGGTGCATTCCGCACCAAAGAGAAATGCCAGCCGCATATTGATGCCGGGGCCAGGAAAGTGATTATTTCTGCGCCAGCAGATAAAAATGAGTGTGACGCCACGGTCGTTTACGGCGTAAATCATCAGATTTTGAAATCTGACATGACCGTCATTTCTAATGCCTCATGCACTACCAATGGCCTGGCACCTGTGGTTAAGGCCCTGAATGACAAGTTAGGCATTGAATCAGGTTTGATGACCACCATCCACTCCTATACCAACGACCAGATGCTGGTGGATGGCCATCATAAGGATCTGTACCGCTCACGTGCCGCTGCGCTGAATATGATTCCAACCAAAACCGGTGACAGCCAACGTTTCAGTGGTTGACCTGACTTTTGTGCCAGGCCGTGAAACCACCAAGGAAGAAGTGAACGCAATTGTTAAAGAAGCGTCAGAAGGCCCCCTCAAAGGAATTCTGGCTTATAACACTGAGCCACTGGTTTCTTCAGATTTTAACCATACCGAAACCTCATCTAACTTTGATGCCAAACAGACCATTGTGCAGAATGGCAAGTTGGTTAAAGTCATGGCGTGGTATGACAATGAATGGGGTTTCAGCTGCAGGATGCTGGATTCGGCAGTCGCTTTATTCAACGCAAAATAAGATCGAACGGGTTAAGGGAGTTGGCCATGCATTACATCAAAATGACGGATCTCAATTTACAAGGTAAGCGCGTATTGATTCGTGCCGATCTTAATGTGCCGGTGGCTGATGGAAAGGTAACATCCGATGCGCGCATTACCGCTTCGATGGCAACCATTGAGCATGCGCTCAAGGCCGGTGCCAAGGTCATGGTCACTTCGCATCTGGGGCGCCCTGAAGAAGGTGTATATTCAGAAGAAAACTCTCTCAAACCCGTCGTTGATGTCATATCTGGCAAACTGGGCAAGCCGGTTCGTCTGGTGAAAGACTGGGTGGATGGCGGCTTTGATGTGGCAGCCGGTGAAGTGGTTGTACTCGAGAATTGCCGTTTTAATAAAGGTGAAAAGAAAAGCGTCGATGAGTTGTCACAAAAGTATGCCAAGCTTTGTGATGTTTTTGTGATGGATGCATTTGGTACCGCGCATCGTGCCGAGGCCAGCACGCATGGCGTGGCCAAATTCGCGCCAGTGGCTGCAGCCGGTATTTTGCTGGTGAACGAGTTGGAAGCCTTAACCAAGGCGTTATTGAGTCCGGCGCGCCCGATGGTGGCGATTGTCGGTGGTAGCAAGGTCTCGACCAAGCTGACTGTGCTGGAAAGCCTGTCTGAAAAAGTCGACCAGCTGGTGGTCGGCGGTGGCATTGCTAACACTTTCCTCAAAGCGGCTGGTTTTGAGGTGGGTAAATCGCTGTGTGAAGATGAGCTGGTGCCCGTAGCTCGTGCATTGATGGACAAAATGTCAGCTAGAGGTGCAGCGGTGCCCATTGCGGCAGATGTGGTCTGTGGCAAGAAATTCGATGCTAATGAGCCAGCGGTGAGCAAAGACGTAGCTGCAGTGATGACTGACGACATGATTTTTGACATTGGCACGAAATCTGCTAATCAATTAGCAGACATCATTAAAAATGCCGGCACTGTCGTTTGGAACGGCCCGGTAGGTGTTTTTGAGTTTGATCAATTTGGTGAAGGTACTAAAACCATCGCTAATGCAATTGCCAGCACTAAAGCTTTTACATTGGCGGGTGGCGGAGACACGATTGCCGCCATTCAGAAATATGGTATTGAAAATAAAGTAGATTATATTTCAACGGCAGGCGGTGCATTCCTGGAGTTCTTGGAAGGCAAGAAACTGCCCGCGGTGGAAATTCTGGAGCAGCGCGCTAAAGCTTAATAGCCCTGATAATGGCGTGCTTTAAAAATGGGGCGTTCAGCCCCATTTTGTTTTTAGGGGCATATTAAAAGCGCGCGCAGGTAATAATTAAAGGTAAACACATTGACATTACGTAAAACAAAAATAGTTGCCACTTTAGGCCCATCCTCCAGCAGTGAGGAAATGCTGGCGCGCATGATTACCGCCGGTGTGAATGTCGTGCGTCTCAATTTTTCCCACGGCACGGCAGAGGAGCATATCCGCCGTGCGGAAATCGTGCGCAATATCGCAGTGAAATTAGGGCGCCCTGTTGGCGTACTTTGCGATCTGCAAGGGCCTAAGATTAGAATCGGTAAGTTCGAGCTTGGCAAAATCACCTTGAAAACCGGTGATGTATTCGTACTGGATGCAGATTGCGGATTAGGCGACCAGTATCGTGTTGGGCTGGATTACAAATCCCTGCCGCAGGAAGTTACTGAGGGCGTTGTTTTGTTGCTGGATGATGGTCGTATTACCATGCAGGTGGATAGGGTAAAAGGCAATCAGATTCATTGCCTGGTGTTAAATGGTGGGGTGTTATCCAATAACAAAGGTATCAACCGCCAGGGTGGAGGTTTGTCAGCTGATGCGCTGACCAAAAAAGACCGTGAGGACATAAAAACTGCGGTAGCGCTTGAGGCTGATTATATTGCTGTTTCTTTCCCAAAGTCAGCCCTGGATATAGAACTGGCACGGACTCTGGTTAAAAAAGCCGGCGGCGCAGCAAGCATCATTGCCAAAATCGAGCGTGCTGAAGCTATTGAGGCTCTGGCGGCTATCATCGAGGCATCGGATGCCATTATGGTGGCGCGAGGTGATTTGGGCGTCGAGGTAGGCGACGCAGCAGTTCCTGGTTTGCAGAAGCGCATGATACGCATGGCGCGTGCGCATAATAAACAGGTGATTACCGCTACTCAGATGATGGAGTCGATGATTTCCAGCCCGATTCCAACGCGGGCGGAAGTATCCGATGTGGCTAACGCAGTGCTGGATGGCACGGATGCGGTGATGCTGTCGGCCGAAACCGCGTCAGGCCAGTATCCGCTGGAAACCGTAGAGGCGGTGCATCGTGTGGTTATTGAGGCTGAGAAAGAATATTTCAGCGCCTATCACGCACAGAAGCTGGATCAGGTTTTTATTAAAACGGATGAAGCAGTTGCGGCAGCGGCTATCTATACGGCGCAGCATCTTAAAGTGAAAGCGATTGCTGCGCTCACGCAATCAGGCAATGCAGCGCAGTGGCTGTCGCGAGCTGATGCTGAAGTGCCGATCTATGCGCTATCCCCTGATAAATTTGCACGCAGGAAGCTGACTTTGCATCGTGGCGTTTACCCATATCCAATCAATCAGGCCGATAAAAACAAAGAGGAGATCCTGCAAGAGATGGAGCAGGTACTGCTCCAGCAGAGAGCGGTGGTTAGCGGTGACTTAGTGCTGCTGACCTTTGGTGAACCCATTGGCAGCCCGGGTGGAACCAATACCTTGAAAATCATTAAAATCGGCGAGAACAGGCCTATCGTTTAGGTCGCAGATTTGTTGTCTGGCGGCAGCACAGCCTAAAACATTAGATAAACATGCGCTGGCACTTTATAATAGATAATCGTGCGCTCGCACTCTATAATAGATAAACGTGCGCTGACACTCTATAATCGATAATCGTGCACTGGCACTTAAATAATAAGCTATTTGATTAGCTACTACTAAGATTTAAATCCATGAATAAACCACTGTTAGAAACCAGTATCAAAAGCCTGAAACGCATTCATCAGGGTAAGGTGCGTGATATTTACGATATTGATGCTAATACCATGCTGCTGGTAAGCACGGACCGTTTGTCGGCTTTTGATGTGATTCTGCCTACCGGCATTGCCAATAAAGGCGCGATGCTGACACAGATGGCAAATTTCTGGTTTGAAAAGCTGCAAAACGTGGTACCTAACCATCTGACTGGCATTGACCCTGCGAGTGTGGTGACTGACAGTGCAGAAAAAGCGCAATTGGCAAACCGTTCTGTGGTGGTCAAAAAACTGAAAGCTTTGCCGATAGAGGCCATCGTACGTGGTTACCTGGTTGGCAGCGGCTGGAAAGAATATAAAGCCAAAGGCACGGTATGCGAGATTCCGTTGCCAGCAGGCCTGCAAGAAGCCTCAAAGCTGCCGCAGCCTTTATTCACCCCATCCAGTAAGGCAGCGGTGGGCGAACATGATGAGAATATCAGCATTGCACAGGTAGAGGCGCTTATTGGCAAAGAGCTGGCGGCCCAGGTAGCTAAGGTGGCTATCGAGCTTTACACCAAAGCTGCAGAGTATGCGCTCACTTGCGGTATTATTATCGCCGATACTAAGTTTGAATTTGGTCTCGATGCGCATGGTGTGCTGCATGTCATGGACGAAGTGCTGACGCCGGATTCGTCACGTTTCTGGCCGGCTGAAAGTTATGCGGTAGGCAAAAACCCGCCCAGCTACGACAAACAATATGTACGTGACTGGCTGGAAACCAGCGGCTGGAATAAAACACCACCGGCTCCGGCTTTGCCCGATGATGTGGCTGCAAAAACCAGCGAAAAATACATGGAGGCATTTGAACGCCTGACCGGCAAGCCGCTCAGTATTGAATAGAGTGTTGCGTTTCAGGCCGAATTTTATTTTGTTTGATAAGCTCAAGTCTCTCGGTAAACAGCTTAAGCAGGAATTCACCGTCTATCGCTTAGTGTTGAAACATCCGCAAACACCTTGGCTAGCCAAGCTGTTTTTAGGGCTGGCAGTAGGCTACTTGCTGCTGCCGTTTGATCTGATTCCCGATTTCATCCCTGTTCTCGGTCAGTTGGACGATGTGGTGATTATTCCAATTTTGTTGTATCTGGCACTTTTATTTATTCCCCAATGGATCATTCAAAGCTGCCGTGAGCAAGTGAACGCACATTAAAACAGTCATTTAGCAATTTATTGCCAGTCTTTAGCTACGCCAGCGGCGTGGACTTGTTATAATTGCGGCTCAAAATTAGTCTTACATTTATTTAGTAAATTTATATTTAGGAATAAGCAATGTCATTGAACCAAGTGCCAACCGGCAAAGATGTCCCGAATGATTTTAATGTCATCATTGAAATCCCGATGCAGGGCGACCCAGTGAAATATGAGGTGGATAAAGAAAGCGGCGCGATTTTTGTAGACCGTTTCATGGGTACTGCGATGCATTATCCGGCCAATTATGGCTATGTACCGCATACGCTGGCAGATGACGGAGACCCAGTAGATGTATTGGTGATTACGCCAGTACCGCTGATTCCAGGCGTGGTTGTGCGCTGTCGTCCAATTGGCGTATTGCTGATGGAAGATGAAGCTGGATTGGATGCTAAAGTGCTGGCGTTGCCGGTAGAGAAAGTATGTGGCCTGTATAGTCATATCAAGTCTTACAAAGACGTATCAGAAGGCCGTCTGGATATGATTGCCCACTTCTTTGAGCACTATAAAGACCTTGATAAAGGTAAATGGGTAAAGATCAATGGCTGGGGTGATGTTGACCAAGCCAAGAAAGAAATTCTGGACGGTGTTAAGAACTACAACGACGCAAAAGTAAAACCGGCGTTTTAATTGAGTTCGGTATCAACAAAAAAGGCAGCTGAGGCTGCCTTTTTTGTTGGTTCTATCCGGCTATGACCCCAAATAAATTTCCAACACCTGCCGTTGCTGCCATCGCCAATACTCCCCAAAATGTCACGCGGGAAGCACCTTTAAGCAAGCTTGCTCCACCGGCGTGAGCTGCCAGGCTACCAAGCGCAGCTAAAAATATTAGTGAGGTCACCGCAACGTACTGAATCGTGTTGCTGCTTGCGGCGATGAAAGTTACCAATAAAGGCAGTGCTGCGCCAAGCGCAAACGTAGCGGCAGAGGCGAGCGCCGCCTGAACCGGTTTTGCATTCATGGTGTCAGTAATGCCGAGTTCATCACGTGCATGGGCACCTAGAGCATCGTGTGCGGTAAGCTGTATTGCTACCTGGTGTGCCATATCGGGGGACAGTCCGCGTGATGTATAAATAGCGGTCAGCTCTTCCAGCTCATGCTCCGGTTGTGTGGCAAGTTCTACGGTTTCGCGGGCGATATCTGCGGCCTCCGTATCTGACTGAGAGCTAACGGATACATATTCTCCGGCAGCCATCGACATGGCACCTGATACCAGACCGGCAATGCCGGTGATGAGGATCGTTTCATGCGCTGCCCCGGCTGCAGCAACACCGATCACTAAACTGGCAGTGGAGACTATGCCATCGTTAGCGCCTAAAACAGCGGCACGCAACCAGCCAATACGATGCGCGCGATGAAATTCAGAATGTCTCATAATTGTTACCTTGTGTATTGAGTGTGTCGATATAAAACCATTGATAATGAGCCCACGTGTTATTTTATCGTTTAAGTCTGATTTTTTTGTTTCAAAATTATGAATTATCTGTGATGCGATTGATTTGACCGGGATTGCCGTTTGAGTGAAACAGATGACGTTATGTCCAATATCTGAAATGGATTAAACTAGAACTATGGCGAATCAGTATCTCAAAATTAGAATAGCAAGCGGTAGCGAAATCGCAATGGGGCCGGGAAAAGCTGATCTTTTAGAAGCCATTGATGCTTGTGGCTCTATTTCATCGGCGGCCAGACAAATGCGTATGTCTTATCGTCGAGCTTGGGAACTGGTAGATGTCATGAACAAGTGCTTTAACCAGCCGGTTGTCAGCAGCTCTCCGGGCGGTCAACACGGCGGCGGTGCTCAGCTTACAGAATTTGGCCGTCTCATATTAAAAAATTATCGTGATTTAGTAGCCAAAGCACATCTTGCCGCTCAGTCCGAGCTTGATCAAATCCTAAACAATCTCAATTCAAAAGAATAATCTTTAGTAAATAATGGAAATTATTCTTTTTGATACGCTATTCCTGTTTGAATATAACGATGGTTATGATTAAATTGGCATAGCTAACTGATCAGTCGCAATTCTTGGTAATTTAATCACTTAGAAAATTCATAAAATCATGCAAAATAACCGTCAATTCAATCTATCAGTACTCGCTTTAGCAATATCAGTAACGTTTCCATCTAAGGGGTATGCCCAGGATGATGCGGAGTCGCGTATCAGGGAATTGGAGAGCAAAGTCCAGCAATTGATACAGCAGCGAACCGAGCAGGATAAGCAAATTGATCTATTAACTAAAGAGCTGGTTGGCATCAGTAACCAGATCAGCCAGTCAAAGATTGAGAAATCAGAAGAAAAGGGTGCCAGCAAAGGCAAGCCGATTTACGGTGGTTTTAAAGATGGTTTAACTTTTGAGGATGGCACAGGCAGCTGGAAACTGCAGCTTAATGGACGGATTCAGGCTGACTATCGCTACTTTAGTCCGGATGACTGGAAAGCCGATACCTTCAGCATTCGTCGCGCCAGGCTGGGTGGCACATTCTCGTTCCTGAAAGATTTTGCGGTCCGTGTGGAAGGTGAATATGCCAACGCAAATGATGGCAGTAAAGGAACAACGGCACTTACGTATGGCTATCTGGACTTTACCAGATGGTCAGGAGCAAAGATTCGCGCTGGCCAATTTAAACCATTTTTTGGTTTGGAACGTTCACAAAGCAGTAATTTTACGGATTTTACAGAACTTTCGCTCGCCACAGGCAATGGCTCGATCTTTAACTCCACCTATGACCATGGATTGATGGTGCATGGGGACCCGCTGCCGTGGCTGAACTATAACCTTTATGCCGTAAATGGCACCGGTCAGAATAATGATGATGTTAAAGACAGCAAAGATGTCGGTGCCAGAGTCAATGCTAACTTTGCTAAATTTACAGATAATAAAAAGCTGGTTTTACACGCCGGCGCCTCCATAAGTAAGGGCAGTATAGATTTTTCTTCCTCTACAAAAAGCATTAAGCAAGTCACTGAAGCAAACGGCGTTGAATTCTTTAATGTTGGCACCCTGAATAATGTCACATCGACGACTGACCGTAGCCGTCTGGGTTTTGAAGGTGCGGCAGTCTATGGGCCGGTTAAATTGCAGGCGGAGTACATAAAAGCCAATTTTGAGGGCAGACAAGGTGCAGCTAATGCTTTCGATAACGATATCAAAACATGGTATGCAGATATCAACTGGCTCATGACCGGCGAGTCATATGCTGATTCGTATAAGAGCGGCATATTTGGCCGCATCAATCCGAAAAACAATTTTGATGAAAAATCCGGCTGGGGCGCTTTTGAGCTGGGCTTACGTTACAGTAAATTCGATGCATCAGATTTTAAAGCCATATTAGCCTCGCCTACCGCCAATACAAGCGAAGCAGATGCTTGGACGATTGGTGCCAAATGGATATTCAACCCGAATGCCCGACTGCTGCTTAATTACATTCAGACAAATTTCGATACTGACCTCGTCATTAATGGCAAATCTGACGATAAAGAAAAAGCACTCAATTTACGTGCGCAATATGATTTTTAACAGCGGCTCAAAATAGCATAAGGATTCTTGATGTTTAAAAAGTCATTACGTTTAGGGCTGGTAACCGTCGTCAGCTTGATTTCCTTTGCTGCCAATGCCGAGCAAAAAATCACGATATTTGCGGCGGCAAGTCTTACCAATGCTATTTCGGAGATTGCTGCAGAATACGAAAAATCTCAACAGGTCAATATTCAGACCTCTTTTGCATCTTCATCCACATTAGCTAAACAGATTGAGAAAGGCGCACCTGCAGACATATTCATCTCTGCGGATACTAAATGGATGAATTATCTGCAGGAAAAAAATCTGATTAAAAAGGAGAGCAAAGTCAATCTGCTGGGTAATCAGCTGGTGCTGATAGCACCTAAAAGCAAAGTGTTCAAAGTAAATATGGAGAAGGGCTTTGATCTGGCTACTGCGTTCAGTGGCAAGCTGTGTACTGGAGAGCTGGAATCAGTGCCCGTTGGTATATACGCCAAGCAATCATTAAAGAGTCTTGATTGGTGGGATGGCATTAAAATGCGCATTGTCGGTACCCAAGATGTACGCGCCGCACTGCTGTTTGTTGAGCGTGCTGAATGTGATGCCGGGATTGTTTACGCTACGGATGCAAAAGTTTCTGGCAAGGTTGAAAAGATTGCGCTATTCCCTGAAGTAACGCATGAACCGATTGTTTACCCACTGGCATTGTTAAGTCATGGCAGTGCGCAGGCTTCAGCTTTTTATGATTATTTAAGGTCGGAGAAAGCGAAAGTCATTTTCGCTAAATATGGATTTAACACATACCTTACTCGGTAACTGCATGCAATGTTTGAACTGCTAAGATTTACACCGTCAGAGCTGTCAATACTGGCGTTATCACTCAAGGTTGCCGTGTTCTGCGTGGTATTGATTGCAGTGCCTGCGGTTATTGTGGCCTGGGTGCTCGCCAGAAAATCATTTATTGGAAAGTCTCTATTAGATAGCCTGGTGCATTTGCCTCTGGTGCTGCCACCGGTGGTACCAGGATTTCTGCTACTGCTGCTATTGGGAAATCAGGGCTTACTGGGTCGATATTTGCACAGTGTGTTTGGCATTACATTCGCTTTTACCTGGGCGGGGGCGGTCTTAGCCTCTGCGGTAATGGCCTTTCCATTGATGGTGCGTTCCGCCAGGCTGGCAATTTCTCAGGTAGATAAGGGCTTGGAAATAGCAGCGCAATCTCTTGGCGCGCATCCAATAAAAGTATTTTTCACCATCACCTTGCCACTGGCAATGCCTGGCATCATTACCGGATTAATTCTATCTTTTAGCCGCAGTTTGGGCGAATTCGGCGCAACGATAACTTTTGTCGGCAATATTGAAGGCGAGACCCGTACGTTACCGCTGGCCATTTACAGTTATACACAGATTCCTGATGGGGACTTACCTGCGCTGCGCTTGGTGATACTGAGCATGGCGCTGGCTTTGGGGGCTTTGATGGTCAGTGATAGGCTGGAACGCAATGCCAGCCAGAAAATGGGGCGAGGCCATGATTGAAATACGAGCGACCTTGAAGCGACAGCAGTTTGTTTTAGATGCAGACTTGAATCTCAACCATAGAGTGACCGCCATATTCGGCCCATCCGGTTCAGGTAAGAGCACCCTGTTAAGCATTATTGCCGGCATTACACCGCCGGACAGCGGTCGGATAGTGATTGATGGTGAATGCGTATTTGATCAGCAATCTCGCATCAACAAGCCGATGCACCAGCGCAAGATCGGGCTGGTATTTCAAGATAGTCGCTTGTTTCCTCATCTCACAGTAGAGGGTAATTTAAAGTATGGATTGCAGTTTTTAACTGCACAGAGTCAGCATTTTGAACTTAGAAACTTTGAACTTAGTAACATCGTCGAGCTGTTGGAACTTGGCAAGTTGTTAAAACAGCATCCACACCAGCTATCGGGCGGTGAAAAACAGCGAGTGTCATTAGGCCGCGCCTTGCTCAGCTCACCGAGACTTTTACTGTTGGATGAGCCTTTGGCCTCTTTGGATGAAAAGCTAAAAAACCAAATATTGCCATTCTTAAAAGTAGTGGCGGATGAAATCAATATTCCCATGATTTACATTAGCCACTCCAAGGAGGAAATCATGCAAATCACTAATAATCTGATTTATAGAGGATGTGAGAAGATTCAAATCCGGACAGTTCAATGCAGATAGTCTTGACACCTGCCGTTTAAATCAAATCAGTCCTTTTAGGAGACGAACTCTGGAGGAAATTCAGGAAGTATTT
>ERZ1034365.1342-NODE-1342-length-12661-cov-2.806341_pt1 | contig 12661 bp, 9 predicted proteins | sample MGYA00520615_ERZ1034365 | MGnify/ENA primary metagenome ERZ1034365 (study PRJEB33736, sample SAMEA104284505) | Azolla filiculoides | biome: Urban; feature: Water surface; material: Ditch water | place: Netherlands | collected 2015-10-28 | depth 0-0.1 m ... | reverse complement strand
CAGTCACGTGCTGGATTTCATGATCATGATGCCGCTCGGGCCGGTCCTGATGGCAGCCTTCGGCATCGGGACGCATGAATTCGGCCTGCTGGTCGCTTCCTACAGTTTCAGCGCTGCGATCTCCGGCGTCCTGGCCGCGACTTTTGTCGATCTCTTCGAACGCAAGCGCCTGCTGCTGATCAGCTTTGCCCTGTTCGCGCTGGCCACGCTGGCCTGCGGCCTGGCGCCGGGTTATTCGACGCTGATGCTGGCGCGCGGCCTGGCCGGTGTTTTCGGCGGCATCATGGGCGCGCTGATCCATACCATGATCGGCGATGCCATTCCCTTTTCGCGGCGGGCGAGGGCAAGTGGCGTGGTGTCGAGCGCCTTCTCGATTTCGACCATTGCCGGCGTGCCTTTGTCCTTGTGGCTGGCCAATCATCTTGGCTGGCGGGCGCCATTTATCCTGATTGCCGCGTTGAGCGTCGTTTTCATTGCCATCGGCCTGCGCTTTTTGCCGGAACTGCGCCATCACCTGAGCGAGGAAAAACGCGCTCACCTGTTCTCGGCCACCTTCAGCGTGCTTGGGGACGGCAATCACCTGCGTGCCTTGCTGTTTTCGGCCCTGATCATTTTCTCGGGCTTTACTGTCATTCCCTACATCACCGTCTATGCCGTGAATAATGCGGGCATTGCGCTGCAGGATGTGCCGATTGTCTACCTGGTCGGCGGTTCCGCCACCTTCATCAGCGCCAGGCTGATTGGCCATTGGGCCGACAAGTACGGCAAGGTCGAGGTTTACCGCCGGGTGGCCTGGCTGGCGCTGCTGCCGTAATTGAACAGCACGGCGACGCGCTGCCCGTCGAGTTCGCGCTGGAAGCTCAGCGTCGAGCCGCTGGCATTGGGGTTGAGATAGCGTCCCGACTGCAGCGCCGGCAGCGAGCGACGCAGCGCGATCAGCGCGCGATAGAAATGCAGCAGGGAGGCCGGGTCGGCCTCCTGTTGCGCGACATGGGTGCCGGCCGCGTTGGCCGCCAGGCTGCGAAAGGGCGTGCCGCTGCTGAAGCCGGCGCCGATCCGGTCCGAATTCCAGCTCATCGGCGTGCGCAGCTTGGGATCGCCGCTGAGTTGTGCCGCGCCGCGCAGGCCGATTTCCTCGCCGTAGTAGATGAAGGGGCGGCGCGACTGCAGCAGATAGGTCGCCGCGGCCAGCCTGAGCCGCTGCGGATCGCCGTCGAGCTGATCGGCCAGACGCTGGCCGGCAAAACTGTCGTGGTTGGAGGCAAAACCGGCCAGCCCCTCGGGCGCGTCGAGCCAGTGTTGCGCGATCTTGGCGATCGCGTCGGCCTGTCCCTGGACCGCACCGGCCAGGGCGTATTGATAGCCGAAAGCGAAGGCGCTGGCGCAGGAGTCGGCCTGGGCGTAGCGCAGCGGCAGCGCGGGCGCCTCGCAGATCATGAACCGCTGCTGGTAGGACGCCACCAGGTCCTGGATCGACTTCAGGATCACATGGTTCTCGGCCTGGTTCTCCCAGGCCTGTGCCCCGTTCTCGACCAGATTGCCGACCGCATCGAAGCGAAAGCCGTCGATGCCCAGGTTGAGCCAGTGGCGCAGGTTGTCGTGGTGCCAGGCCAGCAGCTGGGGCTGCTTCAGGTTGAACTCCGGCATCTGGCTCCAGAAGCCGCCGAAGTAGTAGCCCGTGTGGGTCCGGTGCCAGGGATTGCCGCCATAGATGTTCCAGCCGCTCGGCGCCTGCTGGCTCCAGAGATACCAGTCGCGGTAGGCGTTGCCGCTGCTGCTGCGCGACTGGACGAAGGCCGGGTGCTCGGCCGCGCTGTGGTTGAACACATAGTCGATGATGACCCCGATGCCGCGCCGATGCGCCTGGTCCAGCAGCTCCTTCAGATCCTGCTCGCTGCCATACTCGGGGGCGACCGCCCGGTAGTCCTTGACCGCGTAGCCATGATCACCGTCCTGGCTCGGGTGGATCGGCATCAGCCAGAGTCCGCTCACGCCCAGCGACTGCAGGTAGTCGAGCCGGCTGGTCAGACCCTTGAGGTCGCCGATGCCGTCGCCATCGCTGTCCTGGTAGGCACGAACAAAGATTTCCATGAACACGCCGTCGCGCCAGGACGCCGGCAAGGTCGAACCCGGGTCCGCCTTGGCCACTGGGGTGGTATCGAATGCGGGCAGCTCGACGCCGGCCGGTGCGCTCGTTCCTTCGCCCCCGCCCCCGCAGGCGCACAGCAGCGCGGCCTGCACCGCCACGGCCAGCAGGCGCTGCGCCCGCTCCAGCCCGGTCCCCATGACCCTCATGGCTGCACCAGCTCGAACACCGCCAAGCTGGTGCCGGGCAGCACCAGTTCCGCCTGGCCCTGGGCGTTGCTGCGCAGCGTCTCGTCGTAGCGCGGCCACAGGCGCCTGAGGCTGGCATCGGGCGGCAGCTGCTCGAGCGTCCAGCGCGCGGCCTGGTCCTGGTAGTTGAACGCCACCACCACGGTCTGGCTGGCACTGCGACGCTGGAACGACATCTGCCAGCCGTCCTGCTGGACCGCGCCATAGTCACCCGTGAGCAGCGCGGGCTGCGATTGGCGCAGTCCGATCAGGTCGCGGTAGAAGGCCCAGAGCGAATGCGGGTCCCCGAGCTGGGCCTGCACGTTCTGGCTTGCCTGGTTGGCCGACAGGGCCCGGAACGGCGCGCCGCTGGTGAAACCGGCGCGGCCCGGTTCGGCGCTCCAGCTCATCGGCGTGCGCAGCTTGTGGTCGCCGCCCAGGCTGCTGGCGCCGGCCATGCCGATCTCCTCGCCGTAGTAGATGAAGGGAGGTGCGGCCTGCTGCAGCAGGTAGGTCGCCGCCGCCAGGCGGTAGCGGGCGGGATGACCGCGCATCCGGTCCCACAGGCGCTGGCCGGCAAAGGCATCGTGGTTCGAGACGAAGCCCGCCATTCCGGCCGGCGCCTTGAGGAAGTAGCGCGCCACCTGCTCGATCGCGGCCGGGTCGCCGAGCGCGGCGCCGACGATGCGCTTGTTGTGCCCGAAGGCGAACGAGCTGGCGCAGGAGTCGTCCTGGCCAAAGGCCTGCGGATCGCCCGGCGCCTCGCAGATCATGAAGCGCTGCCCGTAGCCGTCGAGCAGCTGCCTGACGCCACTCATGATCTGGTGGTTTTCCGCCTGGCCCTCCCAGGCCAGCGGGCCGTTTTCCACCAGATTTCCCACGGCGTCGAAACGGAAACCGTCGATGCCCCAGTTGAGCCAGAAGCGCAGGTTGTCGTGGTGCCAGGCGATGACGGCGGGATTGCGCAGGTTGAAGTCGGGCATCTGGTCCCAGAAGCCGGCGAAATAGGCGCCATGTTCGTCCTGGTACCAGGGGTTCTTGCCGTAGATGTTCCAGCCCGCAGGCACCTGGTCCTGCCAGAGGTACCAGTCCCGGTACGGGCTGCGCGGGTCCGAGCGCGCCTGCTCGAACAGCGGATGGTCGGCCGCGCTGTGGTTGATCACGTAGTCCATGATCACGCCGATGCCGCGCGCGTGCGCCTGCGCGATCAGCTGGTCGAAGTCGGCCAGCGTACCGTAGTCGGGTTCGATCGCACGGTAGTCGGCCACGGCATAGCCGTGGTCCTGGTCCTGGCTGCGCGTGATCGGCATCAGCCACAGCCCCGATACACCCAGCGACTGCAGGTAGTCGAGCCGGCTGGTCAGGCCCTTGAGGTCACCGATGCCGTCGCCGTCGCTGTCCTGGTAGCCCCGGACATAGATCTGCATGAAAGTGCCGTGCCGCCAGTCCGGCGGCAGCGCGCTGCTGCGCGGCTCGGCCGCGACCGGCTCGGTGAGGCGCGCGAGCTCGGGCGTGGGCGGCGGCGCCGCAGTCGCGGCGGCTGCCACGCCCGCGAGCGCCACCGTGGCGGCCAGGCACAGGCCTCTCCAGGCCTGGGGGAGGAAAGGACGCGAGGGCTTGGGCGGTGTCATGGCGCTCGGGCTCGGTGGCTTACTGGCAGGGCTTGTCGGCGCGGGCGGCCTGGGCATCGGCCAGGCTGTAGTAGATCTTGCGGTCGCCGCCGTTGACCCAGATTTCCTGGTTGGCCTTGCCGTCGAACTTCATGTCGCGCCCGCCTTGCTCCTTGGTCTCGGCCAGGTGGATGATGTAGTTGACCGTGCCCGAGTTGCCGTACTCGGCCAGGCTCATCTGCCAGAACACGCCGAAGTCGTTCTTGCCGGCCGGCGGCAGGGGTTTTTGCCACTCGACGCCCGGCAGCGGGATGCCGGGGCTCTTCCAGGTGTGCAGGCCCCAGCCCTCGTAATTGTTGTCGCAGCGGTTGTAGTGGATGGCGACCTTGCCTTCGGGCAGTTCCTGTGCCTGAGCCTGGGCGCCGAGCGCCGCCATGCCGATTGCCAGTGCGCCCACGGCGCGAAACAGATGGGATTGCATGAAAGTCTCCTCTAGAGGGGGTTGCAGTGAAGACCCGCTCCGGGACCGGAGCAGGCCATGGGGGAATCAGCCCTTGATGCCGCCGGCGGTCAGGCCCGCGATCATCCATTTCTGTGCCAGCATGAAGACTGCCGTGATCGGCAGGCCTGACAGGATGGCCACCGCCGCGAAGTCGCCCCACTTGAAGTTGTGCTCTGCCACGAACTTCTTGGTGCCGACAGCCAGCGTCAGGTTCTGGTCGCTGTTGAGCAGCACCGAGGCCACCGGATACTCGATCAGCACGCCGATGAAGGCCAGCAGGAACACCACCACCAGGATCGGCAGTGCCATCGGCAGCAGCACCAGCCGGAAGGTCTGCCAGGAGGTGGCGCCGTCGACCTTGGCGGCTTCCTCGACCTCGTAGGGAATCGTGTCGTAATAGCCCTTGATGGTCCAGACATGACCGGCGATGCCGCCCGAGTAGGCCAGCAGCAGCGACCAGTGGCTGTCGATGCCGAAGGCCGGGAAGGCAGAGCCGAGCCGGTCGAAGATGGCGTAGATCGCCACCAGGGCCAGCACCGCCGGGAACATCTGCATCAGCATCAGGCCGCTGAGCACCTGGTCGCGGCCGCGAAACTTCATGCGCGCCAGCGCATAGGCGCCAGTGGTCGACAGCAGCAGCGCGATCAGCGCCGACAGGCCCGCGACCTTGACCGAGTTCCAGAGCCAGCGCAGTACCGGCAGCTCGGGTTCGATCAGGTTGCCGTCCGGGCCCTGGTAGGGCAAGCCCAGCGCATAGCGCCAATGCTCGAAGCTGATGGCGTCGGGGATCAGGCTGCCGGTGGCGAAGTTGCCGGGGCGCAACGAGACCGACAGCACGACCAGGAAGGGGAATACCACCAGCAGGCACAGGCCGATGAGGAAGACATGCGCGGCGAGCAGGCGCCAGCGCTGCGATGGGTCGAGAACGATGGCCATGGGGATTCCTTATCGTTGATCGGTTTGGGCGATCTTGGTGTAGCGCATCTGCAGCAGCGTGATGCCGCCGACGATGAAGAAGATCACGGTCGAGATCGCCGAGGCCAGGCCGAACTGCTGGCCCGAATCCTGGAACGCCATCCGGAAGGTGTAGGACACCAGGATGTCGGTGGTGCCTGCCGGCACCGCGATGTCGAGGAAGTCGGGCCGTCCGCCGGTCAGCAGCGTGATCAGCACGAAGTTGTTGAAGTTGAAGGCGAACGACGAGATCAGCAGCGGGGTCAGCGGCTTGAGGATCAGCGGCAGCGTGATGCCGAAGAAGTTGGTCAGCGGACCCGCGCCCGCCACCGCAGAGGCCTCGTAGAGATCGCCCGGGATGGACTTGATCAGCCCCATGCAGACGATCATCATGTAGGGAAAGCCGAGCCAGGTGTTGACGGTCAGCAGCATGACCTTGGCCAGCAGCGGGTCCGAGAACCAGGCCGGCCGGATGCCGAACAGGCCTTCGAGGATCATGTTGATCTCGCCCAGGTTCTGGTTGAACAAGCCCTTGAAGATCAGGATCGAGATGAAGCCCGGCACCGCGTAGGGCAGGAACAGCAGCAGCTGGTAGACCTTGCGTCCGCGCAGGCTCTCCCAGTTCAGCAGCACGGCCAGCAGCAGCCCGAGGCCGGCGGCGAACAGCACGGTCAGGCCGCTGAAGGCCACCGTCCAGCCGAAGATGCGCAGGAAAGGCTGGCTGAACTTCGCGTCGGTGAAGATGCGTGCGTAGTGCTCGAAGCCCACGTTGACCTTGAAGCCGGGTTGTACCTGTTCGCCAGTCTCGGTCTCGAAATAGCCGCTGTCGAAGTTGGCCACCAGTCGCCGGCCGCTGGTGCCATCGAGCAAGCTGCCGTCGGCCTGCGCCGTGTAGCGCGGCTTGATCGGCGCGAACTTGCGCAGCGACACCAGCCGCAGCAGGTCGCCCTCGGGCAGCCTGAGGCTCAGCGGCTTGAGAGCGGCCTGCCTGGCGATCACGTCCTTCAGCGGCAGGGCCTCGTCGAGCACGAGCTGTCCGGGCTTTTCCTCGCTCAGGGCCAGCTCCAGCGGCCTGGCCTTGGCCAGTGCCAGCGGCTGGCTCAGGTAGCGCCGGCTCTCGTCCTCCTCGTCCTGCAGGCGCAGGCGGAATTCGTGACCATCCGCATGCAGGCTCAGGCTGAAGCTGCGGGCGTCCGGGGCGGAGTAGGTTTCGTCGAGCAGGTACTGGCGTGCGCGTTCGAAGTCGAGCAGGTTTTTCGAGCTGTAGTTGGTGAAGCCGATCGCGATCGTGTAGACCATCGGAAACACGACGAACACGGCCGCCGCCGCGATGCCGGGAAACAGATAGCGCAGAGCCATCGTCTTGGCCGAGCTGTAGGTCCAGAGCGCCAGGGCTGCCATGACCAACACCGTGCCGGCCAGCAGGGTTTCACCAACGGTGTAGAGCAGGGTGGCCAGGTACAGCATGCCGGCGCTCGCGATCGACAGCGAGAGCATGGCACCGTGTCGGCGCAACAGGGAGGAAAGGTTCATGTCGTCTATCCGTGCATCTGGGGGCCTGCGCCCGGACGGGTGCGGGCGCAGCCTCGGTGGGGCTTACTTGGCCAGGATGCGCTTGGCGGCGCCGTCCATGGCTTCCTTGGGGGTCTGGCGCGCTTCCATCACGTTGCCCAGGGCGGACACCATGGCCGACCAGAAGCGGCCCATCTCGGGGTTGTTCGGCATCGGTGCGCCATCCTGGGCCGAGGCCATGGTGGCGGCGATGTTGGGGTCGGCCTTGAGCTCGCTGAAATAGGCCTTGCTGGCCGGCGCGCCGATCGGTTCGGCCTCGTTGATGGTCTTCAGACCCTTGGCCGAGAGCATGTAGTTCTCGATGAACTCGACCGCCAGCTCCTTGTTGGGCGATGACTTGTTGATCATCACGCCCTTGACGCCTACGAAGGGGGCCGCCTTCTTGCCCGCCACCAGCGGGATCTTGGCGACGCCGAAGTCGATCCTGGCCTTCTTCAGGTTGTCCCAGGACCAGGGACCGTTGATCATCATCGCGACCTGGCCCTGGGCCATCGCGCCCTCCATCTCGGCGTAGCCGCTGCCCTCGGGCAGGTATTTCTCGCGCAGCAGCTTGTTGAGCAGCTCGACGCCCTTGAGCGCGCCGGCGTTGTTGACGCCGGTGTCAGCCGGGTCATAGGTCCCGTCGGGACGCTGCTTGAAGGCATAGCCGCCGTTGGCCGCCAGCAGCGGCCAGGTGAAGTAGGTGTTGGTGTAGTCCCACAGGATCGCCTTCTTGCCCTGGCCCGACAGCTGCTTGTCCAGCGCCATCACTTCCTCGAAGGTCTTGGGCGGGGTCTTGACCAGCGCCTTGTTGTAGACCAGCGAGACGGCCTCGATCGCGTAGGGGTAGCCCCAGGTCTTGCCGCCGACGTTGAAGGCCTTCCAGGCCAGCGGGTCGATGTCGGCCTGCAGCTTCTTGCTCGGGGTCACGGACTGCAGCAGGCCGCCGGCGATCCATTCGCCGACGCGGTCGTGGGCCCAGATCCAGATGTCCGGGCCCTTGCCGGCGGCGGCAGCCTGCTGGAACTTGCCCGGGCCGTCCTCGGGCGCCTCGACCACGACCGGAATGCCGGTTTTCTTGGTGAACTCGTCGCCGACCTTCTGCAGGCCCTTGGCGCCGTCGACGCTGAACCAGACCAGCAGCTTGCCGGGTTCGCCGGCCTGGGCCGGGGCATGGAACAGGGCGGTCGCCAGCGTGGCGGCGGCGATCGTGCTCAGGGTCAGGGGGCGGATGGAAGTCGTCATCATGTTTCCTCTGTGTGGCTGGGTGGTGGGAGTGGGAGTCAGGCCAGGCGCGGCAGCGCCGAGCCATCGGCATCGAACAAGTGAGCCCGCTGCGGTGGCACGCGCAGATAGGCGGTGTCGCCAATGACCAGCGGGTTTTCCGGGTCGGTGCGCGCGATCAGTGGCGGCTGCCCCGTCAGGCTGGTGTGCAGATAGGTCACGTCGCCCAGGTGCTCGGCCGCCAGCACCTGGGTGCGCAGTGCGTTGTCGCCGGGCTGGCTCATGGCCTCGAGGTGTTCGGGCCTGATGCCCAGGGTCACGCTGGCGCCGTGCGCCAGCGCTCGCGCGTCGACCGCGACTTGCAGCTGGCTGCCGTCGCTCATCTGCAGCAGCGCGCCCTGCGGCTCGCAGGCCAGCAGGCTGGCTGGCAGGAAGTTCATGTTGGGCGAACCGATGAAGCCGGCCACGAACAGGTTGTCCGGGCGCTGGTAGAGCTCGATCGGGGTGCCGACCTGCTCGATTCGTCCGTCATGGAACACGACGATGCGGTCGGCCAGCGTCATCGCCTCGACCTGGTCATGGGTCACGTAGACCATGGTGGTGTTGAGCTCGCGGTGCAGGCGCGAGAGCTCGACCCGCATCTTCACGCGCAGCGCCGCGTCGAGGTTGGACAGCGGCTCGTCGAACAGGAACACGCCAGGCTTGCGCACGATCGCGCGGCCGATCGCCACCCGCTGGCGCTGGCCGCCCGAGAGGTCCTTGGGCTTGCGCTCTAGCAGGTGCTCGATCTTGAGGATCTGGGCGGCACGACCGACGGCGCTGTCGATCTCGGCTGGCTTGAAGCCGGCCAGCTTGAGGCCGAAGGCCATGTTCTTGGCCACGTTCATGTGCGGGTAGAGCGCGTAGCTCTGGAACACCATCGCGATGCTGCGCTGGGCCGGCGGGACCTGATTGACCATCTGCTCGCCGATCCAGAGCTCGCCCGAGCTGATGTCCTCGAGCCCGGCGATGCAGCGCAGCAAGGTGGACTTGCCGCAGCCCGATGGGCCGACGAAAACGATGAATTCGCCATCGCGGATGTCGAGGTCGATGCCGTGCAGGATCTCGGCCTCGCCGAAGGCCTTGCGCAGGTTCTTGAGTTGGAGTTGTGCCATCGGTTTTTAGTCGGCCAGTGCCGCGAAGAAGACGCCATAGGGAGGCAGTTCGAGGCACTGCCCGTCGAGTCGGCCCTGCTGATGTGCCGGCAGACCCGGCAGCTCGAGCCAGGACAGCGCCAGCTCGTCTGGCAGGGTCACGCTCTGCGGCTCGGCGTTGATGTTGAATCCGGCCAGCATCGCCTGGCCCTGGTCGGTCTGTGCCGGGCGCCGGATCAGGGTCAGCACTTCGCGCGACCCGTCCAGGTATTCGACCTCGCCCGCGACGAGGGCGGGCTGCTGCTTGCGCCAGGCCAGGAAATGCCGCATGAAATGCAGCGGTGCCTCCGGCTCCTGTTCGCATTCCTGTACCGAATGCAGCAGATGCTCCGCCACCACCGGCAGCCAGGGCTGGACATCGCTGCCGCCGCTGAAGCCAGCGTGGGCCTGGTCGATGCGCCAGGGGATCGGGGTGCGGCAGCCGTCACGTCCCTTGTACTCGGGCCAGAAGGCGATTCCCGGCGGGTCCACCAGGTCCTCGAAGGCGAGCTCGGCCTCGGGCAGTCCGAGCTCGTCGCCCTGATACCAGCAGGCGCTGCCGCGCAGCGAGAACAGCATCGCCATCACCAGGCGCATGAAATCCGCGGGCGCCTGCAGGCCGTTCCAGCGGCTCAGCACGCGTACCGAATCGTGGTTGCCCACTGTCCAGCAAGGCCAGCTGCCGGTCTGCCCCGCAGCGGCGGCCTGCTCGAACTCGGCGGCGTGGCGGCGCACATGATTGGCATGATTGTGCTGGTTCAGGAAGGCAAAGCTGTAGGTCATGTGCAGCCGCTTGCCTCCCCGGGTGTAGTCGATCATCAGGTCGAGCGCTTCGGCATCCCCGACCTCGCCGACGCTGGCGGCGCCATACTCGTCGAGCAGCCCCCGGATCCGCTCGAAGAAGGCGGTGTTCTCGGGCCGGTTCTTGTCGTGCAGGTGGCGCTGCATGTCGTAGGGGTTGGCTGGCAGCGTGGCTGGCTGCCAGGCCTCCTGCAGCGGCGGGTTGTCGCGCAGCTGCTGGTCGTGGTGAAAGTAGTTCGAGGTGTCGAAGCGAAAGCCGTCGACGCCGCGCTCAAGCCAGAAGCGGATGTCCTCCAGCACCTGGGCCTGCACTGCCGGGTGGTGGTAGTTGAGATCGGGTTGCTCGGCCAGGAAATTGTGCAGGTAGTACTGCTTGCGCCTTGTGTCCCAGCTCCAGCTCGAACCGCCGAACACGCTGAGCCAGTTGTTGGGCGGCGAGCCATCGGGCCGGGCGTCGGCCCACACATACCAGTCGGCCTTCGGGTTGTCGCGGCTGGTGCGGCTTTCCATGAACCAGGGGTGCCGGTCCGAGCTGTGCGACAGCACCTGGTCGATCATGACCTTCAGGCCCAGCCGGTGCGCCTTGGCCACCAGCGCATCGAAGTCCGACAGCGTGCCGAACAGGGGGTCGATGTTACGGTAGTCGCTGACGTCGTAGCCGAAATCCTTCATCGGGGACTCGAAGATCGGCGAGATCCAGACCGCATCCACGCCCAGGCTTGCGATGTAGTCGAGCTTGCGGGTGATGCCGGGCAGGTCGCCGATGCCATCGCCATTGGCGTCCATGAAACTGCGTGGGTAGACCTGATAAATGACGGCGCCGCGCCACCAGTTCTTTGTCATGTGTTCTATCTTGAAAATCAAGGTCAAGCACCTGTAAAAAGCCGGGTGAGGGCGAGCGCACTCACCCGGAAACTAGAGACAACTCAGAACGCCCGGATCACCACCAGGCTTCGGCCTGCACGCCAAAGGTGGTGCCGCTGGTGGCGCTGCCGAACACGCCGTTGGCCTGGGTGCCGGCATCCTGGTTCCAGCGGGCATGGGTCACGAAGGCGCGCACCACCGGACGGGCCCAGAAGCCTTCGCTGAGGGTCAGCTGGGGCGCGATCGTGAACTTGGTCAGCGTGGGCCTGCTGTCGCCGTTCTTGCCCTGGACATGGCCGAGCTCGGCGGCGATGCTGAAGTTCTTCGTGAAGTTGTACTGGGGGCGCACGACCAGGTTCCAGTAGCTCGGCTTGCCCCAGGAGGCATCGATCTCGCCGGCACCGGTAGTCACCATGCCCGACCAGTTGGTGCCCTTGAGGTCGAACATGAACTGTTCGGTCACTGCCCAGGAGCTGTTGCCCTTGCCGCCGTTGTCGCCGCCCGCGTAGGTGGGCACCCAGGTGAAGCCGGCGCCGGCATCCTTGCCCAGCACCAGGGCCAGCTTGTTGAAGCCGCCCAGCAGGTTGCCCTGGGTGTGCTGCAGCATCAGCGAGCTGCCGCTGCCGGTCTCGCCAGTGCCGGCGGTCGAGCCGTTGAACAGCACCAGCTCGCCCTCGACCTTGCCGCCCGGGTTGGCATCGATGTCATAGACCCGCAGCGCGTAGCGCTTGCCGACCACGTCATCGCTTGCGTTGCCATTGCCGCCACGCTGCATGTAGGCCAATGCGGTCTTGGCGTTGCCGAGCTTGATGCCGTCGATGCCGGCGCCGACGCCGCTGTTGGACCAGTAATAGTTGTCGGTGATGTGGACGTCATGGCGGTTGTAGTGACGCTTGCCGACCCAGACCGAGGCATTCTCGAGCGCGCCGCCTTCGGGGAAGAAGCCACCAGCCTCGAACCAGTTGTTCTCGTTGGCGAGGTTCAGGTTCTTGCCGTCGGTGTCTTCCCAGGCGTTGGCGTCCTTGTTCTTGTAGGCAAAGCCGATGTGGTACTTGCCCCAGGCCGCGTTCGGGTCACCAAAGCCGAGCGCGAACTGGGCATCGCCGAAGGCGTCGCACTCGTTGCCGAGTCGGCCCACGGCATGCGGGCCGGCGCCTCCGGTCGGCCAGCCAGCATCGAAGCATTGCAGGTTGCCGCCCTGGGTCGTGCCGCCGGCCTGGGTGCGGAAGTAGCCGTGGTATTCCACCTCGGCCTGCGCGCCGGTGGCGAAAAGCAGGCCGGCGGCCATGGCCACGGGTGCCAAAGTCGTTGTCAGTACTCGTTTCACAAAAGGTCTCCGGTTGAGGGTGCTAGGTCCCTGCCTGGGCTCGCTGGCGGGTCGGCACGCAGGCATGAGGGGTGTCCGGCTTAGATTTCCCAATCCACATTGAATCGATCTAATTTGAACGAAGCGGATTATTGAATCGTTTCAATTTCGGGAAAATAGGGGATTTCCCTAGATCGGTGTGTTTCAGGGCCTGGCCGTGATCGACCCCCTGTGGCGACAGGAGGGCCTCAGCCGGTCTTGCGCAGTGCTTGCAGCGCCTGCTGGAACTCGAAGTGGCGTATCGCCCCGGCCAGGGTCGCGAACTCCGGTCCCAGCGCGTTGCTGGCCAGCACTTCGTTCTCCT
>ERZ1034365.1339-NODE-1339-length-12672-cov-3.829933_pt1 | contig 12672 bp, 9 predicted proteins | sample MGYA00520615_ERZ1034365 | MGnify/ENA primary metagenome ERZ1034365 (study PRJEB33736, sample SAMEA104284505) | Azolla filiculoides | biome: Urban; feature: Water surface; material: Ditch water | place: Netherlands | collected 2015-10-28 | depth 0-0.1 m ... | reverse complement strand
GCTCGGGATGGCCTGGTGGATCACATGGGGGGGGGGGCGGAGCTACACATGGTCGAGCAGACCGGATTTGGGAAATCGTCTTGCATCCGCCCTTACATGTCTGACTGGCAAGAAAAAAGCACTTAGGCATTTCTGCGCTAAGTGCTTGATATTCTTGGTGGCGCTTCAGGGATTCGAACCCCGGACCTGCGGATTATGATTCCGTCGCTCTAACCGGCTGAGCTAAAGCGCCAACAGGATTGAATTATAGGCACAAAAATGCAGTTTCGACAAAGTGCGTGAAAATTCCTTGAAAAAATTCACTCCTGCAGCCAGCGGCGCTCTGACCCAGCGCTCGGAGTCGTTGTCGGTCGCTGCAGCTTGATGCTGTAGCGGGACTGCGGCCAGTCCAGGGTGCATTTCAGCAGTCTGCCGTCGCGCGACAGCAGGGCAGTCAAGGTACTGCATCCCGAGGCATAGAGGGCGACCTCGTCGAGCTTGCGCACCCTCCAGGCTTGCGCCTCAGCGCCCGGTTCGGCGGGAGGCAGTTCCACTGCCAGCCATTCGTCTCCAGCCGCCAGTCCTGCGGTTTCTGCCGCCGTGCCGCGCAGCACGTTCTTGATCGTCAGTCCGCCGCTCTCATTGACGCGCAGCCCCAGGCGTTGTGCCAGCGCTTCGGGTTCCTGCAGCCATTGCAGTCCATGGCGCTGCAGCAGTTCGGCCAGGGGCAGCTCGCCGGTACCGTGTACCCAGTCCCGCAGTTCGGCGTCGTAACGGCGCTTGCCGAGTTGCTTGAGCACCGCGAGCAGATCGGATTCGCGCATCGGGCCTGCATCGCAGCGCTGCATCAGGGTCCGCATGACTGTGTCGAGGTCGCTGTGGCCTTCCGCGCGCAGCGTCAGATCGAGGCAGAGCGCCACCAGCGCGCCCTTGCCGTAGTAGCTGACGGTGGCGTTGGGGCTGTTCTCGTTGATCCGGTAGTACTTGACCCAGGCATCGAAGCTGGCCTGTGCCACGCTTTGCACCCGGCGCCCCGGCGTCTGCAGCAGCTGGTTGATGGTCTTGCCCAGCAGTTGCAGGTAGGCCGGTTCGTCGATCAGGCCGGCGCGCAGCAGCAGCAGGTCGTCGTAATAGCTCGTGAAACCCTCGAAGAACCAGAGCAGCTCGGTGTAGTTCTCGCGGTCGTAGTCGTAGCGCTTGAATTCGCGTGGGCGCAGCCGCTTGACGTTCCAGGTGTGGAAGTATTCGTGGCTGATCAGCCCGAGCAGGGTGGTGTAGCCGTCGCTGGCCTGGCGCCTGGTCGTGACCGGAGTTTCCTGCGCCGAGTTGCGCCGCGGCAGGTCGCTGCGTTGGCAGACCAGCGCGGTCGAGTTGCGGTGTTCGAGGCCGCCGTAGCTGTCCTGGCTGGCGTGCAGCAGGAACAGATAGTTCGCGAACGGTGGTGCTGCGCCGTCGGGATGCCAGAACGCGATCTCGGTCTCGCAGATGCGTTGCGTGTCGCGCACCAGCTGCTCGCAGTCGGCAAAGTCGCCGGCGCCGCTGACGACCAGGCGGTGCGGCACGCCGCGGACCTCGAACTGGCCGGACCAGAAGCGGCCGAGCTCGAACGGGCAGTCGGCCAGTTCGTCGTAGTCGCGCGCCAGGTAGCGGCCGAAGCCGCTCGGGTCGATCTTGACTGGAGTCAAGCCGGTGGCGACCTGCCAGCCTGCGGTGTGCTTGTTGTCTAGCAGCTCGAGCGCATGTGGCTCTCGCTCGCGGTCTGGCACGCGCAGGCACAGACTGGTCGGGTTGAAGAAGCCGCGTTGTGCGTCCAGGAAGGCGGTGCGGACCGAAGCGTCGAAGGCGTAGACCTCGTAGCGCAGCTGCAGCGGAGCTTTGCCGCTGTCGGCGGGCAGTCTGGCCTCCCAGCTGTTCTTGTCGAGCTGTTCCAGCGCTACGGACTGTCCGTTGATGCTGGCCTGCAGCCTTTGCAGATGCTGGGCGAATTCACGCACCAGATAGCTGCCGGGTATCCAGACCGGCAGGCTCAGGCGCTGGCGCGCGGCAGGCTGATCGATCTCGAGCGTGATGCCGTACAGGTGCTGGTTCGGGTCCAGCACCGAGACCCGGTAGCGTATCGAGGCCTTCATGTCAGAGCGCGCCAGCGGCCAGGAAGCAGCTCAGCGACGCCACGGTCGACAGGTGAAAGCGCAGCGTCAGCCAATGCTGCAGGCCGGCGCTCGGATAGAGCTTGCGGTCGATCAGGTAGCAGGCGATCAGCAGCAGGCCGAGCCAGATCAGTCCGGCCTGGGCTTGCAGCTTGACCTCGTCGATGCTGAGTTCTCCCTGGGCGATGTACCAGACCAGTCCCGACAGGATCGGGATCAGGATGCCGAGCCAGGCCAGCAGCGAGGCCGAGATGCCCCACCAGAGCGCGGGGACCTGATGTTCGTCCCGATGCGAGGAGCCCGCTTCCGAGTGCACCCAGGCCGCGCCCCAGTGCACTCCGCCGAGGAAGGAGGCGATGATCGCGGCATAGCAGGCCAGTGCTGTCGCGACGAAGGGCTGCAGGTCGTTGTCGACCAGCAGCCAGACCATCAGGGCCAGTAGCACGAAGGGAATCAGGCCGGCTCGGCCCAGGGTCTTGATCAGTTGATGGTGGTCGATGGACTGGCTCATGGGGTCACTTGCTGTTGGCGAGGGCTTGTTCGATCTTTTCGAGCGGCACGGCACCGGGCAGGCGGGTGCCGTCCGGCAGGAAGCTGGTCGGCGTGCCGGTGATGCGGTGCTGCTTGCCGAGGGCCAGGTTGCGCTGGATGGCCGAGCTGTCGCAGCTGGCCGGGGTCGGTGCGATGTTGCGCAGCATCCAGTCCTCGAAGGCCTTGGCCTTGTCCTTGGCGCACCAGATCGCCTGCGACTTGGCCTGCGAATCCGGGCCGAGTACCGGGTAGAGGAAGACATGGACCGTGACGTTGTCGATCTTGGCCAGGTCCTTCTCGAAGCGCTTGCAGTAGCCGCAGTTCGGGTCTTCGAAGATTGCGATCCGGCGCTTGCCGTTGCCGCGCACGATCGTGAAGGCGTCCTTGACTGGCAGTGACTTGAAATCGACCGCGCTGAGCTTGCTGACCCGCTCTTCGGTCAGGTTGTTGCGGGTGCGGGTGTCGATCAGCTCGCCCTGCAGCAGGTAGTTGCCCTCGGCGTCGGTGTAGAGGATGTCGCTCTGGTTGACGCGGACCTCGTACAGGCCGGGCATCGGGGTCTTGTTGATCTCGTCGATGCGCGGCAGGTTGGGCAGGCGCTCGGCCAGGTTCTTGCGGATCGCGGCTTCCTGGGCGGCAGCGCCGAGCGCTTGCGTGAGCAGGGTGGCGGCCAGCAGGGTTCGAATCGTCAGGCGGATGAGGTTCATGGCGGAAAGAGAGGTTGAGGCTTTGGTGGAGTGGGGGCGTTGGCGGTCTGGTGAGGGAGGGTCAGACGCCGCCCATGGCTTGCCTCATGGCCCAGCGTTTGATGGGCTGCAGCTGGTCGAAGCCGCGCAGGCCCCAGCCACGCAGGGCCTGGATGCGGCTGTCTGGCGCGCCGAACAGGCCGAACAGGCCATCGGTCATGAGCGCCATCTGGGCGAAGTCGGCCTGGCGCGCGCGCTCGTAACGGCGCAGCAGCTTCAAGTCGCCGAGCTCGCGCCAGTATTCGCGCTCGTGCAGCACCCGGGCCAGCTCGGCGACGTCGCCCAGTCCGACATTGAGGCCCTGTCCGGCCAGCGGGTGCATGGTGTGCGCGGCGTCGCCGGCCAGCGCGACTCCGGGCTTGACCCAGCGGTCGGCGCGCGCGAGTTCGAGTGGCCAGCCGGCTGGCTGACCTTGCAGTGTCATGGCACCCAGTGCCTGATCGCCGGCCTGTTCGACCCGCTGCGCCAGCGCCGCAGGCGACATCAGGAGCAGCTCGTGCGCGCGCTCGTGCGGCACCGACCAGACCAGGGCCACTTCATGGCCGCTGGCGCCACTCATGGGCAGCAACGCCAGGATCTCGTCGCCGCGGAACCACTGGCGTGCGACGCCGCCGTGCGGCCGTTCGCATTGCAGCCGTGCTGCGATCGCCGTGTGGGGGTAGGGTTTGCTGTCGTAGTGAAAGCCGAAGGCTTCACGGCTGATGCTGCGCTTGCCTTCGCAGATCACGGTCAGCGCGGCGGCCGGGCGCTCGTGCAGCCATTCGATGCCGCCCTGATAGCGCACCGCTTGCGCGAGCCGGTCTTCCAGTGCCGGCACGTCGACGATCCAGTTCAGCGCGTCGGTGCCGGCCTCGCTCGCATCGAAGGTCAGCGCGGCGTTGGCGGTGGCGTCGCTGACCCACATGCGCGTGACCGGCGTCACGGGAGAGGGGCCGCTGCCGTCGGCGTTCTCGGGCCAGACACGCAGCGACTCGAGCAACTGGCGCGCGGCCAGGTTCAGCGCATAGGCGCGGATGTCGGGGCTGGCTGGCGCAGTCGGCCGCGCTGGCGTGACCAGCGCGATGCGCAGTCGGTCGCGCGCCAGCAGCAGCGCCAGAGTCAGTCCCACCACGCCACCGCCGAGGATGGCCACGTCGTACTTTTTGCTCATGGACGGATTGTAGGAGCAGGGCCCACAATGGCTGGGTGTGTGAATGAAGCCCCGATATCGATATGCTGTCTATCAACGACGATATGTTGCCGCTGCAGATCGAGCAGCTCTGGATCTACCCCATCAAGTCCTGTGCCGGCATCCGCTTGGAGCAGGCCGAGTTGCAGCTGGCGGGCCTGGAATGGGACCGGGCCTGGATGGTGATTGACGCGCAAGGCGAGTTCGTCTCGCAGCGCGAACTGCCGCGCATGGTGCTGATCCAGCCGGCGTTCCGCTTCGGGCAGCTCGAGCTGAGCGCCCCGGGCATGCTGCCGCTGCTGCTGGAACTCGAGGTCGACCCCGCCTCGCACCGGCTGCCGGTCCAGGTCTGGGACGACCGGGTCCAGGCCTGGGACATGGGCGACGCGGCGGCGCAGTGGTTCAGCGAGTTCCTGCAGGTGGATCTGCGCCTGGTGCGTTTCGACCCTGCTGTGCGTCGACTGTCTTCTGACCACTGGACCCGTGGCGTCGAGGCACCGAACCGCTTCAGCGATGGCTTTCCCCTGCTGGTGCTGTCGAGCGCCTCGCTGGCTGATTTCAACGAGCGTTTGCAGGCCATGGGCCAGGATCCGGTCGGCATTGAACGCTTCAGGCCCAATCTCGTGCTGGGTGGCCTTGATGCGCATGACGAGGACCGGTTGGCCGAGCTGGTCTTTTCGCTGGAGGAGGGGGGCGAGATCCGGCTGCAGCCGGTTAAGCCCTGCGCGCGCTGCACCATTCCCAACATCGATCCGGTCACTGCCAGATCGGATCCGGCGGTCGGTGACATGTTGCAGACCTATCGCCAGGACCGTCGTTTGCTGGGGTCTGTCACCTTCGGCATGAACGTCATCGTGCGCGAGGGCGCGGGCAGCCTGCTGCGCCAGGGGCAGGCCGGTCGGGGCCGCTGGGACGCCTGGGACGACTGAGCGGCTGCGGCCTGCCGGCGCAGCAGGCCGAATCGAATCTGGTTTCAGCCTTGACCAGTACAATCGAGGCTATTTTGTCGGCATACCTGCAGCCCCTTGTCGAGAGGCTGCAAGGCACAGCTGGCGCGCAACACCGCAGGACCTCCTGCCCGTTCCGGCCCCGGGGTCAGCGGGCAGCGCCAGGGCCTTGCATCGATCTGGATCACCAAGGAATTCCCATGAGCTTGAAGTGCGGCATCGTCGGCCTGCCCAACGTCGGCAAATCCACCCTGTTCAACGCCCTGACCAAGGCCGGCATCGCAGCCGAGAACTATCCCTTCTGCACCATCGAGCCCAACACCGGCGTGGTCGAGGTGCCGGACCCGCGTCTGGACCAGCTGGCCGAGATCATCAAGCCTGAGCGCATCGTGCCGGCCATCGTCGAGTTCGTCGATATCGCCGGTCTGGTCGCGGGCGCCAGCCAGGGCGAGGGCCTGGGCAACCAGTTCCTCGCGCATATCCGCGAGACCGATGCCATCGTCAACGTGGTGCGCTGCTTCGAGGACGACAACGTGATCCACGTCGCCAACAAGGTCGATCCGATCGCCGACATCGAGGTGATCCAGACCGAGCTCTGCCTGGCCGACATGGGCACGGTGGAAAAGAGCCTGCACCGCTACAACAAGGCGGCGCGCTCGGGCAACGACAAGGAAGCCGCGGCGCTGGTCAAGGTGCTCGAGAAATGCCTGGCCGCGCTCAACGAAGCGCAGCCGGTGCGCTCGATCGAGTTCAGCGAAGCCGAGCAGGCGCTGCTCAAGCCGCTGTGCCTGATCACCGCCAAGCCGGCGATGTTCGTCGGCAACGTGAGCGAGGACGGCTTCGAGAACAACCCCTTCCTGGACCGCCTGCAGGAATATGCCGCCAAGCAGAACGCGCCGGTGGTGGCGATCTGCGCCAAGATCGAAGCCGAGCTGTCCGAGATGGACGACGAGGACCGCCTGGTCTTCCTGCAGGAGATGGGCCAGGACGAGCCCGGCCTGAACCGCCTGATCCGCGCCGGCTTCAAGCTGCTGGGCCTGCAGACCTACTTCACGGCCGGCGTCAAGGAAGTGCGCGCCTGGACCATCCATATCGGCGACACCGCGCCGCAGGCTGCCGGCGTGATCCACGGCGACTTCGAGCGCGGCTTCATCCGCGCCCAGACCATTTCCTTTGACGACTTCATCGCCTACAAGGGCGAAGCGGGCGCCAAGGAAGCCGGCAAGATGCGCGCCGAAGGCAAGGAGTACGTCGTCAAGGATGGTGATGTCATGAACTTCCTGTTCAACGTCTGATTGCCTGTTGCTTTGCCTGAGTCGTCCATGAGCCAAGTCGTCAATGCCGCCGCGCCCGCGGTTCCGCCCATGCTGCTGTCCGGCCTCGAGCCGCTCGTGATCGGCGAGGGCAGCCTGTTCGTCAACATCGGCGAGCGCACCAACGTCACCGGATCGAAGGCCTTCGCGCGCATGATCCTCAACGGCCAGTACGAGGAAGCGCTGGTCGTGGCGCGCCAGCAGGTCGAGAACGGTGCCCAGATCGTCGACGTCAACATGGACGAGGCCATGCTCGACAGCCAGGCCGCGATGGTGCGCTTCCTGAACCTGATGGCGAGCGAGCCCGACATCGCGCGCGTGCCGGTCATGATCGACAGCTCCAAGTGGAGCGTGATCGAGGCCGGCCTGCGCTGCGTGCAGGGCAAGGGCGTGGTCAACTCGATCAGCATGAAGGAGGGCGTGGAGGAGTTCAAGCGCCAGGCCAGGCTGGTCCAGCGCTATGGCGCCGCCGCCGTCGTGATGGCCTTCGACGAGAAAGGCCAGGCCGACACCTACCAGCGCAAGGTCGAGATCTGCGAGCGGGCCTATCGGCTGTTGGTCGACGAGGTCGGTTTCCCGCCCGAGGACATCATCTTCGACCCCAACATCTTCGCGATCGCCACCGGCATCGAGGAGCATGACAACTACGCGGTCGACTTCATCAACGCCACGCGCTGGATCAAGCAGAACCTGCCGGGCGCCAAGGTCAGTGGTGGCGTGTCCAATGTCTCGTTCAGCTTCCGTGGCAACGAGCCGGTGCGCGAGGCGATCCACACCGTGTTCCTGTATCACGCCATCCAGGCCGGCATGGACATGGGCATCGTCAACGCCGGCATGGTCGGCGTCTACGACGAGCTCGACGCCGAGCTGCGCGAGCGGGTCGAGGACGTGGTGCTGAACCGCCGTCCGGACTCGACCGAGCGCCTGCTCGAGATCGCCGAGAGCGTCAAGGGCGCGGCCAAGGACGACAGCGCCAAGTACGCCTGGCGTGCGCTGCCGGTGCGCGAGCGCCTCAAGCATGCGCTGGTGCATGGTCAGAACGAGTTCATCACCGCGGACACCGAGGAGATGTGGCAGGCGCTCAAGGCCGATGGTGGCCGTCCGCTGCACGTGATCGAAGGTCCGCTGATGGACGGCATGAACGTGGTCGGCGACCTGTTCGGCCAGGGCAAGATGTTCCTGCCCCAGGTGGTCAAGTCGGCCCGCGTCATGAAGCAGGCCGTCGCGCATCTCGTGCCCTATATCGAGGAAGAAAAGCTGCGCCTGCAGGCCGCTGGCGGCGACGTCAAGTCCAAGGGCAAGATCGTGATCGCCACGGTCAAGGGCGATGTGCATGACATCGGCAAGAACATCGTGACCGTGGTCTTGCAGTGCAACAACTTCGACGTCGTCAACATGGGCGTGATGGTGCCCTGCCACGAGATCCTGGCCAAGGCCAAGGAAGTCAATGCCGACATCGTCGGCCTGTCAGGACTGATCACGCCCAGCCTCGAGGAGATGCAGTATGTCGCCGCCGAGATGGAGAAGGACCCGTGGTTCCGCGAGCGCGGCATCCCGCTGCTGATCGGTGGCGCGACCTGTTCGCGCGTGCACACCGCGGTCAAGATCGCACCCCATTACAGCGGTCCGGTGGTCTATGTGCCCGATGCCTCGCGCAGCGTGGCAGTGGCGCAGGGCCTGCTCGGCGACGGCAAGGAGGCCTATCTGGCCGAACTCGCTGCCGACTATGACCAGGTGCGCCAGCAGCACGCCAACAAGAAGCAGATCCCGCTCTGGCCGCTGGCCAAGGCACGCGCCAACAAGGCGCCGATCGACTGGGATGTCTACGCACCGGTGGCGCCCAAGTTCACCGGCCGGCGCCTGTTCAAGAACTTCGACCTGGCCGAACTGGCCCAGTACATCGACTGGGCCCCGTTCTTCCAGACCTGGGATCTGGCCGGGCCTTATCCCGCGATCCTGGACGACGAGATCGTCGGTGAGCAGGCCAGGCGCGTCTTTGCTGACGCCCAGGGCATGCTGAAGAAGATCGTCGAAGGCCGCTGGCTCAGCGCCAATGCGGTGCTGGGACTCTACCCGGCCAACAGCGTCGGCGACGACATCGAGCTCTATGCCGACGAGGGCCGCCGCCAGGTCGCGCTGACCTGGCATGGCATGCGCCAGCAGACCGAGAAGCAGGAAATCGACGGTCCGGATGGCAAGCCGGTGATGCGCCCGAGCCGCTGCCTGTCCGACTTCGTCGCGCCCCAGGGCCGCGGCGTGGGCGATTACGTCGGCCTGTTCGCGGTCACGGCCGGCATCGGAGCCGACAAGCGGGCCGAGGCCTTCGAGGCGGCGCAGGACGACTACAGCGCGATCATGCTGAAGGCGCTGGCCGATCGCCTGGCCGAGGCCTTCGCCGAATGCCTGCACCAGCGCGTGCGCACCGACCTCTGGGGCTATGCGCCGCACGAGTCGCTGAGCCGCGAGCAACTGATCGCCGAGCAGTACCAGGGCATCCGCCCGGCGCCCGGCTACCCGGCCTGCCCGGACCACTCGGTCAAGCGCGCGATGTTCGAGCTGCTGCATTGCGAGGACATCGGCATGGGCCTGACCGACAGCCTGGCCATGACGCCGGCGGCCAGCGTCAGCGGCTTCTACCTCGCGCATCCCGACAGCTGCTACTTCAACGTCGGCAAGATCGGTCGCGACCAACTGCAGGACATGGCACAGCGCCGTGGCATGAGCGAGGCCGAGCTCGAGCGGTTGCTGGCGCCGAACCTGTAAGCCATCGGCGGGCGCTGTCGCGCCATTGACTGTGACCAGACGGCCGGCTCGCTCCGGCCGTCGGCGTTTCAGCCGTTGCCGATCAGCCCGCGGCGGTACTGCATCGCCTCGGCCAGATGCGCGATCTCGATCCGCTCCGAGCCGGCCAGGTCGGCGATCGTGCGCGCGACGCGCAGCGCCCGGTGCGTCGCGCGGCCCGACCAGCCGAGCCGGCTGGCCGCCTTCTGCAGGAACTGGGTCGCTGCGTCGTCCAGCCCGGTGTGGCGGGCCAGCGCGCTGCCTTCGAGCTGCTGGTTGGTCTGGCCCTGGCGGCGTTCGGCCCGCTCGCGCGCGGCCAGCACGCGCTCGCGCACCCGGGCACTGGCTTCGCCGGGTGCGGCACCGAGCAGGTCCTGCGCCGGCAGCGCGGGGACCTCGACCTGCAGGTCGATGCGGTCGAGCAGCGGGCCGCTGAGCTTGCCCTGGTAGCGCGCGACCTGATCTGGCGTGCAGCGGCAGGCCTTCACGCTCGAGCCCAGGTAGCCGCAGGGGCAGGGGTTCATGGCCGCGACGAGCTGGAACCGGGCCGGAAACTCGGTCTGGCGCGCCGCGCGCGAGATCCGGATCAGGCCCGATTCGAGCGGTTCGCGCAAGGCCTCGAGCGCGCTGCGCGGAAATTCAGGCAGCTCGTCGAGGAACAGGATGCCATGGTGCGCGAGCGAGATTTCGCCCGGGCGCGGCGGTGAGCCGCCGCCGACCAGGGCGACCGCGCTGGCGCTGTGGTGCGGCGCGCAGGTCGGGCGTGATCCCCAGTGCTCGAAGACGAAGCGCCCCGCCAGCGAGGCCACCGCCGCGGTTTCCAGCGCCTCCTCGTCGCTCAGCGGCGGCAGCAGGCCCGCCAGACGTTGCGCCAGCATCGACTTGCCCGAGCCGGGTGACCCGACCAGCAGCAGACTGTGGCCGCCGGCCGCGGCGATCTCGAGCGCGCGCCGCGCCGCTGCCTGGCCCCTGACATCGGCCAGGTCGGGACCGGCGGCGACGGGCTGCAGGGTTCTGGCCTCGACCCGGTGCCAGCCCTCGTCCTCGGCGGCGGCCTCGGCCAGCGCGCTGCCGGCCGGTGCGAACTGGCGCGCGACATCGAGCAGGTGACGCGCGCGCCAGACCTGGGCGCCCCGGGCCAGCGCGGCCTCCTCGGCGCTGTCGGGCGGCAGCACCAGCCGGGTGGCGGCAGCTGCACCAGCCTGGCGCAGCGCCAGTCCCATCGCCAGTGCGCCGCGGATGGCGCGCAATTCGCCGCCGAGCGAGAGCTCGCCCGCGAATTCATGTCCGGCCAGCCGGCTGGCATCGAGCTGTCCGCTGGCGGCCAGGATGCCGAGCGCGATCGGCAGGTCGAAGCGGCCCGAGTCCTTGGGCAGGTCGGCCGGCGCCAGGTTGACCGTGATGCGCTTGTTGCCCGGGAACTCGAGTCCGGCATTCTGGATTGCCGAGCGTACCCGCTCGCGTGCTTCCTTGACCTCGGTGTCGGCCAGTCCGACCAGCGTGAAGCTCGGCAGGCCGTTGGCCAGATGCACCTCGACCTGCACCGGTCGCGCCTGCAGCCCCAACAGGGTGCGGCTCTGCACCAAAGCAAGACTCATCTCGGCTTCCTCCCTGTTGGCCTGGGCTTGCCTGTGCGGCAAGATCCAAGAATGCACCAAACTGGTGAATTCAACGCGACAATGGTTTCATCTTAGCCGGCAGCAGGCGGGTTGGGGCATTTTTTACCGGCTGCACTGAGGGCCGGCCGGGTTGGCACGTTCCCTGCATAGCTTGGGGCATTGCATCAACGCCAACAGAAAGGCCGATCATGAAACTGGTTTCCGCCATCATCAAACCCTTCAAGCTCGACGAGGTGCGCGAGGCGCTGTCCCAGATCGGCGTGCAGGGCATCACCGTGACCGAAGTCAAGGGCTTCGGGCGCCAGAAGGGCCACACCGAGCTCTATCGCGGCGCCGAATATGTCGTCGATTTCCTGCCCAAGGTCAAGGTCGAGGCCGCCGTCACCGACGCCCTGGTCGACCAGGTGATCGAGGCGATCGAGAGCGCTGCCCGCACCGGCAAGATCGGCGACGGCAAGATCTTCGTCTTCCCGATCGAGCAGGTCGTGCGCATCCGCACTGGCGAGACCGGCTCCGAGGCACTCTGAATCTTTATTCCATCAGGAGATCACGGACATGAAAAAGTTGCTATTGAGTCTCGGTTTGGCGCTGGGGGCGACCGCTGCCTTCGCGCAGGATGGCGCTGCGGCCAGCGCGGCTGTCGCCCAGGTGGCAGAAGCCACGGCAGCCGCTGCAGCGGCGGTGCCGGTGCCCAACAAGGGTGACACCGCCTGGATGATGGTCTCCACCTTGCTGGTGATCCTGATGACCGTGCCCGGCCTGGCCCTGTTCTACGGCGGCCTGGTGCGCAGCAAGAACATGCTGAGCGTCCTGATGCAGGTCATGGTGGTGTTCTCGCTCGCGGTCGTGCTCTGGTTCATCTACGGCTACAGCCTGGCCTTCACCGAGGGCAGCAGCTTCATCGGCGGCCTCGACCGACTGTTCATGAAGGGCATCTGGGACAACGCCGCCGGCACCTTCGCCAATGCCGCGACCTTCAGCAAGGGCGTCGTGATCCCGGAGATCGTGTTTGCCGCCTTCCAGGCCACCTTCGCCGGCATCACCTGCGCGCTGATCGTGGGCGCCTTCGCCGAGCGCATGAAGTTCTCGGCCGTGCTGCTGTTCACCGCGATCTGGTTCACCTTCAGCTATCTGCCGGTCGCGCACATGGTCTGGTTCTGGATGGGGCCGGACGCCTATACCGGCAAGGAAGTGATCGACGAGATGACCGGCAAGGCCGGCCTGATCTGGCAGTGGGGCGCGCTCGACTTCGCGGGCGGCACCGTGGTGCACATCAACGCCGCCGTCGCGGGTCTGGTCGGTTCCTACATGGTCGGCAAGCGCATCGGCTACGGTCGTGAGTCGATGGCTCCGCACAGCCTGACCCTGACCATGGTTGGCGCTTCGCTGCTGTGGGTGGGCTGGTTCGGCTTCAACGCCGGTTCGGCGCTGGAAGCCAACC
>ERZ1034365.1336-NODE-1336-length-12679-cov-2.122203_pt1 | contig 12679 bp, 13 predicted proteins | sample MGYA00520615_ERZ1034365 | MGnify/ENA primary metagenome ERZ1034365 (study PRJEB33736, sample SAMEA104284505) | Azolla filiculoides | biome: Urban; feature: Water surface; material: Ditch water | place: Netherlands | collected 2015-10-28 | depth 0-0.1 m ... | reverse complement strand
AGACGGCGGTGAAGGTGTAGCGGGATACAAACGCAGTGAAGAATGGAAAAAACACCATTCAGCTATTATGAAAACCAAGCCTTCTCCCTCTAAAGGTAAGTCGATGTCTGAGGCTCAACGTAAGAAAATATCTGAGACACTATTAGCTAAAAACTATTGGTTGGGTCGCAAACACACCTCCGAAGCTAGGAGTAAGATGGGTGTTAACAAAGACACTCGTGTTATGTGTAAAGGCGGCGATCGAGTTATGGTTAATATTAAAGATATTGAACTGCGTTTGAAAGAAGGTTGGAAATTAGGTAGCGTTGGGTTATTAGCGACGACCAAGTCGGTAGTAGGAAACAATAGGAAGGCTCGTCTGTATATTACGGACGGGTTTCACACTAAATGTATTCGAGTCCCGATGGTTCCACCAGTAGGTTGGAACTTTGGACAAACTCGTAAGAAAGGTATCAGGTAATCCTATGGCTGGAGCCATTATGCGTAGTACTCAGTTCCGCTCGATCGTTGAGCCGATTCTGAACCAAGCGTTCGATGGAGTATATGCGCAGCGCACAGACGAGTACAAGCAAGTCTTCACCGAAGAAAACGGCACGCCGCGTTCTTACCATGAAGAAGTTGTTCTGTACGGTTTCGGCGCTGCTCCGATCCTCCCGGACGGTCAAGCTGTTACGTATGACGAAGGCGGTCAACTGTACGTCAAGCGTTACCAGTACGATGTCTACGGTCTGGCTTTCGCTATGACCAAAGTCCTCGTCGAAGACGGTGACCATATCCGTGTCGGTTCTAGCTACTCCAAGCACCTCGCCCAGTCTATGGACGAGACCACGGAAACCGTTACGGCTAACCATCTGAACCGCGCATTCACCTCTGGCTACAACGGTGGTGACGGTGTGTCTCTGATCAACGCTTCACACCCTGTCGTTGCTGGTGTTCAGTCCAACGTTCTGACCTCTGCGGCTCTGTCCCAGACCTCCCTGGAACAAGCTGTGATTCAGATTCGCCAAGCTGTTGACCCGCGTGGCAAGAAGATCCGCCTCACGCCGAAGAAGCTGGTTATCGCTCCGTCGAACATGCTGCAAGCTGAAGTTCTGCTCAAGTCTGTTCTGCGTGCCGGTACCAACAACAACGACATGAACACCCTCAAGAACCTGAGTCTTGATCCGGTGGTTATCTCTCGTTTGACCAGTAACAACGCTTGGTTCGTTCAGACCGATGCTAAAGACGGTATGAAGGTTCTGTGGCGTCGTAAGCTGGAAAAATCCATGGAAGGCGACTTCGAAACCGACAGCGTCCGTTACAAATCCACCATGCGCTTCGGCTCTGGCTGGACCGAGTGGCGTTCGATGTACGGCAACGCTGGCGTCTAAATTGAATCTCTGGGGAGCTTCGGTTCCCCAGTTTAATTGCTAAGGAGATTCAAATGGGTTCATACGCTCAAGGCGCTCAGAAGTGCGGCACATTGCCTTCTGAAGTTGCAAGTGATGTAGCTTACGGTGTCTTCTCGAAGACCGTCGTATTGCAAGCTGCAACTGTAACCAATGTAGAGGCTACTGTTGCTATTCCGGCGGGTGCTCAGATTCTGAGTATCACTGCTGATAGTTCTGTGGCTTGGACTGCTACAGGCGCTGTTGTTCTCACCGCAGGTATTACGGCTGGCGGTACTGAGTACATCACGACTGTCGACCTCAAAACGGTCGTTCGCAGCGCTCCGACGCTCACCGCTGCTCAGGTGGGTGCCATGGCTAACGTCGGTACTAACACGAGTCTGGTTCTTCGTGCAAACAGCGCCTCTGGCGCCAATACAGTAGGTACCACGGTTGTGACGGTTCTGTTCGTTCCAAAACTGATGTAATAGGTTAGGGAGCTTCGGCTCCCTAATTTAAGGAGTTGATATGAGTATGATTGCACCAAAACTCGGTTATTTTAACCAAGGCACTACGGCAGGTCAGCTTATCAAGACCGGTCCTGCAGGGCTTTACGGTATCGTTTCTACTGTCCCTGGCGGTGCTGTAACTATTTACGACAATACCTCGGCGGCGGGTACGATTCTCTACACTAAGACTTTGGCTGTCGGAGATGTCGTCCACTTTGGTGGTTTAGGTATCGCGGCTAAGCTCGGCCTGTTCATCGTCGTTACTGGCACTGTCAACGTTCTATATACCTAATATGACCACCTCAGGTACCCTAGGAACCACTACGATAAACACAGCGAAGCTGCTTGAGAAAGCTATGCGTCGCTGTGGTTTGTCTCCCCAAGCCCTAACACCTGAGACGGTCGATATAGCCAAAGAAGACCTCTACATGCTCCTCCTGAGCATGACTAACCGGGGACTTAACCTGTGGTGTGTCGACAAGAAACTACTACCTCTAAACGCTGGACAAGCTACTTACGTGCTTCCAGTGGGTACGCTTTCTATCTTGAACTTGCTCCAAGCCACACCGACGACACCTGATTATACACTAACTGACAATGTTACAGACACTGTCATTGAGTCGGTAGAAGACATGTCTATCGTACGGTGGGGTGTTTTGTTCAACACTAACCCTACCGCCGACTTTACCTTCCAGTCTTCTAGTAACGGTATCACTTGGACAACGCTATCTACAGTGCCCTTCTCTGACCTGCAAACCGCTGGGCTATACAACTGGTTTGATTTGCCTGTTAAAGCTATTGGACGCTGGTTTAGAGTGGCTTCTCTGACTGGCGCGGTCATACAACACGTGTATCTGTCTTCTAATAATCGTGAGATTGTAATTGCTCCGTTTAATCGTGACGATTACGCTAATCAACCTAATAAGAATTCAACCTCTGCCACGGTCACCAACTACTATTTTGAGAAGTTGATTGAGCCTCAAGTGACGGTTTGGCCTGTACCTACCGACAACACAAATCATTTAGTACTGTTCCGTCATCGTCAGTTGCAAGATATCGGCACATTGACCGAAACTATTGAAATACCAGCTCGGTGGCTGGAGTCAATCACTTGGCAGTTAGCTGTCCGCTTGGCTTTCGAGCTTCCTGGAATTGACCCCGCACGTAGGGCTGAAGTAGTACAGATGGCTGGGTCTATGACGGCTGAGGTTGAGTCTGGCGAAACAGACAACGCGCCGTTATACTTCCAACCCGCTATCGGCGTCTATACTAGATAATGGGACTCTATCATCCGGTCTCTCTCAAAGGCTCAGCGGCGATAGCTATCTGTGATCGTTGCAGGATGCGCTTTAGCTATGATGATTTGATAGCCGACGGTAACAGTCCTGGATTGCGCGTGTGTACAGATTGTTGCGATGTTAAAGACCCTTGGCGCTTACCACCTAGACAAACCGAAGTAATCAGCTTACGATACCCGCGTCCAGAACAAGATTTGGAGTAACACATGCCCGCAGCAATGACTTATGATTCATTACTCCAAGACATACAAAACTATGCAGAACGGGATGACGCACCTTTTATAACTCAGATTCCGCGATTCATACTTATGGCTGAGAACCGTATTGCGTCAGAAGCTAAACCGTTCGGCTTTATGCGCACTGTATCCGGCACCCTTAGCCAGAACATTCTTGCTAAACCTATCCGGTGGCGCAAGACCAAATCATTCAGCTTGCTTATCGGCGCTGAGCGGAAGTATCTGTATGAACGGGGATATGAGTTCCTGCGTAGCTACTGGCCAGACACTACCAAAGAAGATCAACCGTATTACTACGCTGACTATGACTATGAACACTTCTTCGTGGTACCTACCCCAAACATGGGCTACTCATTTGAGTTGCAGTATTATGAGCGACCAGAACCCCTGAGCGAAAGCAACCAAACCAACTGGACAACGCAGTACGCACCTCAAGTTTTGCTGTACGCTTGTTTGCGGGAAGCAATGCCGTTCCTTAAAACCTCTGAGCGTATCGCAGAGTTTGATAGCTTGTACACTGCCGCATTTGGCGCTATAATTAAAGAGGATGGCGAGCGTCTTGCTGATGCCGCCCTGACCCGGAGCTAATATGAGCTATACCGACACTTTTGGCAACCAGACGCTGCCCCCCGCACAATATGGTTATTCTTCACTAACGCTTACTGCTAACCTGACCGCAGTTTGGCCTTACAACTCCGACGACACTGCAAACACTCTGTCCAAGATTGTAGACATTTCCTGTGCTTCTGGTAATATACTTACCCTACCTGACGCAACGCAGGTCTCAGTTGGCGAGGACTTCCTGTTGCGTAACGTAGGTTCTTTTGCACTGACTATCAAGAATGCCTCAGGCGTGCAGATAGCCACGGTAGCTGTGGGCGCGGCAAGTTACTTCTACCTGACTGATAACACGCTCGTTGCGGGTGTGTTCGGGGTTATTGGGTTCGGTGTAGGTACTTCCACGGCAGATGCGGGTTCACTAGTTGGTTACGGTGTCAAAGCTATCGGCGCAAGCCTGAACCAGTCTCACCCTGTGATTCCGGTAGCTTCTAGCTTAACGCTGGACGACACCTACCGCGCCAAGCTGGTTTCCTTCACTGGCGGAACTGGTACGTTCACTCTGACTTCTGCTGCTACATTGGGCGATGACTATTTCGTAATGATCCGCAATAACGGTACGGGTACGCTAACCCTCGACCCCGCTTCGGCCGAGTTGATCGATGGTCAGAGTTCGCTACAACTACAACCGTCTGAGTCACTGATGCTGATTTCCACTGGAACACAGTGGTATTCGGTAGGTTATGGTCGTTCAACCCTGTACCAATTCACTCAGCTGACCAAAGACGTTTCTGCTGGAGGTACATTCACGCTATCTGCGGCCGAAGCCTCTAACAAGCTACTGACATTCATCGGTAACCCCGCTTCGGCTGTGACAGTTATTGTTCCGGCTATTGTGGCGGTGTATTACACCTATTCCAATATCTCAACTGCATTCTCTATCACGGTTAAGACGGCTGCGGGTTCAGGTACCACTGTTCCCCAAGGCACTCGCATAGTCGTCATTTGCGACGGTACCAATGTCATGTCAGCCCAGTCTGCCGTAGCTAACAGCTCGGTGTCGTTGACTGACGGTAGCGTCGCGGTTCCTGCTCTATTCTTCAGCAGCCAGACTAACACAGGTCTCTACAAATACGGCACCAACGGTTTAGGTTTCTCGGTCAACGGGGTTGACGTAGTTCATGTAGAGTCTACAGGTACAACTTTCTCGGGTAGCGCTCCCGTTGTCAGTGCAAAGGCTGGTCCTAACACAACACAACAACATACTATACCCGCAGTTGCTTCAGACACTTTTACGCTTAGCGCCGCCACACAGACACTTACCAATAAAACCATCTCCGCAGCCAATAACACAATCACTACAGCAGCTTCAGGCAACTTATCCGCTACCAGTTTGAATGCTGCGCTGGCTGAGTTGCAAGGTGATATTGATACTCGCCAAGTAGCTGCTACTGCTGTCACCAAGACCTCTGCAACAGGGTCAGCAATCCTTCCTTCAGGTACTACCGCACAACGTGATGGTACGCCGGGAGTTGGTTACACGCGATTCAACGCTACTACCGGGAACCTTGAGACGTGGAATGGTTCGTCGTGGGCGAAAGCTGGCAATGTTACGCTTACTGGAACTGAAACGCTTTCAAATAAAACGCTTGATTCAACCTGCAATATTTCAGGTTCGTCAGGGCAACCGTTCTCGTTTCGTAACAAGCTGATAAATGGTGACTTCAGTATTGCACAGCGAGGAACTAGCATCACCAACGCAACATCATCGTGGGTGTATTCACTAGATCGTTGGCGTTTCTACGGGCAATATACAACCGGCTCGGCAACTGTTTCTCAGCAAGCGTTTACTATTGGGCAAACTGATGTTCCTGATGAACCTACGTATTTCATCCGTTGGAATCAGACCGTTGCACCAGCTGGTACCGTGTATCTCACACAACCGATTGAGAATGTACGTACATTTGCGGGTCAGACTTGCACAGTCTCATTTTGGGCAAAAGCCGCATCGGCCACCTCCGCATATTGTACCTTGGCCCAATCTTTTGGTTCTGGCGGCTCTGGCGAGGTATCAGCAGCAGACCAAACTCTTAGTCTGACAACTACGTGGCAGAAATTTACTAAAACATTTACGTTGGATAGCATTTCTGGAAAGACGTTAGTGGCTGGGAATTATCTTGATCTGCAGTTTGGATCAGTCGCCACTAGCACTTTCACTATCGACATTGCGCAGGTTCAAGTTGAATCAGGAAGTATCGCTACACCATTTGAGCAGCGGCCTATTCAAGTTGAAGAGGCTATGTGCCAGCGGTATTATCAGATATTGCCCATCTACATGCTTTGCTATCAGGCAGCAGGTGCTGGATTCGGCTGTAGGTCAAACTATCCCGTAGTTATGCGAGGGGTGCCGAGTGAAGTATACAACGGGACAACTTACCTAAATGCGTCTGGTATAACTACTTCAGAAATAAACAACCAAGGAATTACAACAACAGCAACCGCTACAGCAACTGGTGCGGCTAGGTTTATTTCTGTCGTGACATTGAGTGCAGAACTCTAATGCGCTACCTACTCTACCTCCTGCTATATATCCCGGTTCAGCTATTCGCTTATCTGATTACTCCGTTGCTGCCTCTTTTCGCAGTACAGAGATTAGGCAAGTCAGATAATGCGAATGCTTACCTAGTTGAGCCAAGATTACCTCTTTGGCTATCTTGGCTAGATACTCCTGATAACAGTCTGCTTGGGGATTCCGGGTGGAAAGCATCCCATGATGGTAAGTATTGGACACGGGTTAGCTGGTTGTACCGGAACAATCTCTACGGGTTTAAGTGGAATGTACTTGCGATGCCAATTCAGCATACCCGTACAACTACCGGAAATCCGCTAATCAATCACCACACCAAGACATTCGGCTCACTTAGCATCAAGCAAGAGAACGGCGCTTGGCAATACAAACTTGTGAAGCCGATGCTAGGCAAAATCTTAGTGCTGAATGTTGGCTGGTTGCTGGATGATGTAAGTCAGGAGCGTGCGCTGTTCATGCTTAGTCCGAGGTTGAAATGAACCACGAAGCCTCCTTAGTTGGCGGGGGTGACTGCTTTGCCCACTGGCATAGTCAAGATCGCCAACCGTCGCAGGACTTCTTGCACGGACTACATCAACTGGCAAAAGTCGTTGTTAAATCTGGTAACTATGCTGTACAAAAGAATGAAGACTTTGTACTTGTTTCAGGTATTGCCACGGTGACACTACCTCTTTCAAACAACGGTCAAGAGTACACTGTTGTCAGAATAGGTACGGGGTACGTCACGGTAGCAACTACAGGCGCAGACACGGTGTGCGGAGACACATCTGTGGTGATGACAACTAGATGGATGTCATTAACTTTCAAAGCAGTTAGCGGAGGATGGGTAATTGTATGAGTTTTATCCCTGTACCAACTGACAACCTTACGGGCGCAGAGCAGAGCATCGAGTGGGAACATTCACGTATCCATGACGGCAAGGGGTTCACTAACTCCAACCGATTCACGTTGAACAACAATGTTACCGCCTACCACATATTCCGCAATCCCATAGGTAACTACCCGCACATTCGTACGCTATTAGTAACTGCTACCGGCGCACCAATTGAAATCTCCATACACGAAGCGCCTACCGTAACTAGCGGGGGTACACTGACAACCTCTGCAAACAATAATCGCAACTCTGCCAACACGCCTGCTTTGCAGCTTTATCAAGGCTCCACTGTTAGCGCAGAAGGCACCTTCTTAGCGTTTGACATGTTGACTGGAAGCAAAACATCCGGGGGTATGGGCTCAGAGAATGCTCAACGCGAGTGGAACGTTGCGCCAGGAACTGATATGTTGCTGAAGGTTGTGAACGTAGGCGCTGGAAACGTCGTCTATGGTTTGAAAGTGTTTTGGTACGAAAGCTAACATGGCCGAAATCAAAGAAATATCGCAGATTACTACGCTTCCAGGTGTTAAGCGCGACGGTACTAACCTAGACGGTGACAACTTTGTAGATGCGCAATGGACACGTTTCATGCGTGGTCGCCCCAAGAAAATGGGCGGTTACGCCGAAGTCGTTTCCCCTGTTCCAGGACCAATACGCGCTTCCTTACTCTGGTCGAGAGGCGACTTCAATGGTCTGGTCAGTGGTTCCCTGTTCGGTATCACCCAAGCTAACATTGACAGCAATGGTGGAGCAGGCACATCATATGACCGGACTCCAGTGGGCTGGGTGGTGGGTGAAGGAGCTTGGACGCTGGATACAATGTACGACGATGCGGTTGGCAGCCAGAACACAATCATTGTGGCGCACCGCAATAATGCCGGTTCCAAGATTGATGACCCCAACGCTAGTCAGGTCTATTTTGGTGTCGCTAATTATACAACCGCTTTCCTACCTATCACTGGACTAACTGTCTCAGGAGGGGTGTGTTGTATAGCTCCCTACCTTGTCTACTACGGTTCAGATGGTTTGGTCGGTTGGTCAGATGTCAACCAGCCACAAACTCTGACCACCGGCGACGCTGGTCAAGACCGTATCACAGGCGCGAAAGTAGTTAAAGGCCTGCCCTTCCGTTCGGGTTCAGGTCCAGCTTGCGTACTGTGGTCACTGGACTCGGTTATCCGTATGGACTACGTGGGCGGTAACGCCATCTTCCGCTTTTCCACAGTGACTAACCAGTCTTCTATCATGTCACAGAACTCAGTCATTGAGTATGACGGGGATTACTTCTGGGTAGGTATTGACCGCTTTCTTGTCTACACTGGTGGTAAGGTCGTTGAGATACCCAACCAGATGAATAAGAACTGGTTCTTCGACAATGTGAATTACAACCAGCGTCAGAAGATCTGGGTGACTAAAGTACCGCGTTATGGTGAGATCATTTGGTTCTTTCCGTCGGGCGAGTCTGAAGAGTGTGACACGGCTATTGTGTTTAACATCAACGAAAAGACTTGGTATGACTTCTCACTGTCACGCACCGCAGGGTATTACTCACAGGTGTTTAATCACCCTGTATGGGCTGGTGAAGGCTCAGAACAGTTGCTCAGAATTACACTAGATACGCCAACGGGTAGTTTCCAAGCGGGTGATACGATCACTGGCAATACGACCAACGATAACGCCGTAGTCAATAATGTAGAGTCTTCAACCTCTATTGTTGTTAGACCGACAAGTATTTCTGGCGACCGTGCAACTTTGTTCCAGTATGGTGAGACCATCAGCAATCTGAGCCGAGCAGGTACGGGCGTGGTAGCGTTGCTTACACCGCTAAACAGCCACTACATTCATGAGAAAGGTAAGAACGCGGTTTTTGCCAATCGGGAGGTTGCCATCACCTCATGGTTCGAAACTTCGGATTTCGGTTACCCCACTGGTGGAGCGACACAAAACAACATCAAGGGGTTAAACCGTTACACCCGCCTAGTACGCATAGAGCCAGACTTCCGTATGGTTGGGAACATGTCTGTGGAGGTGATTGGTAGGGAATTTGCGCAAAGCCCGGACACAGTTAGCGCGCCATTTACTTTTGGCGCGGATACAGGTAAAATAGACTTGAGAGAACAAAGAAGGCAGATACGTCTTCGTTTCCAGAGTAACGAACTTAATGGTGATTTCGAGATGGGTCGTACGATCCTGCACACGGAACCTGGAGACGTAAGAAGCTAATGGCCGCGAAAAAATATCCTACTGACTTCCGACTGACTGGCAACGGAGCTATGCCTGTATCATTCTTGATGCCGGGTTTTTCCCAGTTTGCTCCAGGCGCTTCAAACAGCCCCTCAGTATCTAGCTTACCTGCGGTGTTCAACATGAGCCCTTCTGACAGGGCTGCAGCCTCTTTGGGCTTATCTGGGCTATTTGCCAGTAGCGGCATCAACGCCCCGGCAAGCGCTATTGTATCGGGTTTATCGGGCGACTCTACTGGTTTAGCTAAGGGCGCGACCTCCTGGGCTACCGGCAACGCCCTAGCCAGCATGGGACTAGGCAAAGCCGCTGGGCCATTGGCTGGTATCGCGGGGAACTTAGTGGTCGGCGATAAGGCGGGCGCGTTTGATTCGGGGATAACCGGCACGCTGGCGGCTCTAGGCGGTGTTCCAGGGGCGCTGCTTGGGTTAGCCTTATCAAAGACCGGCGCAATTGACTACCTGTACAAAAACCTGTTTAACTTAGACAAGTATGACAACCCGCTAGCTGATGGAGAATACGCTTTTGACGACGCGGCGGGGAGCGTGCCAGGCGGCGACGCAAATGCGCTTGTCTATGGCGACCAGCCTTCTTATGACTTTGTTATACCTGACTTAGGTGGATCATTTGGCAGCTCTACCGACTTCGGTGGTAGCGGGGTCACTTTCGGTGATTTAGGCGGTATTGATTGGAGTTTGCCGTCTGGTGGGTCATACACCGGCGGCGACTTTGGCTATGGCGACAATTCAAGCTGGTCGGGTAATATGCTTGGTGGGCTGGACGGCTTTTCAGCCCCAAGTTACTCAGGTGGGGACTTTGGCAGCTTCTCTGCACCCAGCTTTAGTGGTAGCGACTTTAGTATGAGTAGCGGTACCGGAGGCGACTTTGGTGGCGGTTGGGGCAGCTTCGGCGGCGGCGGAGGGTACTGGTAATGGCTTATACTAACCTAGGTCAACAACTTCGGTCAAACTTAACAAGTTTCCTGCCCTCACAACAAGGTAGTAGACCTGCTACAGACTTCAGCTCATTGATGGCTACAGCTCAGCAGCAGAATAACACGAGGCAACAAGCCCAGCAAACAGCGCTTACTACCCAAGCCAACCAGGCTCAGACGGCCGGATTGAGTTCAGTTGCCCCATTGCAAGCGCGTAATCAGTATGAAACGCAGCGTGTAGCAAAGCAACAACAACAGGCCCAAGATTGGCTAACGGGCAATGCGCCGACTACGCCCGTGGCGCGCAATCAGTACGAAGCTCCGCGTGTGGCAAAGCAAAACGCGGTTAATGCTGCCGCGCCTGATGTCTTTGCTCAGTGGTTTCCTGGAGCAGGACTAACTTACAATAAGGACGCTACCGCAGTAAAGGCTTCGCCTAATTTCATGACTATCACAGGCGAGCAGTTGGCACAAAGCCCTTCAGGTTACGGTACTATCCGCCGTGCGCCTTATGCCATGTTTGATGATGTGTTCAAGCCGCAGTCGCTGGACGCGCTTGGGCAAGCCCAGATGCAGATACCTACGGCGATGCTTGATTACGTAAAAGATCCCGCCGAGAAGGCCGCACTGTTTAAGGAGCTAAACCAGTACGCTGGAGGCTTGGCTCAGTATTCAAATGCTGGGCGCAGCGCGTATGACCAGTTCTTCAATGACCTTAGCGGTAAGCTCCAGTCAGGTATTGCTGACGCAGGGAAGTATACTAGCGCATGGACTAGAGGGCTTTCGCTAGACCCCTCTGGTCAGCGTTATATTAAGTGGCAAGGCCAGACGCCAGAAGACACCGCACTACTTACGCCTATATTAAGTCAGATGCTTGGTAGCGGTAATTCAATTGATAGTAGCGCGGGTGGCTATTACTTAGGTAGTACAGGGGCAGCTTACCCAAGTAAGGCTCTGAATGCTTGGGTTGATAGCACGCGTAGCAAATACGCGGACCTCTACAACAAGTATAACCAAGGTGACGCGGGGCTACAACAAGGTGCCTTAGCTGCCGCGTATAAGGCTATGGAAGCAGCTAAACCTAAAGGTCAGAACCTGGGAAGCATCCTTAGTAAGTACATCTCCGGCGACGAGATGGCTAGCTACATAAAGTCTAAACCTACTGGAGACTATAGCGAAGGTATGCTAACGTCTACAGGCACACCGCTATCTAGCATTAAGTACATTTTATCTGACGGCACACCAACATACGTCGAACCGACCAGGTCAGGGCATGGGATGTTTAGAGGCTCGACGCCTAGTTATACTAAAGCTGTGATGACGCCAGAAGAGATCGCAGCAAGAAGCGCACCTTCCGTAGCCGACCCATACGCTGCAGAAACTGCCAAGTGGGCGGGGAACGCGGAGGACGCTAAACTGTTTGCCAAATACTCGCCGTTGCAGATACTCTCTTACGGCTTTACACCTCCTCCGGGTATGCAAGCCGAAATGGAAAAGGTTTTGAAAACGCCGGAAGGCATGGCAGCTGCAAGATCTAAGGCCGCTTCTATAGCTATGCAAGAATCTATGAACCCCGCCGACATGGGCGCGGGTGGCCAGTAAGAATATCTAAGGAGAAGGACATGTGGGAAGATTTAGCTAGTTTGTTGGATCAGCAAGATGGGTACGCTCAACCGGATTACACCGACTATTATTCTGGCGACATAGACCAAAATGCGCTAGTTGCAGCCTTAAGCGGTAATTCTAACTTGTACGATTATCTCCCAAACTACGACACTCAACCTGTGGATATGACAGGTTTCAAAACTGATCCTTGGGCACCTCAGTACGATAACTTGTGGGAATCTGCTGGATTGTCAGATAACACTGACTACGGTTACAGTGGTCTAGAGAATATGCTGGATTACGGGGGTTATGTTCCTACTGAGTATCAGACCCCAGACAGTTTTCAGTACGACCCGTATGGTTCTACCAGCGATTACTTCGCCAGCCCCGAGCGTAGTTGGGGTGATGCTATCGGTGACACCTCTAGCGGCCTAGGTTCTACGATTGCCAAAGTGCTAGGTATAAATCCA
>ERZ1034365.1335-NODE-1335-length-12688-cov-2.609389_pt1 | contig 12688 bp, 16 predicted proteins | sample MGYA00520615_ERZ1034365 | MGnify/ENA primary metagenome ERZ1034365 (study PRJEB33736, sample SAMEA104284505) | Azolla filiculoides | biome: Urban; feature: Water surface; material: Ditch water | place: Netherlands | collected 2015-10-28 | depth 0-0.1 m ... | reverse complement strand
CATCAATATCAATCTTTTCTACTGCCGTTTTTATAAGTGCATCTTGTATGTCAGATGAACTCATTCCATCTACAAATTTTATTTGAGCATCAAGTTCAAGTTCACTTTGAGATACACCATCTAAATCAGCTGTTGATTCAATAGTCATTTTTTGAATTTTAGTAATATCTAAAATCTCTTTACGACCATTTCTTTTTTTAATCATAATTCCCATAAATTACCTTATTATTTAAAAACTCTATTAAAAATAGCGTCTACATTTTTTGTGTAATAATCAAAATTAAAACACTCTCTTATTTTTTCTTCACTTAATGAATTTCTTAATTCTTCATCTGCTAAAAGATATTGAAGATATAAAGACTCACCTTTTTCATTTGTAGTTGGTTTTCCATGTTGGATCTCTTCCCAAACTTTCATAGCATTTCTTTGGATGATTCTATATGCATCTTCTCTACTTACACCTTGAAGTGGAAGTTCAAGTAAAACTCTTTGAGAGAATACTAATCCACCAGTTAAGTTTAGATTTTTCATCATATTTTCTGGCATTACAGTTAGGTTTGCAATTACACTGTTCATTCTGTGAAGCATAAAGTCAGTTGTAATAAATGCATCTGGTAACCAAAATCTTTCAGTTGAAGAGTGAGAAATATCTCTTTCATGCCAAAGTGCAACATTTTCTAATGCTGGAGCCACATAAGCTCTAATCATACGTGCTAGTCCAGTAATATTTTCAGTTAAAATTGGATTTCTTTTGTGAGGCATTGCAGAAGATCCTTTTTGACCTTTTGCGAAATACTCTTCAGCTTCATAAACTTCAGTTCTTTGTAAATGTCTTACTTGAACTGCGAATTTTTCAACAGAAGATGCTAATAACGCTAATGCAGTTGCAAGTCTAGCATATCTGTCTCTGTGAATTACTTGATTTGAACATGGCTCTGGTTTTAATCCAAGCTCAGCCATTGCGTACTCTTCAAGTTCTAATGGTGCGTGGGCAAAATTTCCCATAGCTCCAGAAATTTGACCAACAGCGATAACTTCCATTGTTTGCTCAAGATTTAAAAGATGTCGTGCAACTTCATCATACCAAACAGCTAAAGTTAAACCAAAAGTTATTGGCTCACCATGAATTCCGTGGCTTCTTCCAACCATTAAAGTCATTTTGTGTTCCATTGCTCTTTTTTTGATAGATTCCATAAGCATCTTTACATCTTCAATGATGATTTCTAAAGAATCTCTCATTTGAATAGCAACACCCGTATCAACTGCATCTGAAGATGTCATTCCATAGTGGAACCATCTACTTTCTTCACCTAAAGATTCAGACACGCTTGTATTAAATGCAATTAAGTCATGTTTAGTAACAGCTTCGATTTCTTCGATTCTTTCAACTGAAAAAGTTGCATTCTCTACAATTTTTCTGCAATCTTCATCAGGGATGAGTCCAAGTTTATTCCAAGCTTTAACAGCTGCTTTTTCTACTTCTAACCATGCTGCATATCTTGCTTGTTGAGTCCATTTCGAACTCATTTGCTCTCTAGCGTATCTTTCTACCATGTATATCCCTTGTTATCAACTTTTGTAAATTTTATTAAAAATTGTTATTTATTTAAGTATGATATTGTATCTAAAAAGACAAAATCTAAAATAAAAATCTGTAAGAAAAATGATAGATTTCTAAAATAACAGGATTAAAAAAGTGCCATTTACACTAAAAAAATATAAAGCTATAAAAGACAAAAAAATACAAATATTTTTAATCCATGAGTTAGGACTAGACCCGAAAATTGGGCAACGGCTAACATCAAAAGGAAGAATTTTTGATGAAAATATGAACACTATAAATACAGGAGAAACTATTCCTACAGAGTTCATTTATATAGCTGTTTTTGAGGGTATTTCTAGGGGTTTAAAGCCCTTAATTGAGTTTAGTGATTTTGCAATTTTTGATAAGCCAACAAATCTTATGGTTCATCCAATTTCTAAAAGTACACCTTACTCTTTACTTGATGAAATTAGGTTTCATTTTGGAGAAGATGCAAATTTAATTCATAGAATTGATGCTGAAACTTCTGGTCTTGTAATTGTAGGTAAAAATAAAAAAAGTGAAATTGCACTAAAAGAGATGTTTCAAGAAAAAAAATATCATAAATCATATCTAGCAATTGCCCAAGGGCATATCAAAGAAGAGATAACAATAGACAAAGGACTTGATAGGGAAGGGCTTGTTATTGGTGTGCGAATGAAAGTTTGTGATGATGGAAAAGAGTCAGTTACAATAATAAAACCAATCAAATACAACAAAGAAAAAGATTTAACACTAATTGAAGCAATACCACTAACAGGGCGACAACATCAAATTAGAGTTCATCTACACTCAATTGGACACACAATTTTAGGAGACCCAATTTATGGGGTTGATGATGATAGTGCTGAAAATTATCTAAATAAAACTCTAAGCCTTGAAGATAGATTTACAGTTACAAAATCAAGTAGATTATGGCTTCATGCAAACTATTTAGAGTTTACTTTCAAAGATATAACCTACAAGATTTTCTCTAAAAATAGAGATTTATATAATGAATTTTTGAACTAATTTACTGATTAATAGAGCAATTAAAACAGTTGCTTATATCATCACAAGCAGCACAAGCTGGTGCTGTTTTGCCAATACAATCATATAAATATTTTTTCCATCTAATATCTTCTGGTTTTAATTTTGCCAAAGAGGAAAAGTTTTTTGTCATAAACTCTCCCATCTCTTTTCTGCTTTCAAGCCCTAAATCAGAATATAAATGTCCCATTTGCAAAGATGTTTTTGCAATCCATGGAGCTAACTCAACTTTTGCATATTCATCATTTGCATGAGCTTGAAGAAGCATCAAGATTTCACTTTCCATAGAAACATGTGTTAAACTACTCATGGAATACTCCTATTTATTTCACATCACAAAATTCAAGATCAAGTTCTTTTGGTCTTTTTAGATTATTGTTATTATCTATAAAAAGACTTTTTAGATTTATAAGATTATTTATAGACTCTGGAATAGATTTTAATTTATTATCTTCCACATCTAACTCTTGAAGATTTTCTAAATTCCCAATCATTTCAGGTAAAACTTCTAATTTATTTGAACTAACCGATAACATTGTTAAATTTTTTAATTCACAAATCTCTTCAGGAAGTTTTTTCAAAGAGTTATTATCTAAAATTAATATCTTTAAATCCTCAAGTTTACTCACATCAAAATCTAAAGATTTCAAGTTATTATCACTTAAATCAAGTTTTATTAACATATCATGAGACTCTAAAGATGGTAACTCTTTTAAAGTATTTCCTTCTAAGACTAAAGTCTCTAACTCTTTTATTTTAGATAATGAGTCTGGTAAAACCACTAAATGATTAAATGATAAATCTAAATAATAAAGCTGTTTCATTGATTCAAAAATATCTGGTAACTCTTCAAGCTCATTTGTTTCTAAAGATAGATATAAAAGCTTTGAAAGATTCTTAAAATCCACATCTAAAGACTCAATTCTATTTGCAGCAAGAGTAAGTCTTGTGAGTGATTTTAGATTATAAAACTCTTGTGGTAAACTTTTTAATCTATTTACATTTAGATTTAAAATCATCAAATTTGAAAGATTCCCAATGGTTGATGGCAACTCTTCAATTAAATTATTTTCACACTGTAAATTTCTTAAATTTTTTAACTCTCCAATTGCATTTGGAAGTTTTCTAAGTTTATTATTTGAAAGTTTTAAAACACTCAAATTCTTTAAAACACCTATTGATTCAGGCAGTTCTTTTATATTTCTTTTTGATAAATCCAAGTGGGTTAATAACTCTAAATCATCTTGAACCACAGACATAATAGGAGTTAAATCATTTGATTTAATCCATTTTCTAAAGTTTTCCATATCACAACTCATTGGTCATCCTTTAATCTATCGTTTTTCGCATCAATTAAAAATGCAATTTCCTCATAATCAACTTGACCAAATTCAACCATATTAAACAGAGCCATCAAAGGTCTTCTACAGCAAGTTTGATTACAACCTGTTACTAGTTTTTTTGCTTTTTTATATGGTAAATCCGTCTGCTCAAATATCTTTTGAGCTTGAATTACACTCATTTCCCCACATTCGCAAATCTGTTTTTCTTTTAAATTTTCCATGATAAACTACTTTAAGTATGGATGTTGTTCTAAAAACTCATTAACTACTTTCATGCCACTTGCAATATCTTCACTTAACTTTGGCAATTTCACATAATCAGTCCAAATAGAATCTTCAACGATGTCATGAACTTCACCTGCAAGTTCAACAACTTTTCTTTTATATTTTGCTAACTCTTTTTTTAATTCTTTTTGCTCGTTTGTTAATTCCATAGTTTCTCCTTTAAATTGCGTATAAATTATCTAGTATTATTTTTGGTTTCTCTTTCAAATACATAAGTTTAAAATCACTTTCGATTTTAAACTTATAGCTTTGGTATAAATCGATTATCTCTTTTTCATTTTTTGGTGCATAAGCATAGATTTTTTTTAATCCTCTATAATATAAAACACCTCGTAAAAGCTTCTCTGCATCTAAAAAAGCCTCATTATCCATAACCCATGGAGATATTTTTATAAATCTTTTATTTACAACATAAGAGTGTAAAAATCCAAATCCAGTTGATAATTTCAAAGAGTTTGAAAAAACACAATCGGTTTTTAAATAGTTCTCTCTGTGTAAAGAAAATGCTTTTTTATCAACTCTTCTTGCAACTTCATCATAGTGTTCACCACTTACTTGTTTTGCAGTTGAATTTGAAAAATTAAAAGCAACCGCTTCCTCACCTGAATGAAATAATCTTACAAAATCACTATATGTTTGAAATCCAATATTCTCTAGCTCTTTTGAGCTTTCATTTTCAATTAAAATTACAATATTTTCACTAGGAAAATTTCTTATTAATAAAGATACCAATCTTTTTAAAATATCTTCATATGAACTCATTACTTCTATAACATTTACATACAAATAACTATCAAAAGAGTAAGCACTTAAAACTCCTACTATTTTTGACTCTTCATAAGCTGCAAAGCAATATTGTGGATATATGCTATATGTTTGTTTTAAAAGTTCTAAATCAAGTAGTGGATTTTTATTTATTAAATCCTCTAAAGATTCTTCAAAACCATTTTTTAGATATCCAATGAACATAGGTATAACTCTTTTAATTCAATTGCACTCAAAACTTTCTTTCTGTTTGTAACGATTTCCCTTACTTTTGGAAGAATATCTTGAACAATTTGTAAATCTGGATCGATTCCAACAGCTTTTAAATGATAAATCAAAGTTGAACTTCCTGAGTGTTTTCCTATTGGAAATGCTCTTTTTAAACCAACTTCATCTGGTGTAAAAGGCTCATAGGCTTGGTTTGATTTCATCATTCCATTTACATGAATACCTGATTCATGTGAAAATATGTTTTTACCAATAATTGGTAAGTTTGTATCTACTCTTCTGTTTGAAGCACTACTTACAGTTTTTATAAGTGATTTTAATGCTTTTGAATTTATATGAACATCTTTTCCAAGTAATCTCAAAGACATTAATACTTGTTCAAAACAAGCATTTCCAGCTCTCTCACCAATTCCAATAACAGTTGTATTTGAACTAATAGCTCCTGCTTCATAACCAGCAACTGCGTTTGCAGTTGCCATACCAAAATCATTGTGCGTGTGCATTTCTATATCTAAAAGATTTGAAGAACTTAAATCTTTGATATTTTCATAGGTTTTATATGGTGTCAAAATACCCACAGTATCACAATATCTAAATCTATTTGCACCTAATTCTTTTCCTAAAGTCATAATCTCTTTTAAAAAAGAGTTATTCGCGCGACTTGAATCTTCTCCACCAATACAAACAAATAGATTCTCTTTTTTGGCTTGTAAAATCACTTCTTCTAACTGTTTTAAAAGTTTAGTTTTATTTCCACCAAACTTTATATCAATCAAAATATCAGAAACTGGAATTGATAAATCAACTGCTTTTAATCCACACTTTAAAGAGGCTTCTAAATCACTCATAGTTGCTCGGTTCCAACTCATTATTTGAATAGGTAAATTAAGGGCTAGAATCTCTTTTAAATCTTCTTGCTCTTTTTTACCCATTGCTGGAATCCCAACTTCTAATTCATCAGCACCTGCTTCATACAAAAGTCTTGCTATTTTTAGCTTCTCTTTTGTATTAAAGGCAACATAGGGTGTTTGTTCACCATCTCTTAAAGTAGTGTCATTAATTAGCATTTTATTATCCTAATTCTTTTTCAGTCTCATTATAAAAATATTTTTGAACTGCTGCAAATACTGATTTTTCAATTGGTTGAAGAGCATAAGAGTCATCACAAATCAAATTAATTGATTTTAATTCATCCATTGGGCATCCACCAATTTTTTCAGTAAGTAATAAATCAACATCTTTTAAAGTGTTTTTAATATCTTCAATTGGATAAGAACCATCACAATCTTCAGGTCCTTTACAATATGGATTTTCTACTTTTCTGTGCATTACAAATTTGATAGCTTTATCTCCAGCTTCATAGATTAAGAACTCTTTAGCATTACCAAAGTGTAAGTTAATCATTCCTTCACCAGCTGTTGTAACAGCTACAAGTTTAGTCTTACCTGTACTACTTAATTGCTCTTTGCTAGCTTGTTCGATTTTAATTTTCTCATTTGCAACTTCAAGTGCAGCTCTCCAGTTTTCAATAACTTGGTGTTTTTGCGCTCGAGCATTTATGTCATATTTTTTAGTTAAATCTTCCCAATCCATTTTTACAAAAGAGTCTTTTGTAAATTCATCACCTCTATCTTCACCAATTAATCCAACAGCATCAGCTCGACATTGTCGGCAGTGAGACATAAGTTTCATATCCATACCACAAGCTTCTTGTGCAGCCATTACTTCTTGGTCAGTTGCACTAGCTTGTCCATTTAATCCATAATATGTACCAAACTCTGGTTTTGATAAAAGTGGCATGATGTTATGTAAGAAAACACCTAACTCTTTTAATTTTTTAGCAACATTTGGTAACTCATGTTCATTAACACCTGGAATTAAAACAGAGTTTGCTTTTACAAGAATTCCTCTATCTGTTAACATCTTGATACCTTCAAGTTGTCTTTGTAGAAGTATTTTTGCTGCTTCTTTTCCAAATACTTTTTTATGATTCCATAAAATCCAAGGATAAATTTTTGAACCAACTTCTCCTGTTTCATCAACTGAATTGATTGTAACAGTTACGTGGTCAACATTATATTTTTGAATTTTATCAACATAATCTGGAAGCATTAGTCCATTTGTAGATAGACACATTTTTAGATCTGGCGCTTTTTCATATAGCATTTTAAAAGTTTTAAAAGTTTTTTCAGGGTTCGCTAAAGCATCTCCAGGTCCAGCAATTCCAACAACTGAAAGCTGTTGAATCTCACCACCAACGAATAAAATCTTCTTAACCGCTTCTTCTGGCGATAATTTACTACTTGTAACACCTGGTCTGCTTTCATTTGAACAATCATATTTTCTATTACAGTAATTACATTGAATATTACAAGCAGGTGCAACGGCTACGTGAATCCTTGCATAGTGTTGGTGAGCCCCTTCACTATAACATGGGTGATTATTAATCTTTGCCATTACCTCTTCTTGAATTGATTCTTGAGAACTACTTGAAGTACACGAACAACTCATAGATAACTCCTTATATTTAATTTAGAAATATAATGCATATTTTGTTCCTTACAAATTTTAGGAATAGTAAATGCAAGATTTTAAATAAAAAAAGGAGTTCAACATGAGAATACAAGAAGAGATTAAAAAAGAACTATTAAAAGAAGTTTATGGGAATATTGATAATGTGTATGATTTTATTAGTTTAAGATATAAGCTTGATAAGCCTTGTGATGATGCAATAATTAAGAAGCTAAATGAGTTAAAAGATGTGATTTATAAGGTTTCGAACTTGAGTGATTTAGCTTAAGATAAATAAGCGATGAGTATTGTTTTAGTTAAACCCCTGTAAAGTTTTATACTCATCGGTTATTCATCTTTTCTAATTCATATCTATTTCAATCATTTTACCATTAACTATCTGTGCAAATTCTTTACCGAACTCAAAACATTCATTTAATTCTTCATTTGTGGGAATAAGTTTGATTTTCATAGGCTCAATTGGTGGAACTCTAAAGTGTAAAGACTTCATTCTATCAAGAATCATATTTACAGCTTCACCACTCCAACCATAAGAGCCAAACGCCATTCCAGTTTTTCCTCTTTTTTCCAAATACATCATACATGAAAGTAAATCCCAAACTGGTTTTGGTGCATCTGCATTTATTGTTGGAGTTCCTATTAATATTCCATCACTTTCTTCAAGAATATCAATCATATTTTGCTCTTCAATTGAAGCTAAATCATATAAACTTGCTCGAATTGTTTTTACACTTTCAGCTCCATCAAAAATAGCTTCTGCCATATCCCTTGTATTTTTATAACTTGTTAGATAAAAAATAGAGATGATTTTATTGCTTTCATTTATGTTTTCAGGTCTATTTAGACTCCATTTTCTATAAAGCTCTATATATTTATATGGTTTTTCTCTAATAATTGGACCATGTAATGTGGCAATCATTTTTATATCTAATTTATCATACAACTTTAAAGCATTTAAAACATAAGATTTAAAAGGTCTCATAATATGGTCATAATAGTATTTAAAGGCATAAGAAAAATCCCCAACCAAATCATCAAACAATCTTTTATCATAGTAGTGACTTCCAAAAACATCCCCACTAAATAAAAGTGAATCTTCTACCACATAAGAACTCATAGTTTCTGGCCAATGCAAATATGGAGTAGTTAAGAAATTTATCGTTTTATCACCCAAAGTCAAACTTTTATTTGTCCAAACTGTTTCAAAATCAATGTTTTCATTGTTTGTAATAGCTTTTAACATAGGTGTTGCTTGTGGTGAAATTAAAACCTTTGCCTTTGGAACTCTTTTTATAAGTTCAGGAATTGCTCCAGCATGATCTGGTTCTAAGTGATGACATATCACATATTTTATCTCATCGTATGAACAAAGTTGCTCTATTTTTGAGAAAAAATCTTTTTCAAATCCAAGTTTTACAGTATCAACAATAATTACACCATCTGTTGTTTTTATCAAATATGCATTATATGAAGAGCCATTTGCTGTTTTCATAATAATGTCAAATGTTCTAATATCAGGATCAAATGTCCCTATAAAATAGATGTTATTTGCAATTTCAATTGGTTTATTATGATTCATTTTCTATTAACCTTCTCATCCATATTGGAGGATTAGATTTCAATTTAATTAGAAGATTTAAAATATCTTCTATTTTTTCATTCTCTTTAGTTGATTGCATAGGAAAAATCTTGCAAGCTTGAACCATTCTTGAAGCTTTTGGTCCAATTTGTTGTACATACAAAATATCACTATCTTCTAAGCACTCAATTTTGTATGTTAATTTTTCTATTTCATCTGAAATCTCTATTGAAGAATCTATACTTTTTACAAAATTGTAAGAATCTTCAACTATCTCGTAAATATAAAACTCTTTGCACCAACCAAAATGTTGGTTAACATGAATATTATCAGTAGATGCAAATGCGATTTTCATAATACATAAATCCTTACTCTTTTATCTATTACTTGTTCAATTGTATTTCTTATCATCTCATAAGTTCCAGTTGATGCAATTGAACAGCCAACACATGCACCTTGATATGCAAGTCTTAGTTCTATTTCTGGTTCATTTAGATAATCAAGTAAAATTATATTTCCACCATCTTTTTTTAATATTGGTCTTATGAATCTTTCTAGGGCATCATTTAAAATTTCAAGTTGATCTTCTAAGCTTTTTGCTCTGAAGTTTTTATTTAATTCCCCATCTTCTAAAGGTTTATCAACACCTGTTAATTGAACAGTTGCCATTACATGCCCAGCCTTTGCAGCTTTTAACATACAGTCAAAACCTTCTTTTACGCCTTTTAAATCTGTTCTATCTTTTAGAAGAATTAATGCCAATCTAAATGCAGCTTGAACATGATTTTTTGCAACTGATCTTCTAAAATAATCAACAGCTTTTGGAATATCCTCTTCAACACCAATTTTTGTTTGGTACATCAAAGCTAAATTAAAATTAGCAGAATCATTATCATAAGCACTTGCTTGTTCAAACCACTCTTTTGCTTTTGTGTAATCTTTTTCAACACCTTCACCTTTTAAATACATCAAACCTAAATTTGCCATTGCTTGGTCATTTTTTAGTTTTGACTCTTCTATCCAAATATCATGTGCTTTTTTAAAGTCTTTGTTTTTATACGCCTCTAGTGCCATTCTATGTTCCATGAATCTAGTTCCTTCATTTGGATTTGGGATTGGTCGGTTTGCTTCCAATTCCCTTTGTAAATGTTTTTTTAAATATTCTCGAGCCAGTTCAACTGCTTCTTCGTAATCTTCACTTGAAGCTTTTATATCAAAATCTATATATTGAACTAAATAGGCATCGCCAATTTCATTCTCCCCAAAATAACTCTCTAAGGGATAATCTAAACTAAGATAATAATCTAAATCTTTTTTCATTTTGAACTACAAGTACAACTACTGCTTCCAGAATCCAACAAAGTTGAACAATTTTCTTTTGTAACTTCTTTACAACTTGAAGATAAAAGCTCTCTATAAATTTCATCAATACTTAAAGAGCTTTTCATGCAACTATAAACTTTTAAACCAGCTTCTTCAAAATATTCAAAAATTTTTTCACCCATGTGATAAAAAATTGTACTATCAACATTTTGAGCCAAAATAAATTTTGCAGTATCTATTCCATCACCGCAACCTTTATTTTCTACAACTTTAAAAGTTCCTGTCTCTTCATCTAAAAAAGCAAAATATGGAGTATTCCCATAAAGTTTAGAAATCACTGTTGATTCTTTCTTTTCTAAAGGTATTGCTATCATTTTGAACCCCTTTTTTGTAACTAAAATCTAGTTATGCAAGTTTTATTCCACAATGGGAATAAAACTTGCATAACAAAACTAATAAATCCAATATAAAGAGTCTATTATGGTAAATAAAAAATTAATTAGAGAACTCTTGAGCGAAAGTGACTGCTCACATAATAAAACAAAAAAATCTTCATGTGATAAACCAAAACCAGGAGCAACTAGCGGTGGTTGCGCTTTTGAGGGAGCTCAAATAGCACTTTTTCCATTTGCTGATGTTATACATTTAGTTCACTCACCAGCAACCTGTATAGGAGCTTCGTGGGAAACTAGACAAACACTAACATCTCATCATGGGGTTAATAATACGGTTATGGGATATACAACTGACGTAAATACAAATGATATTATTTTTGGTGGGGATAAAAAATTAGAAGAATCAATCGATTATATAGTTGAACATAAAAATCCAAAAGGTATCTTTGTATATGAAACTTGTGTAACAGCAATGATTGGGGATGATATGGATAGTGTTTGCTCAAGAATGCAAGCTAAACATGGCATCCCTGTAGTTGTAATTCACTCTCCTGGTTTTGTTGGTGGAAAAAATCTTGGCTCAAGACTTGGAGGAGAGTCTGTTTTACACCAATTAATTGGTACACGAGAACCAGAAACGATTCATCCTTTTGGAATAAACCTAATTGGAGAATATAATGTAACTGGAGATATGTGGCAATATACACCACTTTTAGAAAAAATTGGAATAAAAGTTGTTTCAACACTAGCAGGTGATGGAAGAATCGAAAATATCCAAATGGCTCACACTGCAAAATTAAATGTAATAGTTTGTGCAAAATCACTTATAAGCCTAACAAGAAAAATGCAAGAGCAATATCAAATTCCATATATCTCTATTTCATTTTATGGAAAAAGAGATACATCAAATGCAATAAGAAGTATTGTAAATGCCTTTGGTGATGAAGAATTAAGCGCTCGAGCGGAAGCCTTAATAAAAGAGGAAGAGGAAAAACTAGAAACTGCACTAATTCCATATAGAAAAGTTTTAGAAGGTAAAAAAGCTATTTTAAATACAGGTGGAAATAAAACTTGGTCAATAGCTTCTGCTTTACAAGATATAGGAATTGATGTGGTGGCTACTAGTGTTCAAAAAGCAACACTAGAAGATAAAGAGATTTGCGCCCAATATGTAAAAATCCTAATCACAGACCCAGGAACTCAACAAGCTCAATTAATAGATGAACACAATATTGATATTTTACTAGCTGGTGGAAGAAGTTTATATACAGCTATTAAGAAAAAAGTTGCCTTTGTGGATGTAAATCAAGAGAAAAAAGTAAGCTACGGAGCATACTCTGGACTTATAAATCTAGCAATTGATGTGTGTAATGCTGTAAACAATAGAGTGTTTAAAGTAGTTGTGACAAATGCACCGTGGGAAGAATAATATATAAAAAATATTGACACATTAAATTTAATGTGATAAAATCCTCTCAAAGTTCCCATCTACTAATAAGACTCCAAGGGAGGCTTCTTCGGATAGGTAGAATGGGTCATCTTTCATAATGAACTTCCTCTCTATTTTTTGTCATTTCATCCACTTTTATGAGATATTGCTCGATTTTTTTATAAAAAGAGTCATCTT
>ERZ1034365.1333-NODE-1333-length-12696-cov-6.344560_pt1 | contig 12696 bp, 8 predicted proteins | sample MGYA00520615_ERZ1034365 | MGnify/ENA primary metagenome ERZ1034365 (study PRJEB33736, sample SAMEA104284505) | Azolla filiculoides | biome: Urban; feature: Water surface; material: Ditch water | place: Netherlands | collected 2015-10-28 | depth 0-0.1 m ... | reverse complement strand
GGTGCTGCAGTCGGTGGGAAACCATTGGTACCGGCACTATTGATATTGCTGAGCGGATCTTGGAACGAGGTAATGATGGGTAGATAATTCCCTCCCTGCGGTCCATTAAATGAAGGCGATAGCATCACGTAACTGACCGAACCAACATTTTTAATGGCTGTTTCGTCGGACGCTGAGGTGACTGCCTTAGCCGTCAAATTAATTGAGCCGTAGCTATCACTACCAACGGCGCTGCCCGAAGTAACACTCGATGTCCACGCTGCCGAATTGATATTGTTCGTGCCGTCATAAACACGCGAAACTGCTGCAATAGTTCCCGAAAATGCACTGACGCTCACATTCAGAGGAACACGTCCGATCTGCGCAGGCAGATTGAAGGTGTAGCCACCGGCCAACTGGTAATACTGCGATGAAGGCCCTGATAGCGTAGGGGTAACAACCAAATTGGTACTACCTGCATTAGAACTACTCAGCACGCCGGTAAAGGAAAAATCGTTCATCGTCGCCGGCACACCACTCACCGTATTGCCTATGACAATGACTGGCGTTGCCGCATTGACGGTTTTATTAAGAGAAACTAACTGGTTGTTTCTGAGATATGGCTGGACACCCTGCAAAGTAAAGTTTGTACTTAGGAAAGTATCGGCACTAACGCCCTCATACCCAGGCGCGCTCAAGGCGCCATTCCCGGTAGCTGTCGTCCCGTCGTAAACCTTGTACCAAGCCGGCGTATTCGGATCGTTCGCCGACAAGGTGATCGTCCTCTTGGTGGTCGTCAACGGCACCAACATCTGCCCCGGCAAGCTGTAGTTTGCTGTTACATCGCCAGCCGCCGAAGTGATACTAAGAGCGCCAAAGGAAGCGCTTGAGGGAACACCGGCACCAAATGTTTGCGCAGTTGTGCCGTTGGTAGTCGAAGCCAGATCCGTGAAAGTCAGCGCCTCAACTGAGCCACCTGCCACCGTCGGCGTCATATTGGCCGAGGTGAATGTTGAGGTGCCGTCGTACTCCTTGGTACCTGACAGGCTAGAAATGGAACGCTGAGCAATAGTGGCACTGAAATTGGCGGTACTGCTTACGCTGTAGTTCGATCCTTGCCCCCCTGTTAGCACCAACTGAGACAAACTGGCTGTCCGACTACCTGCATTTGGTGAATCAAAGCTGCCGACCGCCGGCAGCAGACTCACGTCATCGGAACCGATTTTGCCGCTGAGTACCAGTGTGTAACCCACCGGCAACACAGTCGTCGCATCATAGGTTTTGTCAAGACCAGAAGCGGAAAGAGTCAAAGCTTTGGGATTGATCGTGACCGGTGCGGTGGCAACACTACCTGCGGCGATAAGAATGTTTCCATTGGCAGAAACATAGTTTGTCCCCCCGGCCGCATCCACCAGAAGGGTGGCAGTGCCTAAACTGCTCAGGTAGTTTGTACCATTCTGATAGACCTGCGCTGAATTCGCCGCAATATTAAGGACGGAACCCGATGACGTATAGATAGCCCCGGTAAAACCAGTAGGCAACCCGGTTATCGTAAAACCAGGACACACCACGGTCGGGGAACACGTTATCGTTGAGGTGGCACTCGCATCATAAGTCTTGGTGTAAGTTACGGTAGCCGTAAGAGGACTGATCGTGCCACTCCCCGTGACCACATTGGGCAAGCTGTAATTCGCGGGATCAGTGCCAACAGCAGCCACCAAATCACCGCTTGGGTTATAACCGCCAACCGTGATGGTACGCAAACCGGCATTTGCACTGCTGTATGTACCCGCATCACGAACTGGATTAGCCGTTAGCGAGAAACTTTCGCCGGAAACTACGTTATTGATCGCGTAATCGGAACTCGCCAGAACAATTGCCGTAGTTCCGTCATAAGACTTACTCTTGGTTGCATCCACCGTAATGGGACGCGGCAAAATTTTGGCTGTGGTGGTGACGGATGGGTTTAGCACACGGTAATTTGCACTGTCATCGGCCCAGCGACTGTATAGGGACTGACCACCCAAAACAAAATTGCTAAATGTCACCGCCTGCGCGGCAGGCGCATTGTTACTGTCATATTGAACATTCTGATCGGCGTAACTCGCTGTGTAGCTAAGGCTCAGGCCATCGAGTCGATTACCCATGATGCCACCGCCGTTGGCGCTTTGAGAGTTGTCATAAGTCCCGGACAAGGGGATGACACCATTCACAGTGACATTTCCAGCCGGAACATTTCTTGTGCCGTCGTAATACCGGTCAGTGACGATGAACTGAGGATCAATTACTTTCTGGTCAACGGTCAAGCTGCCGTTCGTCGAACTCGTGACGGTAAAACCGTAGCCGGCATTCAATCCAGTAGCGATATTGTTGGTCAGGGTGTAAGTGCCGACCTTGAGCCGGTATGCCGAAGAGTATTGCTCGGCAGAGGTGGTCAGGGTCATTGGCATGCTGGGCTGCATGCTTGGATCAATGCCTGTAATCGTTGGCCCCGTTCCATACCAGGCGGCACCGGGTGCTGAAGCCGTATAAGTGGCACCGCCAACAGCAACGTCACCCATCGGAATATTGGGATTGGTCACGTCACCATATGTCACGGTAACCTGCTGTCCTGTGATGGTGACGTTCGGCGACTCACGATACAGCACGCTTATCCCATTGTCCGGGGTAAGCCGGGGCCCCAGGGAGTTACCCAATCCCGGGGTATACCCGCCGTAATCGAGGAAACTCTTATCCAGGCTGTAACGCGTATTGCCAGCGACATGGCCGCTGACCGATGTGCCGGCAACACTGCCAGTGAACAGCAGTATCTTTCCGACACCTGTGGTTGATACGGCGGCATTGGCACCGAAAACAATGTCACCCCCGGTACTTGTCCCTGCCGCAGAACCCGAACCTGCCAGCAGATATATCGGCTCAGCAACCTTAACCCCGAGTACGCTCTGGAAGGTGCCAGGACTCATGTACTGTCCCGAAAAAGAACTCTGGTTGGACGTGACAGGGCCATCAATCGTCAAATTACCCGTCAGGGTTTCGAGAATCACATATCCCAGCAGCGGATCACTCGATACTGTTCGTGCAGGACCGCTGGCTGATACACCATGGGTCGTGACAGTGCTCCCGCCAACCAAGGTCGTTGATTCTGAACCGACGGTCAGCGCTGTTCCGTTCCTGAAAGCTATGCTCCGCGCGGACGCAGCCAGGTTGCCGACCGCATGGGTTTGGCTGAAAAGGATGTCGCGCCCGATCAACTGCAGATGCGGTGTGCTCAAAACCCCGCCATCACTGATATCGCCGCTGGTATTCACATAGATATGGCTGGCCGTCGTGGTATTCAGGCCGACGTTGCCATGGGCCACCACTTCAAATCCGCCGGTCAGGCTGATGGGGGCATTGACTGCTACCGCGCCGTCGGCTCGCAGCATCAAGGAATTGCCGCTGGTGCTGGTGATGGCCGAGGCCACCGTGATGTCACCAGCCTGAGTGCCGCCGGCTCCCGCCGTACTGACTTCGACGCCGCTGCCAACGAGCGCGGCAATCAGCGTGCTGGCGGCAATCGTGGATGAATCAGCCGAGGCGGTAAAGGTTCCACCGGTGTTGGAGGTGTTGCTGTCGGCGCCCGAAATTGTAATGTTGTAGGGGTCAAGCAGCCACTTACCAGTGGCACCTTGGGCCGCCTTGGTCGAGACCGCAATGCCGTCAACCGCGAGTTTGTGCCCCGAGGTTTCGATCTGCCCGCCATTGCCACCGAGCGCACCACCTTCTGCCTTGATGCTGCCCACCGCAGTCGTCAGCGAAGCCGCGTTGTGCACTGCACTCCACAACACCACCTTCCCGCCATCCCCATTGCCCGTCGCGCTCGCATCAATCGTCGCGCCGGCTTGCATGGTGGTTTTCGTCGCCTGATACACGCCATTGCTGCCCTGCCAGTCGCCGCCGACGAGCACGGTGCCGCCGCCCTGGCTGCCCTTGGCTTCGATCTTTGAGGTGCTGGTCAGCGTAATTTCGTCACCTTCGAGCAGGATGCGCCCGCCCTTGTGGGTGATGGTGCTGGCGCCTTCGTTGGCGATCAGGGTGCCGCTGTTCTTGATCAGGCTGCCGCGCAGGGCGCTGACCGACTGGGCGCTCATGATGATCTGGCCGTCGGGGGTTTCGATGGCTTGCCGGTTTTCGATGAGGCTGGCGACATCGCTGGCGGTGACGACGATGCCGGTGAGCTTGTTGGCGGCATTGAAGTCAAGGGTGATCGATTCGCCACTGGCGAGGATGGCGGTGCCGCGCTCGGCGACGATGACGCCCTGATTGACGACATTGGGCGCGAGCAGGGCGATGTAGCCGTCGAGTTTGGCGCGGAGTTCGCCTTCGTTCTCGATGCTGCCGGTGGCACCGTTGCGCTTGAAGGTGGTGCTGCCGGCCATGAAGTCGGCATCGCTCATGCTGTGGGTGGTGGCGACCAGGCCGCCGACGTCAACGCTGGCGGTGGGGCTGAAGTAGACGCCGCTTGGGTTGACCAGATAGACATGGCCGGTGGCGGTGATCTTGCCGAAAATCTGGCTCGGGTTGCTGTCGAGCACACGGTTCATGAGCACGGCCTGGGCGTTGGGTTGCTCAATGTTGACCTTGGCGGCGCTGCCGACGTCGAAGGTGTTCCAGTTGATCGCTGCGCGCTGGCTGGTCTGGTTGATGGTCATCACCGCGCTGGCGGTACCGATGGTGGCTGCCCCGGCGCTGACCACGCCGCCAGTGGGGAGTGCGGTTGGCGCGGGGGGATTGGGCGGCGCGGCGAGCGCGCTACCGAGGGCGGTGCCCAGGAGCAGCGTGGCCAGCAGGCGCTTGGCCCGCTTGCTCTTGATGTGCGATTTGACGATTTCGGAGACCGCAACCCAGGCCCCAAGGGCCTCGTTCCAGATTGTGCGATGTGTTTTGTTCATGATGCGACTCCTCAACCAAATCGTTTATGCCTGGACTAGAAGGGGATTGAGGCGCTCAGCCAGAATCTGTCCATTTTTTTGGTGCCATCCTGATCGTCGCCGGTGGCCGGCACGGGATAGGGGTTATCGCCTATCCGCCGGGCCCAGGCTGCCTTGAGGTTCAAATTCTTGGGGCCGTACCAGGCCAGTTGCAGGCCGGAGCCTTTGTAGGTCATCTCGTTGGGGCTGGCCGCACCGGCAAAGTTGTTGTTTTTATTGACGGTGACTTGCCCCTGGTCGTAGAAGGCCGTCAGGACGAGATCGAAGGGGAGGTTTTTTCTGAGCTCAAGCGTCAACAACTGGCCTTCGCTGCCACCACCTTCATTGTTGGGATAGGCGCGAACACCGATGGGGCCGCCGAGGAAGAACTTCTCCGAGCTGTCCATGTTCTTGCTGGCGAATTGCCCTGAATAGGAGATATAGCCGACCAAGCCTTCAACGATGTTCTGCGTGTGGGTGATGGCGTACTTGAGTTTCTGGAATTCGCCCTGAGCATTCACCGTGCTGCGGTCATCAGCCTGATTGGGCGAGCCATCCAAATTGATCTTGCCGAGCGAGAGCATGAGGTTGCCCGAGGTCATGCCGCCGGGCAGGATCTTGTCGGTCATGCTGCCGTTGAAGCCGGTGGAGAAGACGACGGACTGGTAATGGGTGGTGGTTGCGCCGACCGCATCAATGTTGTCGAAAAACTTCTGGTCGAGATTGGCGACGAAATACAGGTTGTTCGGCCGGCTGCGGAAGATGGGGTAATTGGAATCAAGACCAAAGACGACCGATGTACCGGTGGCGGCGGCGCCTTCGATCACCTTGTATTGCATGTAGCTGGCATTGATGCCAAGCCGCCAGCCGTCATAGCCCGCCGGCAGGCTAAAACCTAGCCTCCCGAAATCGATGCCTTCGGTTTTAAGGGCGTAGAGCGAGACCTGATCGCCCATCTTGAGCGTGCCGCTCATCGTGCCATTGAGCGTGTAGCGCACCGGCCCGGTGGAAAAACTGCCGTAGTTATCGACGGATGCTTCGCCATAGATCAGCGGCTCGTCGCTGACATTGAGCAGGACACCAGTAGATAGGTCGCTTTGACCGGCCACCAGGCGGCCCGTGACGTTTACGCCTGGCAGGTCGTCGGCAATCATCAGGGCGCGTTCGATCTTTTTCAGGGAGAGCGGCTCGCCCGGCTTGATCTGGGCGTTGACCGTATTCTTCAGGCGGGCTTCTGAAATCCGCTTGCCTGCAGCCTTGCCGTCGACTTCGCTACCGCTGAAACTGGATTCGATGACCTGGATACGAACCTCGCCTTCGGTCGCATCCTGCTTGGGCAGTATGGTCCGCACGAGATAGCCGCGATCGAGGTAATACTGGACGATGGCATCGGCCGCCTGCTGCAGCTCGGCGATGGTCAGGGAGCGGCCGCGATAGCTTTCAATGGCGGCTTCCAGCTCGGCTGCCGTCAACAGCGTGTTGCCGGAAATGTTGAATTTCTTGACGACCAGCGTGGCTTCGCTCTGGCTCTTGGGCTTTGTTTCTTGCGGCGCGCTCAGTTGGGGAGAGCTGGTCGCCGGGGCTGCCGGCTTTCTGTCGCGCTCGATGTTCTGCAGGATGCTGCCGGCGTCGGGCGCGGCGTACACCATGGATGACAGAACAAGGCCAGCCAAAGACAACAGCGTTTTATTTTGTGAATTTTGTGATTTCAATTTTTTCTCGCATCCACTTTTCGGAATATACGAACGTCATCTTGACCGGCTTTGATACCTGAACAGCGCCCTTCTGCAGCGTTGCGATGACCACAAACAACTCTTTCTGGCCAGCCGAAACCCTCTACTGATCAGGGATTACCAATTTTCGGCAAGGAATCAGGCCACTATCAGACGAACACTGTTAACACGATAACAACTCTATACCTGCGCAATTTGACACACAAGCAATTATGAGAAAAGTAATAAGAATTCATGCGTTTTGTTGATCGGCATCAACCGAACAAACTAAATTTTGCAAAACCCCTAAAGTTCTCCTAAAGATTCCCGTTAACAGTGATCGTGAGGGGAGTAATCCCTCCCCTGTTTTCGTGAAGGAGTCAGCCATGTCTATGCATGTATCCAATTCGGTTTCGTCGAGTTCCACGGTTCAATCCACCGCCAGCTCGGCGCCCCGGACGGTTCGCCATGAGCGCGAAGGCGACGAGGGTGAACGCCGCCGGGTCGGTGGCGAACGTGGAAGACAGCAGTTTTTCGATGCAGTGAGCAGCGCGCTCAGCGCCCTCGGCTTGTCCTTGCCGGCGCAGCAGACACCACCGAGCCAGGCAGCAACGCCAGCAACCCCCGCAACGCCGGCCACACCGCCGACGGGCGCTACGGCAGGCAGCTCATCCACAGACAACGCGGTTCAGCCGCGAAACGAAGCCCGGCAAGCCTTGCACAGCTTCATGCACGATCTCTACAAGGCCTTGAAGTCGCAGGGTGAAAACCGGGGCAGAGAAGATAGACAGGGTGTCGAGAAGAGCGATGACGATGCAAGCCGGGGAGTTCGTCGGGGCAGCGAAAGTTACCGGAATGACCTGGCCTCGCGGGTACAGGATCTGGTCCAGCAGTTGTCTGCCAGCGATAGCGGATCGCCGAGAACCGATGCCCTTCAATCATCGTTCACCAAGCTCGTGCAAACGCTCCAGCCAGCCGCCAGCACCGATACTTCTACGCCGGCCAAGGCACCCGACCTGCAGGCATTTCTGCAAAACTTCCTGAAAAATCTTCAGGGCGGCAGCACACCCGTCAGCCCGATTGGGGTTGCCGTCAATACACAAGCCTGATTGCGAGGCCATCATGAACAATCTACTACCGATTCAAGTTGGGCCACCACGCATCCAGGGCAAGGAATCGGCCGGGCCGCAAATGTCGCCGCACACACCTGCGCCGGCGCCGAAAGTTAGCGTCGCCGCCACGGCCCCACCTGAAAGTGCTGCTGCCACGCCCGCCAAGTCCGACCCGAAGGCCAATCGAGAAACGCTGCAAAAGGCAGTTGACCATGCCAACCAGACACTGCGTAGCCTGAGTTCGAATGAGCTGCAATTTTCGATCGACAAGGAAACAGGTGTTCAGGTCGTGAAACTGACCGACAAGGCAACCGGCGAAGTCATTCGGCAGATTCCTTCGGAAGAAATGCTGCAGATCGCCAAGTCGATCGATGCCATGCGAGGCTCGCTGGTCAGCCAGGAAGCCTGATTCCGCCAGGCCGGGAAACCGCCTGGCGGCTTGCTATCGCCATGGGCTGCGCGCCCAGGTGAGCGCCTGACCGTGCGTAATTTTCCGGGGCGCTGAAATATCGCTGCAATATTCAAAGCTGATAATCCTGCGCATCAAACTACAAAACCAGAGACAACATGCCGGATAACACAGCCACAAAATTTCTCGTCACCAGCGCCGCCTACCTTGGGCTGAGCGCCGGTCAGCAGTAATCAAGCGGGAAGAAAGAGACCAATAATGATTGAACAATCCAGAGACAAGGCCCTGCAGCTCTGCGCCCGCCACGGCGTGACCGTCCGCCCCTATGCCGGCGGCTGGTGGCTGATCGGCCAACAGATCAACCGCGTCGTCGGCGAACTCGCCGGCCTGTGCGCATCGGACCTGTCGCCGCTGCCGACAACTTCACGCTAAACAGTGATTCCCGAACGACGCGAAGCCGGGTCGATAGCCCGGCTTTTTATTTTTGCTGACAAAATATCCCTGAAACGCCAATTTGCCGAGCACAGCGGCCATTCCGCTGTTACAATGCGCCCCGCTTGAACGAGATCACCAGTCACGTTATCGGCATCTGACAATCAGTCAGGCGCCCGGGCACATCAGGTTGCCCATGTGGCTCAGTGGTAGAGCACTCCCTTGGTAAGGGAGAGGTCGGCAGTTCGATCCTGCCCATGGGCACCACCCTGCATGCCATCGCCGCCCGGCGAACCTACTGCTTGGCAGTATGCATGCCACACTGCTTGAGTACCGACAGAAACTCGCTGAAGTTGGCCTCACGAACGATGATGCTGCTCAGGGTGTCGCGCAGGTTGAATACAGCCAGGTCGCTCTCACCTGCAGACGCATCACGCCGGCCGGCAGCATTGCTGACGGTCTGTGCTGATGATGCTTTGTAGGTTGAAGAGGCCATTTGCTGCTTTCCAAGGTTGTTGACTTCATTCTGCCCACTCTGCCGCACCACAAGCGTGAACAAATTCACACTGCGCCTCAGGTCAGAAAAGTTTTTTGATTCAGCAGCTTATACCCCTACTTGAGGCATGGCTTTACCCGCCCCCACTTTGAACTTCAGCGCCCCGGTGGTATATCTTCCGGCCATGATCATTTCCCCCACAAAATTGCCGACTGAAACCGGGGACAGACCACGGTTTAGCGGATCAAAAACCGTGGTCTGTCCCCGGTTTTCTGACCATGGAAAGCGCTGACCTCGCCGCCATCTGGCTGACTCTCAAGTTGGCTACGACGGTCACGCTGTTGTTGCTGCTCATCGGCACGCCCATCGCCTGGTGGCTGGCGCGCACGTCATCGCTGCTCAAGGGCGTGGTCGGAGCGGTCGTCGCCCTGCCGCTGGTCCTGCCGCCGACCGTCATCGGTTTCTACCTGCTCATCACCATGGGGCCGAACGGGCCCATCGGAGAGCTGACCCAGTCGCTCGGCCTCGGCCTGCTGCCTTTCACCTTTCCAGGACTGGTCATCGCCTCGGTGTTTTACTCGCTCCCTTTTGTCGTGCAACCGATCCAGAACGCTTTCGAGGCCATCGGCGAACGGCCGCTAGAGGTGGCCGCGACGCTGCGCGCCAGCCCTTGGGATACCTTCTGGTCGGTGGCTGTCCCCCTGGCTCGACCCGGTTTCCTGTCCGGCGCCATTCTCGGCTTTGCCCACACGGTGGGAGAGTTCGGCATTGTCCTGATGATAGGCGGCAATATTCCCGAGAAGACGCGGGTCGTCTCGGTGCAGATCTACGACCACGTCGAGGCGCTCGAATACACCCAGGCACACTGGCTCTCGGGTGGCATGGTGCTGTTCAGCTTTGTCGTACTGATGGCGCTCTACACCTTCAATCCGGCCCGGCGAAAAATGGCATGACAGGTCAAATCCGCGCCAGGTTTGGGGTTGAGCGCCAGGGTTTCAGGCTTGATGTCGACCTTAGCCTGCCCGCGCAGGGCATCACGGCGCTGTTTGGCCACTCCGGCTCGGGCAAGACGACCTGCCTGCGCGCCATGGCCGGGCTGGAGCGGGCTGCCGACGGCTATTTCGCGCTGGGCGACGAGGTCTGGCAGGACGAATCACGCGCACATTTCCTGCCGCCGCACCGGCGGGCGCTCGGCGTGGTCTTTCAGGAAGCCAGCCTCTTCCCCCACCTGTCGGTACGCCGCAACATGGAATTCGGGCAAAAGAGAGCAAACCCGAGAAAACCGGGGACAGACCACGGTTTGCCCGAAATAGCCGAGTTGCTGGGTGTTTCGGCGCTTCTGGAACGTTCGCCGAATCAACTGTCGGGCGGCGAACGCCAGCGTGTTGCCATCGCCCGCGCCCTGCTCTCGAATCCCGCCATCCTGCTCATGGACGAACCGCTGGCCGCGCTCGATCTCAAGCGCAAGCTGGAAATCCTGCCCTATCTCGAACGCCTGCACCGCGAACTCGCCATCCCCATCATCTACGTCAGCCATGCGCCGGATGAGGTCGCCCGCCTGGCCGATCACCTGGTTCTGCTCGACGCCGGCCAGGTGGTGGCGAGCGGCGCACTCAACGATGTGCTGAGTCGCATCGACCTGCCCGGCGCCTTCGCCGACGATGCCGGCGTGGTCATTGAAGCCCGCGTCGCCGAGCATGAAGCCGACGAGCTGACGCGGCTCGAATTCCCCGGTGGGGCTATCTACGTTTCGCGGCGCCCGGAGCCGCCTGGCACACCCTTGCGTTGTCGCATCCACGCGCGCGACGTCAGTCTCGCACTGACGGCACAGACCGGGAGCAGCATCCTGAACTGCGTCAATGCGCTCGTCGTCGACCTGGCGCCCACCGAGACGCCGGGCCATGTGCTGGTCAAACTGGATGCCGCCGGCACCCCCCTGCTTTCCCGGATTACCCGACGCTCGGTCGAAAAACTGGGGATACATCCCGGACTGGCCCTGCGCGCCCAGATCAAGGCTGTCGCGCTCCTCGCCTGAGGCACATCCCGGTTCGTGAAAAGGCAGCCCGGATCACCGGCTTGCAAATGGCATAATCGATAGATTGGCTATATTTCTCGATATATGATGAAATCAGAAACGACGTGGCGGACAACAAGAATTTACTGACATACCGGCGCTACGCCCTGTCTGCCCGTAAAGAAGCCGCCAATCGATCATGTTCCGCCGCAAGCCCACCTGACGCCACCATGAGACAGGGAAGATTCGCCCGGATTTTGCGCTGGCTGGCCATTTTGGCAGCCGCCGCCGGACTGGCGATAGCGCCGGCCACCGGCGAGGTGACGACCGAGTCCCAGCTCAAGGCGGCCTACCTGATCAACTTCCTGAAGTACGTTGAGTGGCCGGTAACTGGCGCACCGATCAACCTTTGCCTGTTTGGCCGCAGCAATCTGGCCCCCTATCTGACCGCCCATGAAGGCCGGCTGATCGGCGGACGCGAACTGCGCATCCGCAAGGTGAGCAGTGCCGAGCAAATCGTCAATTGCCAGGAACTCTTCGTTCCCGAATCTGAAGCAAGCCACTTCGCCAGCATCATTCGCGAAGTGGACAAGCAGGCCATCCTGACCGTCAGCGATGCCGAGATTTTTCCCCGCGTCGGAGGCGCCATCGCAATCGTTCGCGCCGAAGGGCGCCTGCGCTTCGATATCAACATTAACGCGCTTGATCAGGCCGGGCTGCGCGCCAGCCCGCTGATGATCAGCCTCGCCCGCCAAGTCACCGGAACACCACGATGAATCCGCACATCCGGAAGCCTTCACGATTCGCCGGTCCATTGTTGATGGGGCTGGCCATGCTGCTTGCCAGCCCTGCCCGTGGCGAGATCGATCCCTTCGTCGTGCCGCTCGATGAGTTGCTCAATGTCAGCATCGTATCCACTCCCAAGTTTGCCGAAACGCCCGAGCAGATTCCTTCCGCCGTTTCCATCCTGACCGCCGAAGACATCCGCCTCTACGGCTGGCGCACGCTCTCCGACGCCCTGCGCACGCTGCAGGGTTTCAATGTCACCAACGACCACACCTACGACTACGTCGCGACACGCGGCATATCCAAGCCCGGCGACTACCGGCCGCGCCTGCAGATCCTGATTGACGGCCAGTCCATTAACGACAACATCCTGGCCATGAGCCCGGCGGACACTTCCTTCCCGCTGGATATCGCGCTGGTCGAGCGCATCGAGGTCATCCGCGGCCCCAGCGCCTCGATCTACGGCGGCGATGCGATGTTCGGCGTGATCAACGTCGTGACCCGCAGCGGCCAGAGCATCAAGGGCGGCGAAGCGGGACTCGTGCTCGGTAGCGGCAAGGACAAGCGCCTGCGCGCCACCTGGGGCGGCGTCGTTGCTGACAAGGATGTCCTCATCTCGTACACCAATGTCGACGCCGACGGCCGCTCCTTGATGTTCAGGGATCTCAATCCCGATGGCAGCCCACGGGCGATCCACCATATTGGCGCCGAACAAGGGGAACAACTGCTCGTCAAGGTGCGGGGTAGCGACTGGGGCCTCAGTTTCATCCATGCCCGGCGCGACCGGGAGGTGCCCACCGGCACCTA
>ERZ1034365.1332-NODE-1332-length-12696-cov-16.535066_pt1 | contig 12696 bp, 15 predicted proteins | sample MGYA00520615_ERZ1034365 | MGnify/ENA primary metagenome ERZ1034365 (study PRJEB33736, sample SAMEA104284505) | Azolla filiculoides | biome: Urban; feature: Water surface; material: Ditch water | place: Netherlands | collected 2015-10-28 | depth 0-0.1 m ... | reverse complement strand
ATCTTAAAAATACTACTTTTGTATTATGACGACGCACGAATTTTACATGAAACGCTGTATTGAACTCGCTAAAAATGGTTTAGGAACAACTTATCCTAATCCGTTAGTAGGAAGTGTGATTGTGCACGAAGGTAAGATTATTGGCGAAGGTTGGCATAAAAAAGCAGGCGAACCACATGCGGAAGTCAATGCGGTAAACTCTGTAAAAGACAAATCATTATTGAAAGGAGCTACGATTTATGTGAGTTTAGAACCGTGTAGTCATTTCGGAAAAACACCTCCTTGTTGTGATTTGATTATCGCAAATGAAATTCCGAATGTTGTGATTGGAACCGTTGATCCCTTTGCAAAAGTGGCTGGAAATGGCATCAAAAAATTAGTCGAAAGCGGTAGAAACGTAACCGTTGGCATTTTAGAAGACGCATGCAACGAACTCAACAAACGTTTTTTTACTTTTCATCAAAAACAAAGACCTTATATTATTTTGAAATGGGCTGAAACCGCTGATGGCTTTATTGCTCCGATTTCGAGAGAAGAAAAAAGTCCGGTTTGGATTACAAATCAATACTCAAGACAATTGGTTCACAAATGGCGCACGGAAGAACAAGCGATTTTAGTGGGAACAAATACGGTTTTAGACGATAATCCGAAATTAGATGCTCGTGATTTTTCAGGAAATAATCCAATTCGAATTGTATTAGATAAATCCGGAAAAGTTTCAAAAAATTACAATGTAAAAGACAATTCACAAAAAACAATTTTCATTACAGCAACTGAAAATTTTTCAACAACTGAAAATTGTATCTATGAAAATGTTATCTTTGGTAAAAGCCTTGTTCATTCTATTGTATCAATATTGTACAAACATGAAATTCAATCGGTTATAATTGAAGGTGGTTTAAAAACCTTACAAAGTTTTATAGACGCAGGAATTTGGGACGAAGCAAGGATTTTTAACGGACAAATAAAATTTCAAAACGGAACAAATGCCCCAAAGTTAACTGGATTTCCAGTAAACCGTTTTGACATAATGGATGACCAACTTAAAATTATCAGAAATTATGATTGAAGCAATTATTTTTGACTTTGGAGATGTCTTTATCAATTTAGACAAGCAAGCGATAGATACCGAATTTAGAAAATTAGGCTTAACCGCTTGGCACGAAGATTTAGACGCTTTAAACAAAAAGTATGAACTCGGAAAAATTGACGAATTAGAATTTATGTCTGGGTTTCAAAAACACTTACCTGATGCAGATTTAATAAGCATTAGAAGTGCTTGGAATTCAATTCTAGGTGATTTTCCATTGTATCGATTAGAATTTTTACAAATGATTTCATCAAAGTATCGCTTGTTTCTTTTAAGCAATACCGACCATACTCATATTGAAAAATTTGAGCACAAAGAAGGACAAACTTTTGCCCGCGACTTTTATAGTTGTTTTGAAAAAGTATATTTTTCGTATGAAATTAAACTTAGAAAACCAGAAGAAGATGCTTTTAAATATGTGATAAACAATCATAATTTGAATCCTAAGAAAACATTATTTATTGATGACAAAAAAGAAAACACAGAAGTTGCTGAAAAACTAGGACTTCAAGTTTGGAATCTAGAAGTAGGAAAAGAAGATGTAGTAGATTTATTTTCTAAAAAATTTAGCTTTTAATTTTGACAACAATAATTAACGATACTTATAAAACCATTACAGCTGCTTCCGAAGAAATTTTATTTAAAGAAAAGAACAGCAAATTCTTTGGCTATGCATTTCCAGTAACATCTGAAGAAGAAGTTAAAGAAATTTTAGACCAATTAAAAAAAGAACATTTTTCAGCAAGACATTGGTGTTATGCCTACCAAATTGGAACAGAAAAAATTCAATATAGAGCGAATGATGATGGCGAACCAAATAATAGTGCTGGAATGCCAATTTATGGTCAAATACAATCTTTTGAAGTAACTAATATATTAATAGTAGTTGTTCGCTATTTCGGAGGCGTAAAATTAGGCGTTGGCGGATTAATTTCAGCTTATAAAACGGCGGCGCAAATGGCTATGGAAAATGCTACTATTATCGAAAAAACAATTGACAAGCATTTTATTATATCATTTGGTTATGCACACATGAATAAAGTGATGCGAATTATCAAAGAAAAAAATCTACAAATTGTTTCACAAAAAATGGAAATGGATTGTGAAATTGAGATTGCAACCCGAAAAAAAAATGTCCAAAATCTATTGGACACTTTTGAAAATTTGTATGAAGTAAAATTGATTGAAAAATAGCTTTTTACAACGCATTTATTTTTTCTGAAACATAGCTTGGTGGCACCATTGGACGCCCAGATTTCATGTCTACAAATACTAACATTGAATAACCGGTTGTTAATAACTCATTTGCTTCATTGTATATTTCATAGTCAAATTCTATCTTCACTGAAGTCTGACTTTTGAAAATTGTTTTTACCGTTAATAAATCATCATACCTTGCAGGCTTTTTGTAATTCATTGATAACGAAACAACAGGAAGCATCACTCCATTTTCTTCCATCCATTTATAAGAAACTCCCATATTTCTTAGCCATTCCACGCGTCCCATCTCAAAATACTGTGCATAATTACCATGATAAACCACTCCCATCTGATCGGTTTCTGCATAACGTACACGAACTTGAAATTGATATTCTCTCATATTAAACTGATATTAAATTAATCTTAAAAAATTATTAAAATGACTTACAATATTTTTTTTAAAAAATCAATAGCAAAAAAATTTTTTTTAAAGAAAATTGTTCACATATTTGCTATCCCAAAGAATAAAAAAAGAACCCCTATTCTTTTTTGTAAGATAACCTATACAAAACAAAAAAACAACTATTAATAAGAATAGAATTTATGACTAAAACTGCGCAATCGGTATGGAATAACTGTCTGTCTTTCATAAAAGACAATATTCAAGATCAAGCCTACAAAACTTGGTTTGAACCTATACAGTCAGTTGAGCTAAACGATAACGCGTTGTCTATTCAAGTACCTAGTAAATTTTTCTACGAATGGTTAGAAGAACACTATGTAAAATTATTAAAAGTAGCTCTAACCAAAGAATTGGGTCCGAGTGCAAAGTTATTGTATAAAATTAAAATGGAAAACACTTATGGTAATAAACTTCCGTTTACAGAGCAAATTCCAAGTTACAATAGAACTGCGGTAAAACCTCAAGAAGTTGATGTTCCAATTGTTAATAAAAATCCAGAACTTAAAAACCCATTTATCATTCCTGGCATTCGTAATTTAAAAATCGAATCACAGTTAAATGCAAATTATAGTTTTGATAATTTTTTAGAAGGAGATTCAAACCGTTTAGCACGTAGTGCAGGTATGGCAGTTGCTAACAAACCTGGAGGAACTTCGTTCAATCCATTATTAATCTTTGGAGGTGTTGGTCTTGGAAAAACACACTTAGCACACGCTATTGGAGTGGAAATCAAAGATAAATATCCAGAAAAAACGGTTTTATATATTTCTGCAGAAATTTTTACACAACAATATATTGATTCGGTTAAGAAAAACACACGTAACGACTTTATTCACTTCTATCAATTAATTGATGTTTTGATTATTGATGACGTTCAATTTTTATCTGGTAAATCAGGAACGCAAGATGTTTTCTTCCACATATTTAATCATTTACATCAAAATGGAAAACAAGTAATTCTTACGTCTGATAAAGCTCCAGTAGACATGCAAGATATTGAGCAACGCTTATTATCTCGTTTTAAATGGGGACTTTCGGCTGAGTTACACCAACCGGATTATGAAACGCGTATTTCTATTTTAAAAAATATTTTATTTAGAGATGGTGTAGAAATGCCTGATGAAATTATTGAATATGTAGCAAAAAACATCAAATCAAATGTTCGTGAATTAGAAGGCGCAATTATTTCTTTAATCGCTCAGTCTTCTTTTAATAAACGTGAAGTTACAATTGATTTAGCGAAACAAGTTGTTGAAAAATTTGTTAAAAATGTAAAACGTGAAATTTCGATTGATTATATTCAAAAAACAGTTTCTGATTATTTCCAATTAGATGTTGAAACTTTGCAATCTAAAACAAGAAAACGTCATGTAGTTCAAGCTAGACAATTGGCCATGTTTTTTGCAAAAAAATTCACCAAAGCTTCATTAGCTAACATTGGTTCTCAAATTGGAGACAGAGATCACGCGACCGTTTTACATGCATGTAAAACAGTTGATAATCTTGTAGCTACAGATAAACAATTTAAAAAGTTTGTTGACGATATCAACAAAAAACTATCACTGTAAAATGTCAGTTAAAATCTTAATGGTTTGCTTGGGAAATATTTGCCGTTCTCCTTTGGCAGAAGGTATAATGCGTTCCAAACTTACAAAAGATTTCCTAGTTGATTCAGCTGGAACTGGAGGCTGGCATGCAGGCGAATTGCCTGATAAGCGTTCAATTTCTACAGCAAAAAATAGAGGGTTAGACATTACCAACCAAAGGGCGAGACAATTCAAAAAAAGTGATTTTGATATTTTTGACCATATTTTTGTAATGGATAATTCTAATTACAAAGATGTTTTGGCATTAGCTCCAAATGAGGAAGCAAAATCTAAAGTAAAATTAATTTTAAACGAACTTTTTCCTGGTGAAAACGTTGATGTTCCAGACCCGTATTATGGTGGTCAAGACGGATTTGAAAACGTTTTTGATATGCTAGATCAAGCTTGTGAGGAAATTGCAAGAAAACTTAAGCTTTAAAACTATGAAATCAAATTCTTTAGGCAAATTATACTTAATTCCTTGTACACTATCGAATCCTGGAGAAACTACAGTAGTACCTGAAGATGTTTTGCCACACACCATCAAAAGAACAATTGATTTTATAGACACTTATATTGTTGAAAACGAAAAAACTGCTCGAAAATTCATAAAAAGCATTCATCCCGAAAAAAAGCAACCTGATTTAAAAATTTCTGTATTAAATAAACACACTGAAATAACAGATCACTATGAATTCATAAAGCCTTTGTTAAATGGCGAAAATATAGGCTTAATGAGCGAATCAGGATGTCCTGGTATAGCTGACCCTGGTGCTGCAATTGTAAAAATAGCTCATGAAAAAGGCATTCAAGTAGTACCTCTAGTTGGTCCAAGCTCTATTTTATTAGCTTTGATGGCGAGTGGAATGAACGGGCAAAGTTTTGCTTTTAATGGCTATTTACCCATTGATAAAAATGATAAAAAACAAGCATTAAAAAGTTTTGAACGTTTGTCGCAAGAAAAAAATCAAACCCAATTATTTATCGAAACACCCTACCGAAACAATAAACTAATGGAAGATTTATTACAAATCTTACAGCCAAGCACTTATTTGTGTATCGCTTGTGATATTACTTTACCAACCGAATACATCAAAACGAAAACAGTAAACGAATGGAAAAAAGAAAAGGCCGATTTACATAATCGACCTTGTATTTTTATTTTGCACAAAATGTAATTATTCTAAATTCACCTTTGCATTTGAATCTGCCTTAATATGCGAAATATCGTATCCTGAAAATTTTCTGATATAACTTGATAATGATGTTCCAAAACCATCTTTAAAACCATTACGTCCATTACTTCTCAAGTATTTTTTTACCGAACCAGCACCTCCTAAATGAGCAGCGGCAACTAATCCAGATTCTGTAATTTCTACACCATTAATAATTCTTCCAGAATATTTTGCAATTTCTTTGCGTAATTCCCATTTATTACGTGCAATTAATGCTTGAAAAGCCTTGTCTTGCCATGCAGCATTTCGCAAAAATTCTTGAAAATCATAAATACCTACAGTACGTAGTGCACTTTTACCGAATTGATATTTACCCATATATCCGTAAGGATTCACTAAGTGTAACATACCTCTTGACTCTTTGTAAGCCATTTTTTGAGCAAAACCATGAAATGTTTTACCTACATGTGGAACTTTTAAAACCACCACATCTTCATTTTCATATTGATTAGGAACATGATATAACATCACTTCGTTGTCCGCTAAATGAAAACCTTCAATTTTCTCAGTTTCTATAGTTATAAAACCTGATGAAACTACTAATACTAGGAGTGTCAATCCTAAAATGTATGACCCTTTTTTTATCATGAATTGTTATTTCTCAGCGTCTGTCACCCATCTGAAATTACCGGTACAAAGATACAAAAAAAATTATAATATTGATTTACAGCTTGTTAATAATATCTAAAAGTAGACGAAATGCGCTTTAACTCCGTTAAAATCATCATATTGCAAAGTTGGAGCAGGCACTTTTATGGTGTTAAAAACTGAAAAAAGTGTCTTTAAAAAATGGGATTTTGTTTGAATTTTGGTTAAATCAACATCAAAACTCAAGTAAAATTGACGGTACGGATTTTGCAAAACACTATTTTCAATAGCTTCTGTATCGTTTCCATACAACATACCTTCACCACCATAACCAAATGCTAAATTTAACCATTTAGGAAAAAATGAATCTTTAGTAAAAGAATGAATATTAAAAGACAACCAATAGGTTTGACCATTATAATCTTTTAAAATTTGCTCATTTAAAGCAGCACCTAACGCTTCCGGACGTTGTGAAGCGAATTTGGTCTGATGGAAAGAAAATTTAGAAATAATTCGTTGTTCCTTCCAAAGTAATTCTTGAGAAACATAAAGAGCCGTACCCGTTGCATTAGCAATTATATCACCTGAAGAAGCTCCCCACTCCTGCGAAAAACCATCAAATGTTTCAACCACAGTTAAAAAACCAAATCCTAATGTTGCTCCATAAACTAATTGCTCATTTTTAGAAGCACCACTCCAAGACAATAATTCTGCGCCAACTCGACCTAAATGATAAGACGAATACACATGTCCAATCTTATCCAGTTGAAGCCATTGTTTATTATCATTAATAAAATGGAAATTGGTTTGCGGATAATCTTTGTACCAAATTTGATTCAATCCCACCAAAGTAGTTCCTAAAGCAACCGATTCACCAATATAAACTCCGGTCTGTCTAGCTATATTTAATGAATCTGAAGGGTTTAAAAAATCTTCAAAATTAGATTGCGCCTGACTGAAAACTGAAAACAGCAGCATAAAAGACAACAATCTAATCCTTACCATAGGATCAAAATTATAATTTTATACCTAATTTATTTACCCATTCTGCATATTTTCTAGCATTTACCATGTGTGCTTCATATGTAGTTTCAAAAGCATGATACCCAGGTCTATTTGGATCTGCACAAAAATAAATATAATCATGTTTTTCAGCATTCAAAACAGCATCAATAGCAGAAATGTCTGGCATTGCAATCGGCCCTGGAGGTAATCCTTTATTAATATAGGTATTATAAGGCGATTTTACAAAAAGATTACTTCCTCCAACTCTTTTTATAACTTGGTCGAAGTCACCCGATGTTTCTTTAATTGCATAAATTACTGTTGGATCAGCTTGCAAAGGCATGTCTTGATTAATTCGATTCAAGTAAGCTCCAGCAACACGAGGTCTTTCATCAGCTTTTACAGTTTCTTTGTGTACAATTGAAGCCAAAGTATATACTTGAGCGGGTGTCATATTTAATACTTTAGCTTTTTCTAAACGCTCATTTGTCCAGAATTTTTTATGCTCTTTTGCCATTTTATCGGCAATTTTTTTAGCTGATGTATTCCAATAAAATTCATACGTATTCGGAATAAAAAGCGTCAAAGCCGTTTCTTTAGTTAATCCGTTCTCTTGTAAAAAAGTATCATTAGTAAATGCTTGATTTAACGCTAAAGTATCTGGTTCTAATTGAGTTGCTAATCGTTGTACGAGTTTACCTAAAGTTTCTTGATTATTAAATGCAACATTAACAGGAACATTCAAACGTAAACTTCTAACCATATCAAAGCTAGTCATCTCTTTCTTGAACAAGAACTTCCCTGATTTTACATTAGTACTATAATTTCTGGAAGTAGCCACAAAATCAAATTTTTCAAAATCTTTTACTAATGGCGATACAATTTCTTTTACTTGTTCATAAGTTGCATCTGTAGGAATATATACAAATACTTCATCTTGAGAAAATTGTGTGTTTGGTGTAAAAGCTTTTAAATACACATAAACACCAACTATTGTAGCAATTACAATTCCGGCTACAGCAACTATTGAAATTAGTTTTTTTACGTTCAAAGGAAATTTATTTTAATTGTTATTTTATTAATTGAAAAAGTAACTCGTCTTTATAGTTGTTATTGACTTTAATCCAATCTTTTTTTGTTCCGATTTTTTGAAAGCCAAATTTAGTAAAAAGTTGCAAACTAATTTCATTATCACTTCCAATATTTGCATACAATTGATGCAATTGCAATTGTTCAAAAGCATAATTAATAATAAGTGCTAATGCTTCTGAACCTACACCTTTATTCCTATTGGATTCATTACTTATTAAAATTCCAACTCCTGCTCTATTGTTTTTTGGATCAAAATCAAATAAATCAATTAATCCAATAGCTTCAAAGGAATTTTTAAGACAAATTGCCATTCGCAACTGTTTTGCTTCGTAAATATCTTGATGTGCATTTTCTAAATACTGACGAATTAAAAAACGACTATAAGGCGTTTGCGTATTACTCACTTCCCAAACCGATTCGTTGTTTTCTATAGCATAGACAAACTCTAAATCTTCGGGTTCGAGTGCTCTTAAATAAATTGTATTTCCTGTTAGTGTAGTCATTTTGAAAATCAAGTTCAAGTTCAATTACAAGTTCAAAAATCTTTAATCTGCAATCATAAATTTATTCTTCCTTCAAAAACAAAAGTCGCTGGTCCAATTAGAAAAACATTAGAATATTTCCCGTTATTTACATCAAATTGTACTTTTAACTTTCCGCCTTCAACGTTTAAATCGATAATATTATTATTTGTTTTTCCGGTTTGATGCATTGCTATTGCAACCGCTGTAACGCCTGTACCACAAGACAATGTTTCATCCTCTACACCGCGCTCATAAGTGCGAACTGCAAAAATGTCATTCTCTAATTGATGTACAAAATTAACATTACTTCCTGCTTTTCCATACAAATCGGAATAACGGATTTTTGCACCTTCAGATTTTACATCAAGTGATTTCAAATCATCAACTATTTGCACATGGTGAGGTGAACCTGTATTTAAAAACGTATAATTTTCTTGTTGATTTACTGTGTCAACATCTTTCATTTGTAATGCAACTATTCCAGCTTTATCAATCGTTGCAAAATGATAACCATCAACAGCTTCAAACTCCGCTTTGTTTTCGATAACACCCATTTGTTTTGCAAAAGCTACTAAACATCTTCCACCGTTTCCACACATAGAACTTTCGTTTCCATCGGAATTGTAATACACCATTTTAAAATCATATTGTGGATGATTTTCTAACAAAATCAAGCCGTCAGCGCCTACTCCAAAACGTCTGTCGCACAATTTTTCGATAAGTTTGGTATTATTTTTTGGGAAAAATTCAGTACGATTATCAATCATAACAAAATCGTTCCCTGTTCCTTGATATTTATAAAATGTGAGTTGCATTGCATAATTAATTTATACAAAAGTACGAATTATTAATAAGATGTTAAACATTGTTAATCGAGCGTTAAAGTGATTTATGGAATAAAATTTGTTTTTAATTTTGAGTAAATAAAAAATTAATAGATATGAAAAAATTTGGAAGTTTATTTTTAGTATCGCTCTTGAGCGGAGCAGTAACGTTAGGTGCTTACAAATTCTTTTTGGAACCAAATAACGCAGGAAAATTAACACTTGCATCACCTAATTATGCCAAAAACGTAAGTTTAGGCGCAGAAAACATAGATTTTACAACTGCAGCCGAAAACACAATTCATGCTGTAGTTCACGTTAAAAACAAAACTGTTTCAAAAATTCCGAGTAGTCCATTTATGGAATTCTTCTATGGCTATCAAGGTGAACGTGAGCAAACACAAATTGGAACAGGTTCGGGCGTTATTATCACCGAAGATGGTTACATCGTAACGAATAATCACGTTATTCAAGATGCTACCGAATTAGAAGTTACGCTGAATAATAATAAATCATACATTGCAAAATTAGTTGGAACCGATTCAAAAATGGATATTGCCTTATTAAAAATTGATGCTGAAGAAAAACTTCCTTTTGCGGTTTTTGGAGATTCAGACGGTATAAAAGTTGGCGAATGGGTTTTAGCTGTTGGAAATCCGTATAACTTAAACTCAACTGTAACTGCTGGGATTGTTTCAGCAAAGGCAAGAAACTTAGCCAATGATGGCATTCAGTCTTTCATTCAAACTGATGCTGCTGTAAATCCGGGAAATAGCGGAGGTGCTTTGGTAAACACTAGAGGTGAATTAATTGGAATAAACACTATGATTTCTTCACCAACAGGAAGCTATACTGGATATTCTTTTGCAGTTCCTTCTAATATTACTAGAAAAATAATTGAAGATTTAATGCAATTTGGAAACGTTCAAAGAGGTGTTCTTGGGATTGAGGGTGGCGAACTGAATTCAAATTTTGCTAAAGAAATTGGTATTAAAGAGACTCAAGGATTTTACATCAATAAAGTAACTAAAAATTCTGGAGCAGAAAAAGCAGGTTTAACCAAAGGCGATATTATTGTACAATTGGATGATAAAAAAATAAATGGTTTCGCTGAATTAACAGCTTACATCAATACAAAACGTCCAAATGACGTAGTTCAGGTTAGTATTTTAAGAGATGGAAAACAAAAAATAGTTCCTGTAAAATTGACAAAAAAAGAAATCTTAAACTATGAATTCAACGGAATTGAATTTGAAGATATTGATGCATCTGACAAAAAACAATTAAACATCAAGGAAGGAATTAAAATTAAATCCATTTCAAACCCAGAATATGCAGAATATAAAGACATACTCGAAGGAGCTGTTATTTTGAGCATTGACGGACAAAAAGCAAAAGACATGGAAACTGTTTCAAGTTATTTAGCCAAAAAAGAAAATCAAAAAGCGCGCTATCAAATAATTACAAAAACAGGTCAAATGTATAGCATTATAATGTAGTTATTAATTCACACTAAGTTACAAAACCAGTCGATTAAAAAAGACTGGTTTTTTTATGTAAAAAAATTTTACGAAAACGTTTGAAATCTATACTTTTGCACTCGTAAACACACAATAACTATTTACATGAACAATACATCTTTATACGAAAAGGAAATCGCTTTTCAGGCTGACAGAAGAAAAGCTGGCGTTGAATTTATTAAAATCATCAGTGATTTATGGTTTGACAAATCAATCGAATTAGTACTATTTCGCAATCAATTGATTGACAAAAATGTAAGTGAAATTATTAACTTACATGAATATGCTGTAGCTTTTGTAGGCAAGCCAATTAATGTTTTTGATTCTGTTGAAATTGCTAATGCCATAGTAGATTTGGATTTACCACCTTCAAGAATTGATATTGGAAAATTAACCTACGAATATCATTTAGAAGACAACAAATACAATGATGCAAAAGCCTTTGTAATTGACAAATTAAGAAATGCGAAAAACTTTCAAGAAATCAAACCTAAAGATGTAGTTTTATATGGTTTTGGAAGAATTGGTCGTTTACTAGCTCGCGAAATGATGTCAAAAATTGGAAAAGGACAACAATTACGATTAAGAGCTATTGTTACAAGAGATAAAAACGATGCAGTACTATTAGAAAAAAGAGCTTCATTATTACGATATGATTCGGTTCATGGTGATTTTCAAGGTTCTGTGATTGCTGACCCAGAAAACAATGCTTTATTAATTAATGGTACAACTGTTCATATTATCACTGCAAATTCTCCTGAAGAAATAGACTATACATCCTATGGAATTGAAGATGCATTAGTTATTGATAATACTGGAGCATTTACAACAGAAGAAGCATTAAAAAGGCACTTAACATCTAAAGGTGTAGACAAAGTGTTATTAACTGCTCCTGGAAAAGGTGTTCCTAATATTGTTTATGGTGTAAATCATGAAGAATACAACCCTGATGAAGTTCATATTTTTTCAGCAGCATCATGTACAACAAATGCAATTACTCCGGTATTAAAAGCGGTAGAAGACACTTTAGGTGTTGTAAAAGGACATTTAGAAACAATTCATGCCTATACTAATGACCAAAATTTAGTAGACAATATGCACAAAAAATACCGTCGTGGTCGTGCAGCAGCATTGAATATGGTAATCACTGAAACAGGTGCTGGAAGTGCTGTTGCAAAAGCATTACCAAACTTGGCAGGCAAATTAACTTCAAATGCTATTCGTGTTCCTGTTCCTAATGGCTCATTAGTAGTATTGAATTTAGAAGTTGGAAAAGACACTTCTATTGAAGAAGTAAACAACATCATGAAAAAGTATGCTTTAGAAGGCGAATTGGTAGAGCAAATTAAATATTCGTTAAACAATGAATTAGTTTCTTCAGATATTGTAGGCACTTCTGCTCCAGCGATTTTTGATAGCAACGCCACTATTGTTTCTGGAGATGGAAAAAATATAGTATTATATGTTTGGTATGATAACGAATATGGTTACAGTCATCAGGTAATTCGTTTAGCGAAATATATAGCTAAAGTAAGAAGATATACTTATTATTAGTAGATAGAATTTTAA
>ERZ1034365.1331-NODE-1331-length-12711-cov-2.326342_pt1 | contig 12711 bp, 11 predicted proteins | sample MGYA00520615_ERZ1034365 | MGnify/ENA primary metagenome ERZ1034365 (study PRJEB33736, sample SAMEA104284505) | Azolla filiculoides | biome: Urban; feature: Water surface; material: Ditch water | place: Netherlands | collected 2015-10-28 | depth 0-0.1 m ... | reverse complement strand
CGAGGTGTCGCGGTTAAGACATCTGACATTTTGCTCGACGAGCCTACTTCTGCTTTGGATCCAATTTCTACTGGAAAGATTGAAGAGTTGATTAATGAGCTTAAGCATGAGTACACGATTGCGATTGTTACTCACAATATGCAGCAGGCAGCTCGTGTATCTGATTACACAGCATATATGTACCTTGGAAGCTTAATTGAATATGGTAAGACGGATGAAATATTCATTAAACCTAAACGTAAAGAAACAGAAGATTACATTACCGGCCGTTTCGGTTAATTGGAGATATAAATGCCTGATAAACACCTTTCATCACAATTTGATGCTGATTTAAATTCTCTTTCTAGTCGTTTGCTAGAAATGGGCGGTCTTGTTGAGTCTCAGATCTCAACTGCGATGCGCGCCTTTACGCAAATGGATATTGAGACATGCAATATTGATATTCAGAACGAGAAGCTGGTTAATGATTTAGAAATTCAGATTGATATGGCTTGTACTGAATTGATTGCTCGTCGCCAGCCTACCGCTCGAGATCTGCGCCTAGTCATGGCTGTCTCTAAGGCGATTACTAATTTAGAGCGTGCCGGCGATGAGGCCGAGCGCGTTGCTAAACGTACTAAGCGCTTAATTGAGGCGGGTGCAACTCACAACATTAACGTGGCTGAAATTCGTTTATCAGGCCAAATGGCTATTTCTTTATTGCGTCGTAGCCTAGATGCCTTTGCTCGCTTAGATACTGTTGCTGCTGCCGAAGTAGTTCAGGAAGATCGCCAGATTGATGAAGAATTCAGAGGCTTTGTTCGCAAGCTGATTTCTTACATGATGGAGGATCCACACACCATCACTACTGGCCTAGATATGCTGACCATTGCTAAGGCCATTGAGCGTATCGGCGACCACGCAAAGAATATTGCTGAATTTGTAATTTATATTGCCAAAGGTTCTGATGTTCGCCACCTTCCGCATGAGGATCTTGTTCGCGAGGCAAATAGGACATAAGAATGACCATGACTCACCGTATTTTGGTTGTTGAGGATGAGCCCTCCATCGCTGAATTAATAGCGATTAACTTGACGCATGCAGGCTATCAGGTTGAGAAGGCCCTGCAAACTGAAGTTGCCATGAATATGATGCGGGACGAATTACCTAGTCTGCTTATTTTGGATTGGATGTTGCCTGGTAAATCAGGGGTCCAATTTGCGAGGGAGCTTCGTGCTAATGAGCGGACAAGAGGGCTGCCAATACTGATGTTGACCGCAAAAAGCGAAGAGTCCGATAAAGTTCTAGGCCTTGATTCTGGCGCCGATGACTTTGTAACCAAGCCATTCTCTCCAAAGGAGCTAGTTGCTCGGGTTAAAGCGCTTCTTCGTAGACAGACTCCCATGGCGGATACGGGGCCACTATCAGTAGGGCCGCTGAGGTTAGACCCAGGCTCACACCGCGTTCTAGCAGTTTGGCCTAATGTTGATCCTAAACCGATTCTTTTGGGGCCAACAGAATATCGCCTACTTCAATTTTTTATGACTAACCCAGAGCGCGTTCACTCTCGAGCAAGCTTGCTTGATCAGGTATGGGGTAGTGATGTCTATATTGAGGAGAGAACCGTAGACGTCCATATCAAGCGCCTAAGGGCTGCTCTTGCACCGATGGATTGCGATCGTTTTATTGAGACTGTGAGAGGTAGTGGTTACAGAATTACCAAGGTCCCAACCGAAATCTAAGTGCTTATTTACTAGGCATTTTTGGATGATTTTCTAGTTCTGCTTACAGATGCTCTAAGATTGCGTCATGCTATCCGTTTTAACCCGTTTCATCACTCTTCTTTGCCTGGCATTTCTAGCCGCCTATATTGCTCTTGCTAATTGGGGGGCTGATTTTGGCATTGCCGCGGGTATGGTGGTATTGGCCGTGCCATTGGTTTACTCCTACATTAATTTGGCGCGCCTCAGAAAATACGTATTGCAAGATGCCGTTGAAAATATGCCGCTTCCCAGTGGCTTTTGGGAAGAAGTCTTTTTTAGACTACAACGTCTTGTGCGCAACCTAAAGCAAGAAATTCGAACGGTTGAAAAGCAGCATGATCGCTTTATTGAGGCCTTTCAGGCATCCCCTAATGGGATCTTAATGCTTGATGACCAAGATCAAATTGAATGGTGCAATGCAATTGCTGAGCGTTTTTTTGGATTAAATTTCAAGCGAGATGTACTTCAAAGAATTAACTTCCTTATCCGTCGTCCTGAATTTATTCAGTATCTAAATAGGCGCCAGTTTGAAGACCCCTTATTGTTAGAGCGAATGGGGGTGGATGCCAACTTAAGTTTGATGATTCAAGCTTTTCCATTTGGTCAAAAGCGCCATCTTCTGCTTGTGCAAGACGTGACCGACTTACAAAAAGCCGATGCAATGCGTCGTGATTTCGTCGCCAATGTTTCGCATGAGATGAGAACGCCAATTACCGTGCTCATGGGTTTTTTGGAGACCATTCAGTCTCTTGACATTGATAAGCAGCAGCGTGATCAGTATTTTGAAATGATGATGTCACAAGCTCAACGCATGAAGAGTCTAGTTGAGGATTTATTGACTCTTGCAAATCTTGAGGCGAACACTTTACCAGCTCCTCTGCAGGAAATTAAGGTCGATACGCTAATGGCTTTGGTTAGAAATGATGCTGAGGCGCTCTCCCAGGGCCGACATGCTCTGAATTTTGAAATTGCTACCCCTTGTAATTTAATGGGGGAGGAGAGAGAAATTCTTTCCGCGTTCAGCAATCTTGTATCTAACGCTATTCGATACACTCCCGATGTAGGGGCTGTGACTGCCAAATGGGCTGTTAATAATCAGGGGTATGGTGAATTCTCTGTAACCGATACTGGACCTGGTATTGCATCTGAGCACCTTTCTAGGCTAACCGAACGATTCTATCGGGTTGATCGAAGTCGCTCCAGGGATACTGGCGGTACAGGTCTAGGTTTAGCGATTGTGAAGCATATTGCCAATCGCCATCAAGCTCAGTTGCTAATTGAGAGCACCCCAGGGAAGGGCAGTACTTTTACTTTGCGCTTACCGAAAGATCGCATTACCTCATAAGATATCTAGAAATCATTCTTTTTTCTTTTTCTTTTTCTTCTTAGATTCCTTCGGTAGTTTTTCCAGCTTGCCATTGGCATAAAGACACCACACCTTAATCTCCTCAAGAAGCTCTACAAGCTCCTCATAAGGCAGGCGCTTAAAATCAGATAGAGTGATTTGTCCTGTTTTCTGTAGCTGCAGGATTGCATCTTCGTAGTGATATTTACTCATTTTTCTTAACCCAGCTTGATATATGGTGTGATCCTAACAAGTTCATATGACAGTCTCATGTCGTAGTAATTTGACATGAAACTGTCATACTTGGGGTAGATGATTCAAGAGTGACTACATTACTTCAAGAGCATTGCTCTATCATCACATGCCCGATCTGCTTAAATGCTGAAATTTTGGCTTTACCAAAGGGCTCCTCTCAGCATCTATATCGTTGCCATTCATGCGAGACCATATTGAGGCCAAAGTCGGGTGACTGCTGCATATTTTGTAGCTTTGGCAGTATTGACTGCTCAAGCCCGGAAAAAAATTTAGCTGCTTAAGTCTTAGGCTGTAGACTACGTACTAATTGAACTACGCAGCTTTTGGAAATATCGTGATCACTGTTACAGATTTACCTAAAGACAATTCATCAGACCTAGTCGCCGCTGTCGACCTGGGTTCGAATAGCTTTAGGATGTTGGTGGCTCAAGTTGTTCAAACACCTTCTGGGACCCAGCTGCGCCCAATTGATACCTTGCGAGAATCAGTCCGCCTTGCAGCTGGATTAACTGACGATAAATTACTGGGCAATGATGCGTATCAGCGCGGCATCGCTGCCATACGTCGCTTTGGTGAGCGTATCCGTGGTTTCGATCCTGCTAAGGTTCGTGCAGTTGCGACTAATACACTGCGTGTGGCCAAGAATGCCCCCAATTTTGTTCGTGATGCTGAAGAGGCTTTGGGATTTCCAATCGAAATCATTGCCGGTGTTGAAGAGGCTCGCTTGATTTACATTGGCGCTGCCCATGAGGTCCCAGCAGTCCAGGGTAATCGCTTGGTGGTGGATATTGGCGGTGGCTCTACCGAATTCATTATCGGAAAGGCATATGAGCCTAAATTAATGGAGAGCCTATACATTGGCTGCGTCTCTCATAGTCTCCGTTTCTTTCCTAAGGGGAACATAGATTCTCACGCCTTTAAAGAGGCCGAGCTAGCTGCGCGTCGAGAGATCCAAGTTATTTCCGGAGCATTTTTAAAAACCGGGTGGAAGCAGGTGATCGGCTCCTCGGGAACGGCTCGTGCATTGGCTGAGCTTATCTCCGATAACAACTTTAATAACCATGGTGATGGCTTAACCATGGGTCGAGTGAATAGCTCGAGCGGCTTAATTACGCGTGATGGCTTAAGGGCCATGAAGAAGCACCTTCTGAAATATGAGCACATCAGTCAGGTTGAGTTGAATGGTCTCAAGGATGATCGACGTTCTGTATGGCCTGGTGGACTGGCGATCATGATTGCTGTCTTTGATGAGTTGGGCATTGAGAGCATGGAGGTTACTGATGCCGCGTTACGGATAGGCGTCCTTTACGACCTTCTGGGGCGCTCTCAACACGCCGATATGCGCTACGTCACAGTTGAGCAATTTATGCAGCGTTACGCGGTAGATCGCGATCAGGCAACCCGGGTTGGTAACTTAGCAGCTGAGTTTTTATCCCAACTTCCTAAGCCGGATGTAGAAAGTAGAGCAGACAACATTGCCTTACTCCAGTGGGCTGCCAACTTGCATGAAATTGGCTTATCGATTTCTCATAATGGTTATCACAAGCATTCTGCTTATATTGCTGGAAATGCCGATATGCCTGGCTTCTCTAAAAATGATCAAGCAAGATTAGCTGCGTTATTAATTGGCCATACTGGAAAATTGGGAAAGTTAGCCAATAACTCTAGCTTTTCAGATTGGCGCATGTTGTTCTGTTTACGATTGGCCCAGGTGCTTTGTCGTGGTCGCAGTGATGGCGATCTGCCGAAAGTCAAGGTCACAGAAGGCAATGGCTCTTACTCAGTTAGTCTTTCCAAGGAGTGGACTAAAGAACATCCGCTGACCGAATTTAGTCTAGAAAAGGAAGCGGCCGAGTGGGAGCGAGTCGGCCGACCATATTCCATCAATCTAAAGTAATTCCTAAAGCCCTAAGAAGTGTTTGGCATAGCACGGATTAAAGTCTGGATCTCAGGCTGGGGCTATTTGCTCAAGCCCCTGTTGATCCGCTAGCCATCCAATACCTTTCAAAAGAGACTGGGGGGGGCGAATCCCCGGCCTTTATTGGCGATATGGGGCTCTTAGAATCTATGTCTAATATCATCAAAAACCGATCATTAGTAGCTCAAATTACCGTCCTTCCCATATATCCCAATGATCAGAGTTCCGCCTTGGATCGCAAGAAATTGGCAGCTTATTGCCAAGAATCTATCGCCAAAACCCTTTAAAAGGCATTTGTAATAAAAGTGTCATATCCTTGAGCTACAAAGTTAGTAATGCCTCAGGGGAAGAAATGACGTCAAAACATAAAGAGATGGCCGAGTGGTACAGGCGAGCTCAAGAAGAAATCTTAGATAGCATGGATGAAGAGCTCGAGATGGAGCTTGATGATGATCGCATGTCTCCTGATGGCGATAGCGGCTCTCAGATGTCTCGTCAGCTCTACTTTAAAGAGCTGTTTCGCTTGCAGGGGGAACTGGTCAAGTTGCAGGACTGGGTTGTAGAAAACAAACTCAAGGTTGCAGTTCTATTTGAAGGGCGGGATTCAGCGGGTAAGGGTGGCGCTATTAAGCGCATTACTCAAAGACTAAATCCGCGCGTATGTAAGGTTGTTGCTTTGCCAGCACCAAATGAACGTGAAAAAACCCAGTGGTATTTCCAGCGATATATTTCTCAACTGCCTGCTGGCGGTGAAATTGTCTTATTTGATCGCAGTTGGTATAACCGTGCCGGTGTCGAGAAGGTAATGGGATTTTGTACTGATGAAGAGTACGAAGAGTTTCTTAGAACAGTTCCCGATCTAGAGCGCATGATGATCAGTTCTGGAATCATTCTGATCAAGTACTGGTTCTCTATTTCTGACGATGAGCAGTACAACCGCTTCATGATGCGTATCCATGACCCACTTAAACAATGGAAGTTAAGCCCAATGGATCTGGAGGCTAGACGTTTATGGGAGGCCTACACCAAGGCCAAGGAGACTATGCTCGAGCGCACACATATTCCAGAGGCACCGTGGTGGGTTGTAGCTGCCAATGATAAGAAGAAAGCGCGCTTAAATTGCATTACCCATTTGCTCGATCAAATCCCCTATAAAGAAATTGATCATCCAGAAATCACCTTGCCTGCTCGAGTTCACAACCCAGACTACTTACGTGGTCCGGTACCCCCTGAAATGTATGTGCCAGAGGTGTACTAAGCATCAGTAGAAGGTGTTAATCTCTTACTGAAATTAAGGGATTAACACATGAAGCTACACAAATCCATTACCAATCGGGAGTTTAAGCTCCTCATCAAGCCAAAAGGCTTGGATCGACGTCGCAAAATCACTGAATTAAGTGACCAGATTCTGAAGTTCTGCATAAAGAGCAAGGTAGATTTTTTTCACCTTGATAACGCGACTACTGGTCTTCGCAATATATATTTCTATGACACTCCTGGCGAAGATTTTCGCCGCAACAATGTTATTTTGCGAGTGCGCGAATCTCGCCAAAATATCTGGGTAGATGATTGGTGTGAGGTGACCCTCAAATGCCGAGCCCATGATTTATTGGAGTCCTCTAATTTCAATCCTAGCCCCAACAAAAAAATTAAATCGAGATTGCGCTTAAAAGAGGAAATATTGCGCGGCGATGATGTCGGCTCAAAGCGATCAATCTATTCGAACAATGCCATTTTGGATGCTGTGCCTTTAGATGATTTATTTGATCGAACCTTGGGAAGCGCTATTAAATTCTTTCCTGGCCTAAGCCATCTACCGATTGATAAAAAATTACCATTGCGGATTGTTGGTGGAAGTACTAACAAAATCTTAGAAGCTTGCTTGCCAATTGGTAATTTGGTATTTGGGGATGGAGTTCAAGCTCACTGTGATATTGCCATTTGGATGAAAAGTGTAGGGGATCCCATTGTTGGAGAGTTAGCATTCTCTTATCGCGTCAATGATGAAAACCGCTCACAAGCAAAAGCTCATAAGCGCGCAGATAAATTCTTTAAAAAGTTGCAAATTGAGCTAGCCAACTGGTTGGAGATTGGCAGCACTAAAACTGCTTTAATTTATGGAAAGCCAGAGTGAGCCTAGATGCTGATCAGCTAGTGCCACATACCCAAGCTCCAAAGCTTGGGGATATATTTATTCAGTTTTTAATTATTGGTGCCATCAGTTTTGGCGGCGGAATCATCGCCTATGAACGAATTCTTTTGGTGGACAAGCGTAAGTGGCTTTCTTCAGATGAATTCATGGCCTATCTGGCTATTAGCCAAACCATGCCGGGACTGAATTCAGTCAATATGGCCGTCTTAGCTGGAGATAGTCTGCGCGGTGCCTTAGGCGCTATTGTGGCGACGATCGGCCTAATTTTGCCTGGTAGCCTCTTTGTGTTGGGTGTAGGCGTCTTATATTCAACGGCATCCGATCACCCTTTGGCCAATCTCATCTTAATTGGTATTGCAGCTGCAGCAAGTGGCCTGCTAGCTGCAGTCACTTATCGCATCGGTGAGGATAATTGGCGCCAAATCAAATCGCTATTGATCATTGTTGCCACCTTCTTATTGATGAGCGTGGTGAAGCTATCTTTACCGCTGGTTCTTCTGATCATGGCGCCGATTGCAATCTATATTTATCGACCAGGCAAGGGCGCATGAGTCTTCTGATACATCTATCCCTGAGTTTTGCCTTGTTATCGATTTTGGCGGTAGGGGGAGGTACTGCAGTGCTGCCAGAGATGCAGTCATTGCTGTCACATCAGTTTGGCATTGACCATACTCAGTTTATTCACATCTACAGTATTGGCCAATTAGCACCAGGACCCAATATGCTGATGGTATTGGTGATTGGATACCAATTGGCCGGCCTCCTAGGAGCTAGCATTGTGTTGCTGTCATTCTTTTTGCCCTCTAGTGTGCTGTGCTTTTATATGGGCAGATTATGGAATCGGTTTGGTGAAAGCCCATGGCGCAGAGCGATTCAGAATGCTTTGGAGCCCATTTCGATCGGCCTAATGGCTTCTGGAGTTTATGCCGTTGGTAAGGCATCCATCGTCGGTGGAATTACTGCGGCGCTTGCTTTAGTCAGTTTTTACCTCATCCTCAGAACCAAAATTAACCCAGTATGGGTAATTTTAGGATCCGGAGGATTTGGTGCACTTCTCATGACTTATCTAAAGTAGCCCGGGGTTTAAAAGGTGCCTCTTAGACCCACCATTAAACTTCTTCCGGGTTGGGGTGCATAGAGCCTTACTGCCATTGGCGTAGTGGCATATCGAATTTGCTCATTGAGCAAGTTCTTGAGATTCATATACACAGTCCAATTCACATCCTTGACTCTCTCGGTATAAGAGATCCCTGCATTTAAGAGGTTGTAGCTAGGTGCCGGACCTTGCTCCCAAGTTGCCAGTCGATTTTGCTGATAGCTGTAGATATAGCTAGCATTAGTAAGCCAGCCATTGTGCTGATGAGCAATCTCAGCGCCTAAGCGAGGGGCGGGCTGGAGCGGCAAATTACCACCCGCATCAAAAGTACCTTGAGAGGCATCACCAAAAATACGTCCACCCACACCATGCTGACGCCAGTTATAGGTCAGCTCGCCCTCGATACCTTTAATGGTTGCTGACGCTTGTTGTGCGGTGACTACGCTAAAGCCATCGCCTTCTCCGCCGGGTGGGGTTGTAACAATAGAGCTACCGGTATAGAAGCCGTAAATATAGTTATTAAAGCGATTTGCGTACACGCTTGCTTTACCGCGCATTAAACCGCTGGTTTTCTGAATGTTGAGCTCTAAGTTATGTGAAGTCTCTTTAGTGAGGTTAGGGTTACCAATGTCGAATGTAGCAGTAGATTCATGGGCGCCGTAAGAGTAAAGCTCTTGAGCGCTTGGAGCACGCTGGGACACCGTGTAGGCGACTCCAGCACCGTGACCTTGCATAAAGTTCCACAGGCCGCCTGCAGAGTAGGACATTAAATTGAAATTACGATTTTGGAGTGTGATTCCTGGTGTTGGCCCTGAAGTTGTATCTTGAACTTCTAATTCAGTGCCTAAATTAGGCTTCTGTGCAACATTGTTATATCGAAGTCCTAAGCTCCCTTGCAGAGAATTCCACTTGCCTTCCTCAATCCAAAATAAGGCATTGGAATTTGTTTTGGTAGGCGGGACAATGGCATAACTTCCTGTACCAACTTCAGTAGCATTAAGTGAGGCGGCAGAGAACTGCGCTCCGAATGTGCCTTTCCATCCAGCAATCGGATTATGAGCCAACTCAAGACGAGCCTCATTGGCGATATTTTTCCATTGAGATGCTGCTTCACCCGCATTATTAAATTCTGTGTGGTTGTAATTAGAGTTAGCTGCACTAAATTTAAAAGATGAAAATCCTGCAAACGGATCTCGAGTCTGATGCTGGAGGTCGTATCGATTTTGTGATTGATTAATCGATCCGCCCTCAGGCGTTGGAATGCCGTAATTGTTATTGAGTCGCTCAACAGAAACGCCGGTATACCCATTCTGTCCAATATAGGAAACGCCAGCTCCCAAATTATTCTGATTGCTAAAGGAGTTGGGTAGCTTACCAGTGTAGTTGTTACCCTCATTGCCTCCAGGAGGTACAGTCCAGCCACCAACCGGCTCGCCTTGCGATTGTGTTGAGCTACCTGGAATGGTGTAGTTATTGGCATTGTTAATTGCTGTATCTACGTGGACTGCCACAGAACCAAATGCACCATCAACCTCTACAGAACCAGCTCTGCCATTGTTGACAGTTTCATAACTGGTATTGACTGCACCCGTAGGTCTATCAGGTAAGTTGGTGAGGATGCGATCATTCACTACGTTAACTAATCCACCGCTGGAGCCAGAGCCATAGAGTAGAGCGGCCGCACCACGCAAAATCTCCACTTGATGTGCATTTTGCATATTGTTACCAACAGCATGATCTTGAGAGATATTGGAAACATCGCCAACTGACAGACCATTTTGCAAAATCTGAACACGAGAGCCTTCAAGGCCGCGAATGACTGGGCGAGATGAGCCGGCACCATAGCCAGTTGCCGATACACCTAATTCATTAGCAAGTGTTGCGCCGAGTGTTGTCCCTAATTTATTGAGGAGTTCATCACCCTGGAGAATTTTAGTAGGCGTCAGAATGCTTTGGGTAGCCTCTTGAGATCCAGTTGCGGTGATTTCAAGAGAGGGCTCGGATTGTGCGAGCGCGGTAGTGCTAATTAATCCTGAAGCAAAAATGTAGGTTAGCCTGCGCTTAGCCAATGGCTTATTAATTTGAAACATGCTATTTCCTTCAATCCTAATTCGTAACGCCGAATGACTGGCGTAATAAATCTAAAGGCCAACTGATTACTTTGGCGTGTTGGGCGATTTATAGGATGAGGTTGGGTGGGGCTCTAGATTGATATAGCCCAACATGAATTCGGGCTAGTAAGGATTCATCAGATGCCAATTGCACTTCATGAATGAAGTTGCTAGCAAGGAGAAGAGAGGGTGTTGAGGCAATGAAGCCAGCAAGTGTGACTGCATCTAGCAGGTGACAGCTTGCAGAGCTATGGCCAAGAGTAGGCGCTTGATCTACGCAACTCTGTTTGACATTTTGGTTCTGTATTCCAGAGTGGGAGATACCATGGGCAAAGCCAATCCAGTGGGTGCCTAATAAACTAGCAAGCAGAAAACTCAGGGCTATGAACCCCTTTAGTTGCTTGCTCAGTTTGCTTGTAAATAAGGCTTCCATGCACCGAATCTTACAGTATTTGCCCTTCTAGGCCATCTCAGTGTAGAATATCGATTCCGTCGGAGTGTAGCGCAGCCTGGTAGCGCACCTGCTTTGGGAGCAGGGGGTCCAAGGTTCGAATCCTTGTACTCCGACCACTTTCTCTTTGTTTTACGTTTTTCAGTCCCAGTACACACTGCCTATAGCTCAGCTGGATAGAGCAACGCCCTTCTAAGGCGTAGGTCGCACGTTCGAATCGTGCTGGGCAGGCCAAATCTCCCGAGCTAAGCACCAAGCTGTTGCATTCAGATCTTTTAGACTGCAAGTTCCCTCATAGAATAGGCTAATGAGAAAAGTTGCAACTCTAAGCCTACTCAATCTAAGCATCTTCATTTTGATCGGCGGCTGTACTGCTGCGAAGCTAGAGGCTCGTCTCGAAGCTGATCCACAATGCAAGCCCATCATCAATCCCAAGACCGGTGCGCTAATGCCATGCCCTGGATCAGATAAAGCGTTCTATGCGGCAGCAGGATTGACGGTCGTAAAAACAGACACCATTGGCGAGCCGATACAACCGTCTAAGGCTCAAGCAAGCTCGATAACGAATCTTGATGCGGCAACTACCTTAAGAAATTCGCCGCAAATAGACTGCAAAACACGAATTCACCAAAAGACAGGTGGGATCTTGCCATGCCCTTCAGAATAAGGGCAGCAAATAACCTTATCTATCTTCCAAGTTACATTTTCTATATGATGGATTGCATCAATTTCGAACACGCAATATGAATATTTCATTGAATGGAATTTATTATGAAAAAAATTAGCCTTGCTGCAATCCTTATTTCTGTTATTGCAGTTCTCGCTGCATGTAGCAACACTCCAAAACTTGCGTCAGAGTCAATGCCAAGATCAGGTTTCTTGCCTAACTATTCTCTCCTCGTGCCAACCTATACGATTGAGGCAGGTACACGTGTTTGGCGATATCGAAAAGAAGGTGTAAATCCTGGTTCCTACAATGCAGTTATTTTGGATCCGATTTACTTAAATCAAAATGTAACAAATCAAGTTAGCGCTGAATCTATTGCAAAAGCAAAAACAGCCCTCCAAGCAGCCATGGTTGAAGCAATCAATGCGAGAGGTAATATAAAAATTGTCACACAACCAGGGCCAGGTGTTGTTCGAGTTTCTGCAGGCTTAACCGGCGCTGAAAGCTCTACCGATAGTTTGCAGCCTTGGAACTTTACGCCTATCGGCTTAGCCCTTAATGCAGCTGCATTTGCTGGTGGCGTAAATTCTAAAACTCCAGCATTGGTAGTAGAAAGCAAAATAACCGATAGCAAAACCAATGAGATTCTCGGAATGGGTTTGGTGACCGTTCAGGGCGAATCATTTAGAACTGCCTCTGGATCAGTTGACTCATTTATTGCTATGGCTCAGAAGGTGGTACGTGTTGCTCTTGAAACCTCTGCCAACCCAAATCCTACTTCGACTAAGTAATCCTAATATGCGCATTTCTTTTCTGAAGGTTTTTCTTATTGCCGGTATTGGATTGGTTTTTTCAAGCATTGCTATAGCGAATGAGGATTCACGCAAACAGGAGATCGCTAAACGATTTGCTGCTTGTGACAAAAATCATGACGGTAAATTAACCAAGGAAGAGGCCAAGGGATGTATGCCGCG
>ERZ1034365.1329-NODE-1329-length-12728-cov-4.835507_pt1 | contig 12728 bp, 6 predicted proteins | sample MGYA00520615_ERZ1034365 | MGnify/ENA primary metagenome ERZ1034365 (study PRJEB33736, sample SAMEA104284505) | Azolla filiculoides | biome: Urban; feature: Water surface; material: Ditch water | place: Netherlands | collected 2015-10-28 | depth 0-0.1 m ... | reverse complement strand
GCCCGCACGGCCAAACAACAAGATGAGCCCCAAGCCCACCACAAAGGGGGGCGTGATGATGGGCAGCATGGCCAAAATATTGAGCGGTTTGGACAAGCGTGTGCCGCCCCGTTCGGCCCACAGCGCCAGCAAAGTGCCCATGATCGTGGTGCCGGTGGCGGTGATGAAGGCCAGCCACAAGGTGTTCCAGGCCACGCCGCAGCGCCCTGCCCCTTGCACACAGCCCAGGCCCCACACCCGCTCGGTGGCCACACGCTCAAACAAGTGCCCCCAGGCATAGGCCCCGGTGTCGTCTATCCAGGCGGCCACCAAAGAGCGCAGCACCGGATAGACCACGAACAGCACCAGCAAGGCGCTGCACAGCACCACGGCGGCGGCCACAAACACATCACCCCGAAACGCGCCCAAACGGGCCAGCGCCGCCCCCAGCAACACCACCAGGCTGAGCAAGACCACGGCAGCGCCCCAGCCCATGCCGTATTGGCCGGTGGGCAAAGCGCCCCACAAGGCCTCCAGAGATTCAAAAGACCAGCCTGTGGCACCGATGGCAAAGCCGCTGCCCAAAAGGCCCAGCAAACCCAGCAGACTGCCCAGCAACAACAAGCCGCCTTGCTGGCGGGCAGGCCAAGGTCGCACCACGGCCAGGCCACACAGCAGCAAACCCGCCAGACCCGACCACAACCACGGGCGACCATGTTGCAGCGCTTGCACGGGGGCGCTGGCCGTTTCGGCACCGGCCCCTGCTCCAAGCCAGATGCCGGGCATGGCCTCGGCCAAACCCATTTGTTGCAAAAAATACCAAGGCAGCAGCGCAAAGCCAAGCAGGCCGAACACGACCCACCCTTGTAATGCGCGCTGCAAACGCAGCGCTGGATTCATCTCAGGCTTTCAATCAGCGCGGCAGCGAATTGACTTCTTTTTCCCAGCGCTGGATCAGGCGGCGGCGCTCGGCCGTCTGGCCATATTTGGCGTAGTCGTAGTTGATCATCTTGATCTTGCGGAAATCCGGCACACGCGGGTCCACCTTGGCCTCTTTGTGCGAAGGCAGCTGGAACTGCAAGGTGGCTGCCGCCAGCTCTTGCGCTGCCGGGGTCAAGGCCCACTCGTAAAACTTCTTGGCTGCTTCGAGGTTTCGGCTGCCGCGCACGATGGACATGGAGCCGATTTCGGCACCCGTGCCATCGGCTGGCGTGATGGTGTCCAGCGGAAAGCCTTGGGCTTTTTCGCCGGGGCCGTCGTGCACAAAGCTGATGGACACGGCCGTTTCGCCACGCGCCACCGCCTTGATAGGGCCGGTGCCCGAGCGGGTGTAGGTGCCGATGTTCTTGTGCAAGCCCTTGAGGTATTCAAAGGCCTTGTCTTCGCCCATGAGCTGCACCAGCGTAGCGATCATGGTGTAGGCCGTGCCGCTGGAAGCGGGGTTGGCCGACTGGATCTCGCCTTTGTATTCGGGCTTGAGCAAATCGCCCCAAGTTTTGGGCACTGGCAGTTTTTTCTTCGCCAGCAACTCGGTGTTGTAGCCAAAGCCCAAGGGGCCGGAATAAATGCCCACCGTTTTGTAGCCCGACTGCGCGGCCTGCTTTTGCGCCCAATCGTGCAGCTTGGGCAGCGTGGGCGATTTGTAGTCGAGGCTCAGGTTTTGCTCGGCCGCTTGCAGGTGCGGGTCGCCCGTGCCGCCAAACCAGATGTCGGTTTTGGGGTTGGCTTTTTCTGCGGCCAGCTGGGCAATCGCTTCGCCCGAGCCTTTGGCCGTCATGTTGACTTTGATGCCTTGGCTTTTCTCAAACGTGACGGCGATCATGCTGCACCAAGCAGCTTGGGCCGAGCAGATGACGTTGACTTCGCGGTTTTGGGCTTGGGCACCCACAGTCAGAAGGGCCAAAAGAGGCAGCAATTTGAAAGACTTCACTCGATTCTCCAGCAGCGCAAAAAACCAATTGTGCAAGGAAAACCCTGTGGGGCTTTAGAGTAGAAACACTCAGACGATTTAAGTGACAAACCGATAGCAAAAAAACGCAAAGACTGGCTCAACACCGGGCAAAATGATCAAATGCTGGATGCGTGAGACACCCGAGGGCGGCTGACATCGTAGCCAAACCAACGCGTCGAAATCGCTTTGAAGCTTTTGTCCTTGACCAGCGTTTGGACGCCCAAGGACAAGCGTTGCTCGATGTCCTTGTTGCCTTTGGGCACCGCCAAACCCACGCGAATGGGCGCGGCGAAAGGCACCCCCACCTTGAGCGGCAAGCCCGCCTTGTCAATGAAATACTCGGCAATCAGGTTCTCTTCAAGCACCGCGTCAAGTTTTTTACCGGCCAATGCACGCAGGGCGTCTTCGATGCGCTCGAAAGCCTGCACCGACTTGCCCAAGGCCCCTTTGGCTTGGTCTTCGATGCCGGTATTGGCCAGCACGCCGAGCTTTTTGCCCAAGAAATCGTCCAGACTCATCAAATCGCGGTCATCGTCTTCGTGCAGCACGCTCACCAATTGAATCGTGGCATAGGACTTCACAAAATCAAAATAACGTCGGTTTTCAGGGGTTACCAACAACTGGTTGCCAATGAAGTCAATCTCGCCCTTTTGCATCTTCTGGCGCAAATTCACCAAAGTGTCGGCCACCGGCTCCATGTCATGACCCGAAGCACTCAACAGTGCCCGCACCACCTCCACATCAAAGCCGGTCAAACTGCCGTCGGCTTGAACAAAGCTGTAGGGTTGGTAGCGTGCAATGAAACCCACGCGCATGCGCGGCTTGTCTTGGGCCGTGGCCTTCAGCGCCATGCCCGAACAGGCGAGCGCCAAGGCCGTTTGTAGCCACTCTCGTCTTCCGACAGCCTTCACACGCAAGCGCTGAGGAGTGCGTAAATCAATCATGAAACGCCCCCTCAAAACAGTGGCGGATTTCGTGGCCCACATAGTTGTAGCCCGTGACCTCGGGGGTCACAACCGTGCACTCTCTGCGCTTGACGTTCCAAAAAGCACAGGCCATGGGTCGGGATGTCGGGCTGATCGGAACCCCCGTGATCCGCGAGCAGAACTCGTAACCGTCTTTGCGGGCCAGGTATTTGACTTTGGGCTCGTTGAGCATGCGTTGATCAGGCTGCAAAGGCTCAAAACGCGTGCGGTCCACCGCAGGTGGACGGAACCTGCGCACATAACTGGCATCGGGATGCTCATTCACATCGAACGGTTGAGCCCAGACGCCCCAGCAAGCACCAACAGTGAAGCCCAACAATAAAACCGCCCGGACCCAACAACGCGTCATGTTGACTCACCTGCTGTGAGGCACAAAAGGAACAAGCGCCCCACCTGCGAATGCGTTGTGCGACCCGTTGTCACAATAGTGCAAGTTGCCGGCACATGCGTCCAGTAAACACAGCCCTCTTGCCAGACCGCAAATCCGTCATGCGCCTTGATCTGCTCGCAATGCTCAAGCGCATCTGGTCTGGTTAACCAATGCACCTCCGGCTGGACGACCTTGTGTCTATCCAATGCAGGTGGGAAAACCACCGAAAAATCGAGCAGCAAATCGCGTGTTTGAGTCCACCCCAAAGTGGAGGAAAGACTCAATATGAAGCACACCAAACGATTCATGCCAAGGCTCAATGGTTAAATTGAGCATTTTATGCCTCAAAAAAAACAGCAGCGAATGCCTTGCGGTAAACCTAAAGCATCCACTCATTTAGACACTGAATCGCCCCGGGTTTCGCGGAGTATTGAGACCCTCTGTCTGAGTGGTGAATCAAGGCATCCGAGCGTTCAGGCTGCCTGTTGAACAAGGCTTGCTCCAGCGCATCGAGCACAAAGTCAGTACGCATGGAGCTGCTGACGCGCCAGCCCATATTGCTGCACACACCCGATCTTGGGGGCAATGGACTCCATGGTGGCCCAAAGAGATGGGTACTCGCCTCAGTGTTCGAGCACGATGCGGACAGCGCGTTCGCGCACTTCGGCTGAAAAACGATTTGATTTCTTGCTCATGACTGCATCTTCTCAAAGTGTGGAGCCTCGTCAAAATCCGGGGCGATTCACCCGCTCAGATTTCGCAGTTTGAGTGGGTTCATTGTCCAGCGCGCCTTTGGGCACATAACAAATTTGAATGCCCGCGACAGGCGAGTCCTCGCACATGCAACTGTCAGTTGGCTCATCGGAACAAGGAACGCTCTCGCTCCGTCCCAGCGCGGGCTGGCTCGCCGAGGCGACAGGTGAAGGCTCATACACCACCGCAGTGGATTTGTGGCGCGAAGCCTGAGGCCAATACACAGGTTGAACTGGCTGCTTAGCGGGCTCCAAACTTGGACGGACGGGGTCCACTGGCTCGTTTTTCAAAATGCTGGCCATCAAGGTCTGGGGCGCCAACACATAGTTGCTAGCCAATCCACCGTTGGACCCATCAGCCAGGCTGAAGGTCGCGAAAACGGCTTTGTCGTTGCCTACATCCGCGCTGGCAAAAGTCCCCTGTGCGGAAATGCCCAGCTGCTCGCTGCCGACCAAACCGCTCAGGGCGCCCCAGTTCACAGTGGCTGCCCTGCTGCCGTCGTAGACCTTGTTCAGAGCCCAAGCGCTCAAGCTGAGGGTTTTGGGGGTGATGCTGCCGGTTCCTGTCACGCCGTTGCTGGAAATGTAGTAGTTGGCCCGGTCAGACCCTTGAAGATTCAATCCCGTGAGGCTAAAACTTTGGGGTCCAGCATTCACGCCGCCAAAGTAGCCACCACTCGAAGCCACACTGACCATGTCATTGGGAAGGACGCCCGTAGGCATCAGCGCCAAGCTCGCCACGGAGGTGGTGCCGTCGTAGACCTTGGCCACGGACGAAACATTCAAACTTACGGGCACAGGGTCAACCGTGAGCACGCCCGCCGAAACTACCGTGCCATTGAAGTTGACCGTTCCCGCAGTACTGAGGTTGTTGGTGAAAAAGGTGTAATTGCCCGTCTTCACAAATCCTGCACCCGAGATCTTGCCCGTGGTGTCCACCACAGTTTCAAAGCTGATCGTGGAGTTGGAGGAATCGGTCGCCGTCCACCGGCCTGCCCCTTGGTTATTCATTGCCAGATGGGCAATGTTCGCACCGTTGCAATTGGTCGACACCAGGCAATATTGGGCAGACACATGGCTGGCACTGGCTCCGGCATGGGTCGCTGACAGCATGCCATAGCTTGCGCTTGCACTGCCTACCGTCAAAAGCAGTTGGTCCGCCCGTGCAACGGTCAGCCCCCCTGGGACTGGATAAACCGTATAGTTGTCCGCTGCTGGCACAGTGCTGAATCCGTAAACACCGGAATACACACCGGCTCCAGGATTGGGCGCACCGATATAGCTCCGACTGAGCGGCCCCAAAACACCCAAAAGCGTTTCACCGTTTTTGAGCTGGTTGGAGCCGGCTGAAAAGCCCTGATCAAAGGCGGCATTCGGATCTTGCGTCACAAACATCGCCGTGTCATTGACTTTCACAGACAGAGGCGCACGCGTGATGAGGCCCACATTGCCACTGGCGGAAGGTGGCAAGCTGTAATTGGCCATGTCCGTGCCCGCATTCGCCACGAAATTTGACGCTTGCAGCGTGGCCGTGACTACCCCCGAGCCATTGTTATTAGCCACCTCTGCGCTGGCATAGGCGGCCAGCGGTTGGTTCACGCTGGCACCCTCCGTCGAGCCTGACACCGTTGCCCAACCAGACACGTTGTAATGAGCGCTCGACAAACCGCTTGCCGCAGTTGTCCCGTCATACTCTTTTTGTACCAGCCCCTGCAAAACCACCGTCAAGGGGGCTTTGTGGATCAGCAAGCTGGGCTGATACGTCACCACCGTGTTGAGCCCCGCAGTCATGGCATAGGCATACGGCGTCACTGAGGCGTTATGTCCACCCAAGCGCGTGCCTGTGATCGTTGGCAAAACATCGTCAGCAGCAACAGCGAATGTGTTGCTCCCCCCCGGACCTGCAACCACCTTGGTCAGTGTTGTTCCGGCATAGGCTGCCTGAACTGCCGCAAGAACGTCAGGGTCTGCCTGCCCGTATGTTTTGGACAAGGCAATCGCGCCGAGGTTCAAGTCAAAACTTGGCGCAGTGCTCTCTCTAAAAAGGACTTGGGTGTTTTCACCGCCCGCTATCGAGGCACCGTAAGCCTGATTGAATGCGGCATTCCTGGTATGACTGCCACCTTCGTAATACAGGCTGGTCAAACTTGCACTGATGCGACTGAGCAAACCCGTGGAAGCAGCAGCACCCGAGTAAACATAGGTCTTGCCCGTGCTGGCTTGGGTGACTGAATTGCCCACCACCGTCGAGACCTGTCCACCCGTAGCTGTGCCCGCTGCGATCTGACTGCCTGCGGCCAGCGTCACGTCGCCACTGCCATTGTTGATCACCTTGGGAGAGGTCAAATTACCGGTACCAGAAGTACTGACGATGACGCCCGCGTTGCTATTTTGTGTGATGGTGAGCACCGAACCATCGATCGAACTGCTGCTGGCAAGGTTGTTATTGCCGGCGTTAACCCGAACAACACCTGAACCGTTGCTCGTGATGCTGTTGGTCAGGACCCCATTGCCCCAATTGATATTCCCAGAGCCTGTAAACATGACGCCATTGACAGCGTTCAACACAATGTCACCACCACCATTGGTGATGGATGACCCCCTCAGGCCGATGGCTTGTTTGGTGGCGTCGTTGGACGTTCCCGTCAAATGGATGGCACCCGTGGTGTTGGTGAGAGTGACCTGATTGTCCAGACCCAACCCTTGCCCCCCGACAGAACTGCCTGCGATGGTGATGCCCGTTACGGCGACGATGCTGCCTGTGTAGCTGTAGAAACCATTACCGCCGTTGCTGCTCGTCCCGGACAAATTCAATTGCCCCGAAGCAGAAAATCCCCCACCTGCGCCGTAGTAACCCAAGACACTGCCAGAGGCTGCCGTGGCCGAAGCCACCAAGGTGATATTTTTGCCCGACACCAAAGCGGCTGACTTGACACCCGCATCAGGGTTCACTGTACTGGCGGTGCTGCCATAAATCGTGACATCGCCGTTGCTGGCAGTGATGTTGCGCCCCACGAAAACACCCGTGCCAGTGTTGGTGGTGCCAGAAAGGCTGACATTGCCAGAACCGTGGGCTGTGATGCCTGTGAGGCCATTCACAGCACCGACCGATAAACTGCCCTGGGTGGTCACGATGTCCAGGCTACCGTTGTTCGCCGTCGTTTGGGCAGCGACCGAAACAGCATTGGCCTCGGTCACGAAGACATTACCACCCGAGCTGAGCGACAACTGACTGACCTGGGTCTGAATACGGTTGGCGGCATCGCCAATGCCCCCACTGGTAGCACTCATGTACAAATTGGTCGCCGCCAGACTCCCCGACGACTGTGTGATCGCCCCCGAAGCCAGCAAGTTGATGGTGTTGGTGCCTGTCAGCGCCACGTTGCTGTTCAGGCTTAAGTCACCCGTGATATTGGCTGTTAGATGGCCTTGGCCACCGATGGCTTTGTCAATGACCGTGTTGACGTTCTTGCTGAAGGTCAAGTTGGCATTATTGGACAAGGTGACCCCTGTGGAATTGCCCAAGGTGCCCGAAGCACCACCGGAGCCCACTTGGAGCGTGCCAGCACTCACCGTGGTGGCACCGCTGTAGCTGTTGTCAGCCGCGAGCGTGGTGGTCCCCGTACCGGCCTGATTGACCGTTCCTGAACCGCCGATGACATTGCTGACCGTCATGGCATCGGAACGGTTGAACGTCAAATGGCCGTTGTTCGTCACCGCCCCCGTGCCCAATGTCCCGGTCGTCGTGGCATTACCGATTTGCAGTGTTCCAGTGTTGATGGTGGTCGTACCGGTGTACGAATTGGCTCCCGTCAAAACTTGCGTGCCCGACCCATTTTTGACAACGCTCAAAACCACACCATTTTGGCTGACCGTGCCAGCGTAAGTGCCGCTGCCGTTGTTGTTGCCAAGACTCAACGTTGCTGGGCTGCTTGAGCCCAAATTCCATGAGATGAAAGTACCTGCGCCAGTCAACGCATTGATGGCCAGTGTGGTGCCCCCATTGAGGCGGGTGGTTCCGTTGTTGACCAGGTTGTTGTTGGCCGACAGCGCCAAGGCTGAGTTGAGCTGCAGAACAGTCCCTGCATTCACAATGAAATCACCCGTGAAGGTGTTCAATGCGGATGAACTCATGATGGCACGACCACTCGTCAAGGTGATGTTGCCCGTTCCGCTTACCAATCCATCTATCGAAGTGCGATCACCCGTTCCATCAGAAAAATTGATGTTTTTATGGAGCACCAAGGGACCACCAAACGCGGTCCAACCTTGTCCACCTTCGCTGACGCCGCCCAATGTGACTGTTCCCGTGCCTTGGTTGGTGACCGTGACCGTTTGGGTGAGCTTGCCTGAGTCCTGGGAAACATTCTTGCCTTTTTCCAAGAGCAAAGACACGTTGCTGCTGCCTGTATTGGCATCTCCCAAAGTAATGGCCCCAACGCCGGCAGTGCGGTTGTAACGTCCATCACCGTTGCCCAGCAACAAGGTGCCTTGACTGATGGTGGTGCCGCCAGCAAAGGTGTTGGTGCCCCCACTCATGGCCGAGAGCTTGGTCTGACCTGCGCCCGTTTTCAGCAAGGCGCCTGATTCGATGATGCCGCTCAACTCACCGTTGGTGGCCGTGTTGATGGTGATGAGTCCGCCCGATCCAGCAGCCAGCCCACCTGCACCTGTGACCTTGCCGGTCGAGGCGTTGAGACGAATATTCAAGTCGCCGGAGTTGGTCTTGATGCTGTTGTTCAACAGCACATCTCGATGCGCCGTCAGCGTCAAGGATGCACTGGCGCCTGAGGATTTCACAATGTCTGCGTTGACGCTGATATCGCCCGCGCTGGCACCGCCTGCGCCGGTGGCAATGGTCACACTGGTGCCCGCGTCCAAGTTGGCCGCAATGTCTGAAGCCAGGATGACCGAGTCAGCTCCGCTGGTGTAGTTGCTGCTGTAAGCGGTACCGCTGGGGAGACTGGACGCGATCGTGATGTTGTACGGGTCCAGCAACCACTCGGCCGCTTTGACACGCGCGCCTGTGGTCAACAACACATCGCCCGAGGTCTCTACAAAACCGCCACGGCTTTCCAGCTGCGCACCGCTCACGTCACCCACCGCCGCCAACACGTTCGTGTCCTTATCACGGCCAATGTAAATGTCGCCACCTGCTTTGCCGTTGTCGCTGTTGGCCTTGATGCTGCCATCCACCTTGATCGTGCCGCCGTCTGCCAGCAAATGCACCGCACCGCCATGCTCAGCCGTCGTATCGATGCTGCCGCTCTGAATCACTTGCGCTGCCGCCCGGTTGAGCGCCAGCGCCTGCATGTACACCTGCCCGCCCTCTGACACAATGCTGCCGCTGTTTTTCACACTGGCGTTGATGTCGCTTGCAGTCAGCTCCAGCTTGATGCGGCCACTGCCGCTGAGAGGCACCTTGATGGTTTCGGCCGAGCCCAAGGCCACGCCGCCTTTGGGCGCGATGATCTTGCCCTCGTTGCTGACGCTGGCCCCCAGCAAGGCCACGTAGCCGCCGGGCGACACGCCAATCGTGCCCTGATTCAACACGCCAGCTGTGCTGCCGTTGCGCTGGTAAAGCATGTTGCCCGCCATGAAGTCGGCATCCGAAATGCCCAAGGTCGATGCCGTGAAGCTGCCCGCATTGACGCTGCCGTCTTTGCCAAACAGCACGCCATTGGGGTTGACCAAAATCACATGGCCGTTGGCCTGCAGCTGGCCAAAGATTTGGCTCGGGCTTTGGCCCACCACGCGGTTGAGCAAAACTGCCTGCGCGTTGGGCTGCACCACATTCACTTTGGCGCTGGCACCAATGTCAAAGCTTTGCCAATTGATGGCCGCACGCTGGCTGGCCTGCGTGATGTTGAGTTGGTTCGCGCTTTGGACCATGCTGGCAGCGCCCTGCACCACCTGGCCTGCCACAGGCAAAGCATTGGCTGCAGGCTGCGCCCAGGCCAGGCTCACCCAAGCCAGCGACAAAACCAAGGCTCCAATGAACACACCCACCGAAGCCTTGCCTGCTGCAACCATCGCGCCTGCAAAGCCTTCGCCAAAAGCCGACTCCCCGGAGGACTTACCCTGGCTGCTGGCGTGTTCACCCACGGCCACCAGGCAGCACAAATGCTCAGAAAAAACAGTTTTAAAGCAGTTCGCGTTCATTCGAAATCCATCATCAACAAGTGCCCGCCCAGCCCTGAGACAAGCCACCACGCGATCAGATGTGAAGCGAATTTGCCGTATCTGTGCGTTTTGTTGATTTTAGTTTCAAAATAACAAAAATAGAAACCTTATTGTGAATTTGATCGAAAAATAACCGCTTTTAATTGATGAATTTTCTTAATTCGTTAAATTCATTACAGCAGCAAGCACGCATTGAGTTAGCCCCCTGTAGGAGCCAGCCCTGCTGGCGATCCAGCCGATTGCAGCCCACATAACGAACAGACGAAAAAAAGCCCGGACATGCCGGGCTGATCGAGGTTGAGCGGCAAAAACTGTCAGAACACGTAAGACAGTGCAGCCGACAAACGCCATGGGTTGCGTTGCGACTCTGTCACCTGGCCGGCCTCGGCCAGCTTGTAGCCGCCAAAACCCTTGGCCAAAGTCGTGTTGTAGTACCAGCGGCCCAAGTTGCCCGTCCACTGCGCACCCACCGCTTGCAGGCTGTAAGTGGTGTTGAAGCCCCCATCCACATGGACCTTGTTGGGGCGGATCACCCCGGCGTCATAAAACACGCCGACCATCTGGCTGCCCGACAAGCGGCGGTTCAGCTCCAGCGCGCCGACCACACCCTGGTCGCCCACGCCATCTGCAGCGGTATAAGCCCGCACGCCGTTCACGCCACCCAGCGCCAGGCGGTTGTAGCCGTCCAGCGTGCGGCTGGCCACTTGGGCACTCAGGCGCCCCACCCACTGCCAAGCCCCGTCGCGGCTCAAGTTGCGCTGCATGCGGCCCGACACGTTCAACTTGCCATAACCGCCGGTCTCCACGTTGTAAGCCTCGGAGCCGCCCAAACGCGTGTATTCACCGGCTGTCACCGACACGGCCAAGCGCGATGGCTCGCGGGCCACACGCTCGTTGTCCATCGACCAAGTCAAGCGCAACTGCGTTTCTTCGACGCGACCGGTCTCGGAATCGTCCAGCGCCAAATGCGAAATCGTCTGGCGGCCACCGATCTCGGTCACGGTTTTGAACAAAAAGCTTTTGTAGCTGCCCCACATGTGCGTCAGGCCTGCGCCCACCTCTTGCGAGACGCCCTTGCTGGCTGTGTCACCCCCCAAAATGGTGTGGCTGTCAGAGCGGCTGCCATAAATTTTCATACGCCCGGCATAGGCCTCGACCGGGCCTTCGTATTCGGCACGGCCATAGCGCACGCCCTCAGACAGCTGGGACGTCAGGCTCAACAGCGAATTGGGGGTGAGCCCGCCCACGCTGACCATGCCCATGACTTGCGGGCGACCATAAGACTTCAGGCCATAGTTGTTGATTTGCACCACACCGTTGGCCAGCTTGCCCGGCTCTGCAGGCAAGGCCGACACGTTGACCACCAAGTCCACCAAGTTGGCACCGGCCGAGCGAATCACGATCTCCAGGCTCACGGGCAAATCGAAGCTGGCGGCCTCCAAACGCTGGTCCAGTCCATTGGGGTCGACCACGTTGCCCGGTGCAAAGTCTTTCGCAAAACGGCTGGTCAGCAAAGCCTCATAACGCTTGGCCAAATCTTCGTCGGGCACAAACACCCGAACCGACTTGATGCGCGGCACCACCATGGTCACCACCAGCACATCGCCGCCCTCGCCCGGCTCGGAATCGGTTTGGGCAAAGGCATACAAGCCACTTTCTTTGGCCTCGTCATTGGCCCAAATCTTGAACTGGGCCAAGGCCTCAACCGAGACCGGCTTGCCAATGTTGTCTTGCCAATAGAGCTTCAAGGCCGGGGCCAACGCATCGAAATTGCGCACCTCTACCCGCACCAACTTGTCGATCGCCTTCAGGTCAGACAAGTCGTCTGCCTCGGTCACGGCAGGTTTGTCGGCAGGCTTGGCCGGAACGGGGGCCGACTCGATGTTGCGCAGCAAAGTGCCGGGGTTCACCCCGGGTGACACTGCTGGTGCTTGCTGCGCCCACACGGGCACCACGCCCAACACACACAGGCAAGCCAGGGTCACATCACGCCATACAAACTTCTTCATTTTTCTTCCTTGGTGGCAGCCACGCTCTTGGGCGCAAAGCAGATCTCAATGCTCGGGATCACGCTGGGCTGGCATTCACAATTTTCGGGGAACACGTCAGAACAAACCTCGCGGCTCTCGGTCACGGGCTTGTCGTCCAACACACCGGTCGCCGCACCACTGCCGCCAAAACCAGACACCGTGCTCACGCGGCTGCCCGTATTATTGTTCACCGGTGTTGGCGTGGGGTTGATGACGGGGTTCACGCTGGCCAGGATGTTGCCACGCAGACGGCCGTCGGGGTTGGCTGGCGTGCCGATGTTCAAAATGTAGTTGCTCGCCTCACCATTCACGCCATTTTGCAAGTTGTAAAGAGCGTTCACCACCTTGCCGTTGCCGATGGTTGCATCAATGAAGTTGCCCGTGGCCGAAACGAAAAGGTTCTCATCACCTTTAGTGCGGGGGTTACACAAATGTCTCCGGAAGATACTCAGGCATCAGTGATCAAGCGTGCTGACG
>ERZ1034365.1324-NODE-1324-length-12748-cov-3.642333_pt1 | contig 12748 bp, 13 predicted proteins | sample MGYA00520615_ERZ1034365 | MGnify/ENA primary metagenome ERZ1034365 (study PRJEB33736, sample SAMEA104284505) | Azolla filiculoides | biome: Urban; feature: Water surface; material: Ditch water | place: Netherlands | collected 2015-10-28 | depth 0-0.1 m ... | reverse complement strand
GCTGCGAATACTGCTCCGCGCTTGAAGTTCTTAGTCATAATCGATCCTTTGTTTGAGTTCTGATCAGGAGAAAATCGGAACTCTTTCAATTTAGAAAGTTTTCGCCGGCCAGGTCGGAAAACTCAGGGAGCTATGCCCTTCTTGCCAGCCAATTGCCAGACAACACCGATGGCTTTCAGCGAGCTCCCAGAAAGGCGTATAAGAGGTATCTGGAAGTAAACTTTTCCAATGGGCTTCTTGGATAACTTCGAAAAAGGATTGGAAAGAGTCGTAAACGGCGCTTTCACCAAGACCTTTAAATCCGAGCTACAGCCGGTGGAAATCTCTGGCCACATTCGTGCCGAAATGGACTCAAAAGCCTCAATTCTGAGCCGAGACCGCATTTTGGCCCCAAATACCTTCACAGTTAGCCTTTCGGTGCCTGATTTCAAGCGCATGCAGGTTCTTGGCGACTCTTTGATCAATGAATTGACTGAATTGGCCACAAAACACGCTAAAAAGCAGGGTTTTCAGTTCGGAGCAGCCCTAGCCATCAAGCTGATCGAAGACTCAAGTCTGAACCTGGGCCAAGTATCGGTGCGTTCAAATACCCAAAATCACGAAATTGAGTGGATGCCCAGCCTAGATGTGGCCGATAAGCGGTTCATTCTGAAGGTTGGCCAGACCACCGTTGGCCGCGATGCCTCGGCCGATATTCAGATTCCAGATAACGGCCTAAGCCGCCAGCACTTTGCCATAATTTGGGACGGCAAAAATGCCGCTGCAAAAGACCTTGGCTCTACCAACGGAACCCGCGTAAATGGACGCACAATTACAGAGGTAGCAATTGGTGCCGACACCCAGCTTCAGGCCGGCAGCAACACCTTTACTTTCCGAGTTATTGCCCGAACCATCAACACCGATATGGCAGTGAGTGAATGAGCGAGTTAGCCCTATTTATTGTTCGCACCGGCTTCTTGGCGGTGCTTTGGATTTTTATCTTCAGCATCATCTCTGTTATTCGCGCTGATCTTTTTGGCCAGAAAGTGGTTAGCAAGGTTGCCTCGGCAAATGCACCACAGGTAGTTTCTGCGCCAATGGCACCCACTGCTCCTGGTTCACTTGTTATGGAACCAAACGGTAGCAACGCAACCAAGCTTGCAATTATTGAAGGTGACAGAACCGGGCACAACATAGCGCTTGATCGCCGCGAGCTAACCATTGGCCGCTCTGAAGATTCAGATTTGATTGTTGATGATGAATTTGCATCTACCCACCACGCCAAGTTGGTTTTGATTAACAACGATTGGCTGATTCAAGACCTTAACTCAACCAACGGAACCTTTCTTGATGGCTCACGCGTTGGCACCCCGGCGGTTGTGAAACTGAACACACCGGTTCGCGTTGGTAAAACCGTTTTTGAGTTGCGAGCTTAAGGCCAAACACTTTGTCAATTAAGACTGTTAGCTTTGCGGCATCCGACATTGGACGCATTCGTTCAAGTAACCAGGATTCCGGTTACGCCGGTTACAACCTTTTCTTCGTTGCCGATGGAATGGGTGGTCACGCCGGTGGTGACATTGCCTCTGCGCTTTGCACTCAGCGAATTGCAACCGTTGATTCTGTTTACGAATCACCTGAAGAAGCCAGCAAGGCACTGATTGATATTGTTTGGGAAGCAAACGGCGTGCTTGGCGCCACTGCACAAGCTCACCCTGAACTTGCCGGAATGGGAACAACTTTTTCTGGAATTGTTTTTACCCGCAGCAAAGTAACCATTGGTCACATTGGTGACTCAAGAATTTATTTGGCTCGCGATGGCGAAGTATCCCAGGTAACCTCAGACCACACTTTCGTGCAGCGTTTGGTTGACACCGGCCGCATCACAGCCGAAGAAGCATTGGTTCACCCACGCAGATCTGTGTTGATGCGCGTGCTTGGCGACGTGGAAGAATTTCCAGACGTTGATACTTTTACCCTTGATGCCAAGCCTGGTGACCGCTGGTTGCTATGTTCTGACGGGCTTTCCGGGGTTGTGCCGCCAGAAATTGCAGAACGCATTTTGCTGAGCAAGATGGATTCGCAAGAAGCTAGCGAGCTGCTGGTTGGCGAGGCACTGGAATTTGGTGCACCCGATAACGTGACCGTTGTTGTTGTAGATGTAATTGCCGCAGAACTGCAAACAGATTTTGTGCCAAGCCCACGCTTTGTTGGTTCTGCCGCTAACGAAGTTGTGATTGAAGAACGCAAGGGTTCTCGCACACTAAGAATTCTTAACCCGCTAAATCTTTTTGAGCTTCTAAAGAAAGCCGAAGATCGCGAAGGTTATGTTCCAGAATCTGATGCATACCTAGAAAAGATTCTTCGCGAAACTAAACGCCGTATTTGGTGGCGAAAGATTCGCCAGCTGCTTACCGTTTTGGTTTTGATTGCTGCGGTAGTGGTTGGTGTTAAATTTGCCTATGACTACACCCAGACTCGCTTCTATGTTGGTGTGCTGAATGATCGCGTAACAATTTTTAAGGGCGTAAAAGAATCGCTGGGTCCTTTGATGTTGTCTTCTCCTTATAAGCAAAGTGACCTAAGTGTTGCTCAGCTAAATAGCTACCAGTTGAATTTGCTTGATCGCACAATTACCGCAACAGATCTGCAAGACGCCGAGCGAATTGTTAAGTTGCTTGAAACGAGCGTGGCCAAGTGAGCAACCTTCTAACCGGCGCTATTCCTAAAATCGTTCGCGTAATTCCTCGCAACCGAAACATTGAAGCAATGCTGTTGCTTTTTGCTGTTGGTCTAAACGCATTCGAATTAGCTCAGATTCAACTTTCACTGCTTGAGAAGCTGACCCCGGAGTTTTTCTACTACTGGACTCCACCGGCAATCATGGCTTTTGTGATTCACCTAATTCTGCGAAACCGTGCCAGTGAAGCAGACCCAATGATTCTGCCGATTGCTCTGGTACTTAACGGCCTTGGGCTATCCATGATTTATCGTCTTGATCTTGGCGCAATTGCCAACGGTGGCACAGAGCTATTTGGCGTGAAGCAAATTATATGGACAGTAATTGCAATGGCTTTTGCCGCGGCTGTAATTATTTACGTGCCAAGCCACCTGTTTTTAAGGCGCTACGTCTACGTATCCATGTTTATTGGTATTGCCCTGTTGCTTGCCCCTAGCCTGCCGCTAATTGGTAAGAGCATTAATGGCGCCCGGCTATGGATCGGCATTGGGCCATTTACCTTCCAGCCCGGCGAGTTGGCCAAGATTGCCCTAACCGTGTTCTTTGCCGGCTACCTGGTTACCCGCCGTGAATCGTTGGCCCTTACCGGCCGCAAGGTGCTGGGGCTTCGCATTCCACGCGCCCGCGAATTGGGCCCAATTCTGGTCATTTGGGCGGCCAGCCTGCTGGTTTTGGTGCTGCAGCGTGACCTTGGCACATCACTTTTGTACTTCGGCCTCTTTATTGTGCTGGTTTATGTGGCCACCGGCCGCTCAATCTACGTCATCGTGGGCATGACCATGTTCATCACCGGTGCCCTGGTGGCCAGCCGCCTGATGGATTATGTATCGGGTCGTTTTGAATCTTGGCTAAACCCTTTTGATAGCAAAAACTATGACGCAATTGGCGGTAGCTACCAGCTGGCCCAGGGTGTCTTTGGTCTGGCCCACGGCAACTTGCTGGGCACCGGCTTGGGTGGCGGAATTCCGCACCTGGTGCCACTGGCCGAAAGCGACTTCATTATTGCCTCGCTTGGCGAAGAGCTTGGCTTGATTGGCATGTTTGCAATTTTGGGTCTTTACCTACTGTTTGTCTCGCGCGGTTTGCGCATTGGTTTTAATCACCCCGATGATTTCTCGAAGCTGCTGTCAACCGGTTTGTCATTTGTAATTGCGCTGCAGTGCTTCATTGTTATTGGTGGAGTCACCAGAGTGGTTCCGCTTACCGGTTTGACCACTCCACTACTTGCAGCGGGTGGTTCGTCTTTGCTTGCCAACTGGATCATCGTTGGTTTGTTGTTAAGAATTTCTGACAGCACGAAGGGCGGCGAATAATGAATCGCGAACTTCGCCGGGTTAGCTATGTAATTTTTGTAATGTTCCTTAGTTTGTTTATTGCTACCACCAGCATTCAAATTATTAATGCAGACGCCTACTCTCAAGATCAACACAACGTGCGATCTGCATACGACAGCTACAAAACTCAACGCGGTGCAATTCTTGTTGACGGCCAACCAATTGTTGAATCAGTAAAAACTGATGACATCTACCGATACCAGCGCATATATAACGACAAGATTTATTCTGCGGTCACCGGTTTCTTTAGTTTGTATCAGGGTTCAACCGGTCTTGAATCGGCAATGGGTTCATACCTCACCGGTAAAAACTCTTCACAGTTCTTTGAACAAATTAGCGCGCTGCTTTCTGGAAACCCGGTGCAAGGTGCCTCAGTTGAACTAACAATTGACCCAGTGGTGCAAAAAGCTGCGTGGGATGCACTTGGAAATAAAAAAGGTGCTGTTGTAGCCATTGACCCTAAGACCGGAAATATTCTTGCAATGGTTTCAAAACCTGGCTTTGATGCAAACCTGCTTGCGGTGCACTCTGGCGAACAATCAAATGCAAACTATCAGGCACTACTAAATGACGAAGATGGCCCGCTGCTTAATCGTGCAGCGAATGAACTGTATGCACCAGGTTCTGTGTTTAAAGTAATCATGGCCACAGCCGCCATTGAGTCTGGTCTTTACACAAAAGATTCCACCTTTCCTAACCCGGCTAAGTTTCAACTGCCGGGCACAAATGTTTTTGTGCAGAACTCTGGCGAAGGAAAATGTGGTGGCAAAGCAACCGTTTCAATTGCCGATGCGCTGCGTCTTTCTTGCAACGTGCCGATGGCGCAACTTGGTATTGCCCTTGGTCAAGACCGCATTCGTGCCCAAGCAGAACTATTTGGTTTTGGCCGAAACGTGAAATACCCGATGACATCAACCTCTAGCGTTTACCCAGAAAACATGGATGACGCCCAGACCGCACTTTCAGCCTTTGGTCAGTACGACGTACGCACAAATCCGCTGCAGATGGCAATGGTTTCAGCCGCAATCGCCAATCAGGGTGTGCTCATGAAGCCCAACCTAATTGAGAACGTTTTGTCTTCGAATTTATCGGTGTTGGCTCAGCCACAGCCGGAAATCTTCTCGCAGCCAATGTCACAGGCAACCGCAGAGTCTGTAAAAGAAATGATGATCGGCGCGGTTTCAAGAGGCGTATCGGGCAACGCCAGAATTCAAGATGTATTAGTTGCGGGTAAAACCGGAACTGCGCAAAACGGCAAGGGCCAGCCGTACACACTTTGGTTCACAGGTTTCGCACCAGCAGATAACCCGCAGGTTGCAGTTGCTGTTGTGATTGCAGATGGCGGCGGTCAGGGTCAAGGTGGAGTTGGAAACTCACTTGCGGCACCGGTTGCTAGAAAAGTGATGGAGGCGGTGTTGCGCAAGTGAAGCCAGAAGCGGGCCAGCTCTACGGCGGCCGATACAAATTAATTTCTCGCATTGCCATTGGCGGCATGGGTGAAGTTTGGCACGCACAAGATGAAGTAATTTTGCGAGATGTTGCAATCAAGATTCTTAAGCAGGAATACATGGGTGACCCTGGGTTTCTTGAGCGCTTTCGCACAGAGGCACGTCACGCTGCAATGGTTAATCACGAAGGCATTGCAAATGTTTATGACTACGGTGAAGACGGTGGCTCTGCATACCTAGTTATGGAACTTGTTCCAGGTGATTCACTGGCCAGAATTCTTGAAGTTGAAAAAGCACTTTCTGGTGAACGAGTTCTAGACATCATTGCGCAAACCTCGCGCGCGCTTTACGAAGCACACCAAGCTGGTTTGGTGCACCGCGATGTAAAGCCCGGAAATCTTTTAATTACTCCTGACGGCCACGTAAAAATCACAGACTTCGGAATCGCCCGCGTTGCCGATCAAGTTGGTTTAACTGCAACCGGCCAGGTTATGGGCACCGTGCAATATCTCGCGCCAGAGCAAGCAACCGGAAAACCGGCAACACCAAGCACCGATATCTACTCGCTTGGAATTGTTGCTTACGAAGCGCTTGCCGGCAAGCGACCATTCTCTGGTGAGTCACAAATGGAAATTGCCATGGCGCAGATTAATAAAACTCCGCCGCCGCTACCTGCTGACATTGATGCAAGGGTTGCCAACCTGGTGATGTCTTGTCTGGCCAAGAAGCCCAACCAAAGACCAGAGAGTGCGCTTGCTCTTGCCAAGCGCGCAGAATCTTTGATGAGCACCGCACCACGCCAAAGTGCAGCAACCTCTTTGATTCAACAAACTCCAGAGGTCACTGATCGCACCGCGGTAATTGAACTTGCCCCAGACACCAACCCAACTCAGAAACCGCCGGTGGTTTGGCCGTGGTTTGTTCTGATTGGCGCGCTAGCCGCAACCGCGGTCTCCGTTGTGGTGGCTATCGTAGTAACTTCAATGCAGCCATCGCTGCCAACCTTCTCGCAGCAGCCATACCCATCTAGCAGCACCGGCTCGGCCAGCCCGGGCGCCTCTGGCACCCCGGTTGTGGTTTTGCTGGCCGATGTTGACGGGCTAAATGTTGCCGAGGTATCGGCCGCACTGAGCGCCAAGGGCCTTTTGGTCACAGCAGTAGAGGGTGACGTGGTGGCCGCCGGCGATGAGCGAGTAATGACCGTTTACGACGCCTCCCCGCTGGGCACCCTGGCCGCTGGTAGCGAGATTGTGATCACCTATTACGTGGCCGAAGAGCTAGCTACCGAAGAGCCAACCCCAACACAAGAACCAAGCCCCTCGGCAACCCAGTAGATTCCCAGCCGCCTAACAGATTCCAAAGATTAGACTGAAAACTCAAGCGCTCATCGCATAAAGATGTGCCTTATAAGGAGCAAGTAATTGACTGAAAACCAGCGGGTAATCGCCGGTCGCTACACACTGGGCAACCTAATTGGGCGCGGCGGAATGGCCGATGTTTACGAGGGTGTTGACACCCGCCTTGGCCGCACCGTGGCAGTTAAATTGCTCAAGTCAGACCTTGCCAACGACCCGGCCTTTGAGGCACGTTTTCGCCAAGAGGCCCAGGCCTCGGCTCGCATGGGTCACCCAACCATCGTTCGTGTTTATGATGCCGGCGAAGAAGTAACCACAGACGTGCACGGAAACCAACACAAGTTTCCTTTCATCGTTATGGAGTACGTAAAAGGTCAGCTACTTCGCGATCTACTTCACGAGCGCCGTCTGACCCGCCAAGAAGCTTTGGACTACACCGTTGGAGTACTTACCGCTCTTGAGTTCTCACACCGCGCCGGTGTTGTGCACCGCGATATCAAGTCGGCCAACATCATGATCAACGAAGCCGGCCAGGTAAAGGTAATGGACTTTGGCATTGCCCGTGCGGTTTCAGATTCTTCGGCAACCATGGCGCACACATCGGGCATTGTTGGCACCGCACAATACTTCTCACCAGAGCAGGCAAAGGGTGAAAGCGTTGATGCTCGCACAGATCTTTACTCAACCGGTGTGCTACTTTACGAAATGCTTTGCGGCCGCCCGCCATTCAAAGGCGAGAGCGCAGTATCAGTTGCATACCAACACGTTTCTGAACCGGTGATTGCTCCATCGCAGTTTGATGATTCAATTTCTGCAGAACTAGACGCGGTTGTAATTCGCGCTCTGGCCAAAGACCGCGAAGAAAGATTCCAAAGTGCCGAGGAGTTCCGCGAGCACCTAATTGCTGCGGTAAACGGTTCGCCAGAAACTTTGGCTACGCCGGTTATTTCACCAAACGCAACAACAGCATGGAGCCTTGACTCCGCAGAAGAAGTTGCACCAAAGGTTGAGGTTGCCGAAGATGATTTTGAATCTTTGCTAGGTGATCTTGCTTCTAGCTCAACAACCGTTATGCCTTCTGTTGCAGAACCAGCAAAGCCTGTGGTTGATTCAACTCCACAGTGGAACGATCTTCGCACCCCGGCAACAAACCCGTTCTCTACATTGGGTGTTGAACTGCCAACCCAAACCGGTTCATCACCGGCACCGCTACTGGCCAACGTTAATGCGCCATCCAAGGGTGTTATGTGGACAGTAGGTTCAGCAGTTTCAGTTGTGCTGGTTGGTTTGATGGTTTGGTTGTTTGCATTCGGAAACTTTAACTTGAACGTGGTACCCGGCGGTGGCATTGCCGTTGCCAATGTAGTTGGTTCAACTTACGATCAGGGCTACACCACACTAACTGCGCAGGGTCTTTTGGTTTCAAAAGTTTCAGAAGCTAGCGACACCGTTCCTGCAGACACAATCATTCGCACAGATCCAGTTGCCGGCACCGCTGTTGGTGATCGTCAAGTAATTACCGTTTATGTTTCAACCGGTGCAAATCAAGTTAAGGTTCCATCACTAGTTGGCCTAACAGAGGCAGAGGCGGCTGGCGTGCTGGCAACATTCAAGTTAACTCTTGGCACAATTACACAAGGTAACTCTGGCGCTGTTGCAGCAGGAAAAGTTATCGAGAGCGTTCCTGGTTTGAACATGGAAGTTGCCGAAGGCACCGCAATTAACCTTGTGGTTTCAAACGGCAAGGTGATGGTTCCAGATGTTCGAAACCTATCAATCAGTGAGGCACGCAACGTGATGAGCGCACCTGATGTTGCCTTACCGGTTTCAATTACTACTCGTGAAGAATGCACCGGCGCAACCGGAACTATTGTGGTTGATCAGTCAATTGCACCTGGTCTGGCTAAACAGGGCAGCGCAATAATTCTCTATGTTGGTTGCGAAGGCTAGTTAAGTATTTAGTTCGCCAAATTAACCAGCGGAGATAGCTGCGCGCCTTTGGCGGCAGCACCCTTAACGCCAATTGATTCCAACCAGTTGCCAAGCATTTGGTAACCAGATTCGGTAAGCACGCTTTCTGGGTGAAATTGCACTCCATAAATTGGCAGCGACTTGTGCTGCAGACCCATAATTACCCCACCCTTTGAGGTTTCGCTCTTGCCGGTTCGGGCTGTCACGATTAGGTCATCGGGTACGGTTTCATCAACCACTGCCAGCGAGTGGTAGCGGGTGGCGTTGAAGTTTTGTTTGATGCCGTTGAAAACTAGTGAATCGTCGTGGGTGACAATTGAGGTCTTTCCGTGCATAAGTTCTGGGGCGCTGGTGACGGTGGCGCCCATTGCCTCGGCAATTGACTGGTGGCCAAGGCACACCCCAAAAATTGGCTGGCCACTGGCTAGGGCAAGCTTCACGGTTGGAATACTAAGGCCGGCTTCGGCCGGGGTGCCCGGGCCTGGGCTAATCAAAACGGCGTCGTATTTGGCCAAAAGCTGGGGTAGGTCTGCCTCGGCAACGCAGTCGTTGCGCAAAACCTCTGTCTCAGCGCCAAGCTGCTGCAGATAGCCGTTTAGTGTGTAGACAAAACTGTCGTAGTTGTCTAGGACCAGGATTTTTACCATTTGCCTAAATCCTACTTTGTTAGACTATTGGGCATGAGCGAGAAGAAGCCTAAGGCCCCTAAAGCGGTAACCCCTAACACCCAAGATTCACCAAACCCAGCTTGGTTCAAGCCAGTAATGTTTGGGTTCATGTTGCTTGGTCTAGTTTGGATCATCACCTACTACGTGACCAGCGCTCAGTTTCCACTTGGAGCCGGCACACCGCTGAACCTAGAAAACTGGAACATTCTGATTGGCTTCGGAATTGCAATGGTTGGCTTCATGATGTCAACCCGCTGGAAGTAAAACTAACCCAGCAACATGGTCTGCATGCGATACGCAGTAAGACCCACAAAGACTAGAAACACAAGAATGGCGCCCACAAGTTGGGCGCTTTTTTTGTTTCTGGTTTGTGCGTAAACCGCGGTCAGTGCGCCACCGGCAAATAGACCGCCAAGGTGCGCCTGCCAACTTACGCCCGGCATTAGGAAACCAAAAACAAGGTTGATGGCAATCAAACCCATCATGCCTTGCGAGCTCTGGCCAATGGCACGTAGAACCACAAAGTAGGCGGCCATCAAACCAAATACTCCCGATGATGCGCCAATCACCCAGGTGTCAGGAGTGTTTAGGAACATCACGGCAACAGAGCCACCAAAAATTGAAATCAACCAGATAGCAAGAAAGCGCAACCGCCCAAGCATTGGTTCAAGCAGTGTGCCAAAAACATAAAGCGAATACATGTTTAGAAGAACGTGAAGCGGGTTTGATTCGCTGTGCGCAAAACCAGCGGTAATCATGCGCCAAGGTTCTGTGTAAACCGCAAGCGGAACAAATGCCAATTGATTGGTAAGGCTTGAGCCCGGCACAATCTGCAAAACCCAAATTGCAAGGTTAAGCAAAACCAGCCCCAGGGTTACTGGGGCCGGGCTTTGCTTAAATATTTTGCGCAAGAAGAATTAGACCTTCTCGATGGTGATTGATTCGATGATTACATCTTCGAATGGCTTATCGCGGCCATCGGTGTCTACGCCTTCAATCTTGTCGACAACCTTCTTTGATACTTCATCGGCAACTTCACCAAAGATGGTGTGCTTGCCTAGTAGCCAACCGGTTGCGGCTGTGGTGATAAAGAACTGTGAACCGTTGGTGCCAGGTCCGGCGTTTGCCATGGCTAGCTTGTATGGGTCGTTGAAGTTTAGTTCTGGGTGAATTTCGTCACCGAACTGGTAGCCAGGGCCGCCCATTCCGGTTCCGGTTGGGTCGCCACCCTGCAGCATGAACTGCTGAATGATGCGGTGGAAGATCACGCCGTTGTATAGCGGCTTGCCGGTCTGAGTTGCGCCGGTACGAGGGTCTTTCCACTCGATTTCGCCGGTTGCAAGACCTTCAAAGTTAGCTACGGTCTTTGGAGCGTGGTTACCAAAAAGGTTGATTTTGATTGCGCCGTGGTTTGTGTGCAGGGTCGCTACTGAAGTGTGTTGAGTCATGGTTACTATTGTCGCATGAGTGAAAAGCCAACGCAGAGCCAAATGCCCGGCCGAATTATCGGGCAAATGTTGGTCTCGGCTGACCGCGAACGATTTGTTGAAATAGACACCGATAAAGTCTCCCGCGGCTCCTTCTATACAACCGACGAGGCCTGGCTAAACGGGCCGGTTCGCGCCTTTATCAACCAGGCCCTGCTCAGTAGTGCATCGGTGTTGGATCCTTTTGCCGGTGATGGGCACCTGCTTGATTTGGTGCGCCGAGAGTTTGGGGCGGCCATTTTTGGGCTGGATATCGCAGGCGATAAGTGGGCCAGGAACGATTCTCTGGTGAACATTCCGAACCCGGGCGGCTCAATGATTGTGACCAACCCTCCGTACCTGGCTAATCACTCGGCTACTCGAAAGGGCGTTGATGCTTTGGTGGCCACTTACTTTGATGGCAGCGATTACGACAACCTCTACAAGATTGCACTCGATAGATGCCTGGCAGTTGCCGAACATGTGGTGGCCGTGATTCCCGAAACATTCTTACTTTCAAGCTTTGATAAAACGCGTTTGCAAGTTGTCTCGGTAATTGAAGGTGATTTATTTAGTGACACAGAGGCACCTGCGGTGGTGGCGTGCTTTGGGCCAGCAATTGAAAAGGTTGATGCCCAGGTATTTATTGGTGAGAAAAAAATTGGCAGGCTAAGTGAAATTCTTGAACTTCGCCGCGGTAGGTCGCGTTCTGGAATTCGCATTGTGTTCAATGATCCAGCGGGGCGTATTGGCTTGCGTGCTGTTGATGCACAAGATGTGTCTCGACGAATTGAATTCATCTTTGGTGACTTTGAATACAAGCGTTCTAAAGTTAAAGAATCTTCACGCTTAATGACTTACCTAGACATTCCTGAACTCAGCGATGAAGAATTGCAGAAAGTTATTTCGAAGGCAAATGTTTTATTGGCGCAGCTTAGAGAAACTTCTTGTGACCTAGTTTTGGCACCGTTCAAAGGCAATGACAAAAGCGGTAATCGCAGACGCCGCCTGGATTACGCGCTTGCGCGCCAATTGATTAACGAGGCCTGTTAGGCAAAATTGCCAAAACAAATGCAACGGTGCCCAGGGCGGTTGGTATTGATCCTTCTGGTGCAAGCATTGCCCACATAAACGCGCCAAGAAAAATTGTTGCTGCAGATGTAATGATTGCAAAACTGCGATTGCCTTTGCCCAGCCTGGTAACCAGGCTCAAAACAATTGCACCAATTCCAAGCACTGAAAAACTCAACACACTAAATGTGATCATGAGTTGTTGTTCGTCCATAACTGAAGTTTAGAACTTAAAGAACGCCAGCAAGATTGCAATTCCGAACATGATCGCCGCAATCACGATGTCTAGTACTTTCCAAAAGATTGGCTTAGACATGAATCTAGAAGCAGCTCGTGCGCCGAAGCCAATTGAGAAGAACCAAATTATGCTTCCTAGCGTGGCGCCTGCGGCAAATATCCACTTGTTCTCGCCAAATGAATTTCCAATCGAGCCAAGCAAAATAACAGTGTCTAAATAGAAATGTGGGTTCAAGAAAGTAAAGCCAAGAACTGAAATCACAACTTGCTTTAGGTTTTTACTTTCAGTGCCTTGCGCCTGCAGGGAATCCCCTTTGAATGCCGAACGCAGTGAATTTATTCCAAACCAAGTTAGATAAACAACACCAAACCAACGAAGAATTTCCATCAGCCAAGGTAGTCCTTGAACTACAGCACCTAAGCCGGCTATTCCAAGAATGATGAATGTTGCATCTGCAATGGCACAAATAATTACCATC
>ERZ1034365.1323-NODE-1323-length-12753-cov-16.415115_pt1 | contig 12753 bp, 29 predicted proteins | sample MGYA00520615_ERZ1034365 | MGnify/ENA primary metagenome ERZ1034365 (study PRJEB33736, sample SAMEA104284505) | Azolla filiculoides | biome: Urban; feature: Water surface; material: Ditch water | place: Netherlands | collected 2015-10-28 | depth 0-0.1 m ... | reverse complement strand
TCATCCATCAACTGGTGCATCCTAGCAATCATTACAGAGTGTTCGTCTGTATCCTTACCAGAGTACATTACTTGCTTATTACCATGCCATTTTGCTGCCCAACATAAAACTTCACTACTATCAATCATCTGGTTAATGCCGATGTTCTGGTTCCATAACCCCCAAACAAAAGCACTGTTGGGCGCTGTTTCGATGTCTAAAAATAGTAGCTTCAATGTGTATCTCCTGTAAGATATGCTTTAATAAGATGTTCGCTATATCCAGTGCCTTTTAAAAACAGTTCAAAGTTAGCGAGTACATCAGAGATATGCTCACATTCAAACTCTAGTGTATTACAGAACGCATCTCCTTGAGTCATTTCAGCAGAAAATGTAAACTTCATTTACAATCCTTTGCTTTCATGTTATGAATAATTTTGTACTTCTCTTCTAAACACTCTTTTGCAAACTCTTTAGCATCAGCAAACTTCTCAAAACACTTCATACCTTGAACATCTTCATCTTCTTCCATATACTTTACAAGTTCATCTGGGTATCTTAGAGAAGCTTCTAAGACACTAAACTTATAGTTCTTCTCTGTTTTCATGCAAAACGCTCCTTTTCAACAATTGAATAAAGTAATCTACTTTCCAAACGCTTTGCCTGCCATTCGTAGCCTACGTAATAAACTAGCACCCTCGTCCTCCCATTTACTAAGAAACTTTAACAAACTTTTAAATTCTTTTTCAGTCATTGTTCCTTTAGTAGTATTAATCTGTTTAGTACATATACATAGATTATCTAATGTATTAGTACCTCCTCTGTTTAAAGGCTGTTTATGATCTACTGAAAAGTCTGTATGCTTAAGTTGCACTCCTGTATAATAACACACAAAGTCTTTAATTGCTTTTAACCATTCTTCAAGTTCTTTTGCTGTTGGTATATACATACCTTCTGTACTACGTGTTCTCATACCACTTCTTAAATTTCTTGATCTTAGCTTTAAAGGATCAGTTTTTTTCAAAAAAGCACGGGAAGCTTTAGCACTTTCTCTTGCTGTTTTAGTGTTTCTTTTAGGTCTAGTCGCTTTAGTATGTGTGTTATTACACGCTTTACAGGAAGACGCTTTACCTGTGACAGTTTTTTTAGAGTTGCTAAAGTTATCCCAAGTTTTGTACTCTTCACATTTAGTGCAGACTCTTCCTTCCCCATCAACTTTTGTTTTTAGCTGAGCAGCATTAGATATTGTAAAAGACCCGCACTCTAAAGATTCTCTTGTTTGTCTACCTTTAAACATTCTTTATATTTCTCCCATTTATAGATAATTGCATACAGTTTCTCTACATAGTAGGTGGCATCCATTGATCATCCTCATGTCTGAGTAGGTGTAAAAGCTGAGCATTCTCATACAACCTTGCTTCTCCATTACTCATACTATTATTATACAACTCTAAACAAGTTGTGTAAAGATCTTTCTCAGTGAAACAATCTTTTAATGCTTTCTTTGCTTTAACAGGGCCGATACCACGTAAGCCTACAATGTTATCAATCTTGTCTCCTGTTAAGCACTGCAAGTAAAAGTTCTTCAAACCTTCAAACTTGCCTATGTTATAGAACTGCTTCTTAACATAGTTGTAATGACTACCAGGTATCTGATCTAAGTCTTTATCTATATGGGCTATAATGCAGTGTGGTTGCGTATTAGCCGCAATACAGACATCATCATCAGCTTCCTTGTTCACTGATACATTAGCATCCCATTTAGATACTATGTGTTCTCTTAATGCTACAAGGTGTTTCGGTCTTTTGATGTTTTCTCTATTACCTTTGTACGGATATGTTTTAGCAATTTCAAATCTAAAGTTTTCAGAACCTGAGATAAAACATTTATAATCGTCACAGTCTTTTAACTCCTCAAAGATAAGCGTCTTCAGTGTTTCATCAAGTCTAGCTTTAGCGATACCTTCAGGCTCGTCTTCACAGGCAAACCCTACACGGTATAGCAAACTATCTGAGTCGATAAGTGCTAACATATACTCCTTTATTTGGCCTCGCACACACGACTTGAACGTGTAACCTACAGCTTAGAAGGCTGTTGCTCTATCCAGTTGAGCTAGTGCGAGTTTTTATGTAAAAGTAGAAAAGTTAAATTTACAGGAAAACTACTTATTAATCAATACTTTCCATGATTCAGGAAATAGGTCTTCCATGTAAGAATCAATCAGTTTTGCTACTGTTTGAGTCTCTAGCTGTGTATGACTATCTAGACGTAGATTACATACACGAGCAAAGGCGTATAAAGAACCTGACCATATCCACTCCGTCATAGTGTTTTGTGGTAATATCATACGAGCTTGTTCAGCACATGCCCCAGTCTCTAACATTCGCTCATACACAGTCAAAGCATGAAAGCATACTCGTTCAACATGGTCTTCAATCTTTTGAGAATCGTCCATACGACCGTTAAAGTTTAGTAGCTCAATAGTTTCATCACTACTACCCTGCTTTACATTCTCTGCAGCTTTACGCCAAGTCTTAGGTAGATAGAATTCAGGTTCTGTAGAGACGTAACGACGAGATACTTCATTCCAGACTAATCCTGATTGATGTTTTGCAAGCTGACGAGCAACAAAAATAGGTGCTTTAATTCGGAATTGAACAAATGCGTGTGCAAAAGGGCTCCAGTGATTGTGTTCTGCTAAGTATTTAATTAGCTTTTTATCACCTTCTTTAAGAACTTTTCCACATTCAGAAAACTGCCAATCAGTTTCTTTTGCAAAACTTACTCGCGCAGCATTACAGACAGTTAAATCCGTACCCATTTTGTCAACCAGTGTTACTTCCATATTACTTATCTTCATTTTGGCTCCAATGTCTCATTCTATGGCAGTTTGCACACAACATAACACATTTATCTAATTCTTCTTTAAACTTTTCCCAAGAAGCACTTTTTAGTGATGCGGGGTTTGCTTCTTTGGTGCTAGGGTCTAAATGATGAAACTCATACACTGACTGGTGAAACGAATTACCACAATCATAACATTTGTTTCCTTTATATTCAATAGCTTTTAATTTTCTATCTCTTTTCCTTTTCTTTTGTACTTCCAGATAAACTTCTTTATTTGCATGATAGTGTTTACTCTTATCTCCTTTGTAGCAATCTTTACACTGTGATTGTAGTCCATCTTTATTTCTTTTGTCTGGGCTAAAGCTTAACGCATCTTTTATTTTTCCACAGCGTTTACAAGTTTTCATAGCAACTCCAAAAATTAGTGCCAGTTTTTAAACAGAACTGGCAAACTGTTTAGGTACTCGCTACGTCCTGCTTAAAACCACGCTAGTATCGGCGCATGGTTTAGGCACAGCATCCGCTTTCCCTTCCACTAGTGCTTACTAGCAAGCCAGCTTCACAGATTAAAGAATTTCATCCTCACTATCAACTGATTCACTACCGTCTTCATAATGCACTAGTGTAGTAACTACAACCTTAGTAGCACCAAGACCTACACCGCTCTTACCACGGAAGCTCCAAGGATATGGTTGAATAACGATGTGGCCTTTAGAGCCGTTACCGATAGGGTCTTTGATTTCATTACCGCTAGTATCTACTACAGGGATTTCATAGTTGCTCTTAGCAGTAAAGAAGTAACCCTTCTCTGGTTTAGCTTCACGCGTACGTACTGCACCACCTACAGCCTCTACAGCCTTTACAGCCTCTGGTGACAGATTGCAACAGTCAATTTGGTACTTACCCGACATGTCATTGACTTTAGATGTGTTAGCCCATTGGAACTCTGCTGCCAGCTTGATTGGTTTCATCTTTGTACTCATTTGTATTACTCCTTAGTCAACAGTTCAACTTTAATTGCTTCTAGTACACCAATAACACCCATAAGGGGAAGAAGTTTATCGTACCCCCGCAGAATTGCATAGATAGCTTCTTCAAATTTTGCAAGGTTTTCTTGATCTTGATTCATTTATTACTCCTTCAGTGTAGTGGGTACGTCATTATAACAGGTTGTTGAACTTCTGCTGCAACTATGTGCATTACTTCCATAAATTCGTCTAATGTTTCATAACTACTATCCCAAGTTAGGTTGCCATGTGAATCTTCTAGTATCTCTATATAGTGTACTACGTCTTCTTCATCTTCGTCAAGTGTTTCTTCAACTTTATTTTCTACCTCTTTAGCAATACAGTCTTGAACAAGTTTGATAACCCAAGCTGGTACTGCTCTGTGTCCTGCTAGTTCTTGTATTTCGTCTAGTGACATTCTGCCCAGTTCCTTCCTATTTTGTATTCAGCACCAACAGGACAGCGAAATCCTAACTCCAGTCCTGCCTGTGCTGCTGATTGTACCATAATTTCTCCTACCTGTGTTGCATACTTCTCTGCTACTTCTATCTGAGCTTCATCATGAACAAAGGCAACCTGTTTATACGGGATTTTAGCTTTGTTGAGATTTGCCTTTGCACATACAAGCCACTTCTTAGCAATAATGGCTCCCGCTGACTGCAATAATGTGTTAAGCGCAGCATGTGGTGAACGCACCTGTAGTCTTCTGCCGTCAAGTCCCGGTAGCGTCCCCTTCTCAGCCAACCGTTCAACCTTTTCTTTAAGACGTTTGTACGCTGGAACCGACTTGCCGAAGTTATCAATAATTCTCTTGCCATCTTTGTCTGAACCTCCAATGATTCTACCTACCTTACCTGCTGAAGCCCCGTAGAGGGTAGCGTATAGAATTGTCTTTGCTAAGTCTCTAGAGTCTACACCAAAAGCGTGTTGATTACGTGTGTGTACGTCTCCGTTGACCACTTCGTTAGTATAATCAGGATCATTAAGATAATGAGCAAAACAACGAAGTTCAATACCCGATAAATCCGTGCCAACAAGCACGTTTCCGGTGTCAACCACCCAGCAGCTTCGAAATTCTTTGCCATATTCTGCTCTGACCGCTGGAACCTGAGCCATGTTAGGATCAGAGTGGGTACAACGCCCAGTAACAGCGCCAATGGTAATAACTTTTCCATGAACTCGACCATCTTTACCTACTTTCTCTAACCAAGATTCTAACATTGAAGCACGTTTCTGAAGCATCAGATACCGAGCAATGACTTTAGCTTCTGGTATGTTGACTCCTTCAAGAACGGCTTCATCAACGATAACAGACCCTTTTTCAGTAAACTTAGTAGGCTTCCAGCCAAGGCTAGTAAGTCGAGAAGCAATTTGTTGACGTGATCCAACATTGAATACTTCCACTCGATCTTGTAAAGCCTTGCCTGTCTTTTCTGAGACTCTTTTGTGAACAATATCCGGAAATACTTCACGCATTCTACTAACGATTTCATCCATTTCTCCTTTGATAGTGGACAGAAGCGACATTGCGTATGGGATGTCCAACTTGAATCCATTACGCTCTTGCACTGCGATAATAGATTGTGTCTGCATTTCCAATTGGAACGCCTCAGCGGATGTTTTCGTTTTCTCTTGCTCTGCTCTAAGGTGTTCATAAAGCTTTCCTGTTAGCTCAACGTCACGGATACAGTAATACTCTAGCAAGTTCATTACAGGTTCATCAAAGGGCTGGCTGGTATTGTTCTTGTCCAGAAACGTACCTGTTATCCAACTCCAGATTTTACTGTAATCAATCTTGTTCAAGCCAAGACGGTTTCCCCACGAATCGAGTGAGTGTCCTTCCTCGCGGATCGGGTTTAACAACCGGCTTAGGATCAACGTATCGCACACTTGGCTCAAAGTTATCTTCGTCTTCCATAATTTGTTCAAGATCGGAGCATCGAAGCTTATGAAGTTGTGACCTACGATTACCTCGGCTTTGTTTAGGTATTCCCTTAACTCGTCCGTTGCTTCCGTCCATGTACGTACCTCTCCTGTATCCATGTCTTTAGTACAACATAGCCAAATATGGCTTGCTGTGCTATTTGTTTCAATGTCGGCTACAATCCTTGTCATTTTGTTTCCACGGTGTTAGTAGTGCTTTTAGACTCTTTAGTATACCAACTAAACGATAATGTTGCAATGGGCTATAGAACTCTCGCATAAACTTCTTCCAATCATCACTCATTTCTTTCTCCTTAGTTTTTTCTTTCTGTTAAGATACCAATCAGAAAATATGCCATAACTACGCATAATCGTTTCATGTAACAAATCATAGTTTACATTAGGATCTAGTTTTAATTGAACTGTGTCTGTTCTACGAATTAATTTTGTCATAGTACCTCCTCATCATATTCAATCATTCTACCAGTATCACGATTATACAGCAAACTACTACAGTTTGGAGAAGTGAGACCGCTAAATCTATTTTTAATAATAGATACACGAGTGGTGTTGCGCTCTTTCTCATCATCTGCCTGACTGTTACGCTGTAGCCCAATAACAATATCACTCAACTGTGCAATAGAGGCAGAACCACGTAGCTGTGACAGCGAAGTAGCTGCACCATCTTCATGCCCTTTATTACCTTCTGGTCGCTTCAGGTGTGACACAGCAATCAAACATACGCCAGTTTCTTGCACTGTTGTACGCAACTTAGTCATTAGTTCATCAATTACTTTTCGTTCATCCCCACCGCCTTGACCAGAGAAGATAATACTCAAGTGATCTAGGAAGATGTACTTACAGTCACAAGCTTTAGCAAGGTAGCGAATACGGTTCAGAATGTTGTCAATACTGTTTGATCCAAAATGATCAAAGAAGTACAAACGATCTGTACCTAACGTAGCATTAAAGGCTGCTTCCTTTTCACTATCTGAAACGACAGTATCTGGTAAGTGTAATGGCTTATCACAAGCTAGACTCATAACAGACAATGCAGTCTTTCGTACAGATTCCTCCATAAAAAGACAACCAATGTTAGCGTTAGTAGATTTAATAAGATGCCAAAGAATCTCTCGCAAGAACTGGCTTTTCCCCAAACCTGAGCCAGCGCAAACAGTGACAAGCTCTGCAGGACGCAAGCCATAAGTAAGGTCATTGACACCAGCCCAAGGATATAGAGCACTAGACTTCTCCATCGGTTTACAAACTTCATCCCACAATGTACTGCCTGCTACGATGCCATCTGGCGTAAAAGTCTCTGCCTTCCACCAATCTTGAGTAAACATCGTAGCTGAACCATCTTTAAGATAGTCACAAGCATCTTTGTAGCCATTAGTAGCCTTAAAGATTTTAACTTTACTGCCGAACAGTTCAGCAACCTCCGCTGCTGCTTTCTTGCCCGGATCATCAGCATCAAAACAGACTACAATAGTCTCGAAGCTGTCTAACCATTCATACTGTGCTTTGCAGTCCTTCAAAGCCGCTGCAGCACCGTTTCTGACACTGACTACAGAGTACTTAGAACCAGTCATCTGGAAGGCTGCTAGAGCATCTAGTTCACCTTCAGTGATGGTTACAAACTTACCGCCCTTCTGGAACTTATTCTGTCCAAACAGTGTAGCCTTAGTCCAAGCACCTTCTACATGAAAGTCTTTATTCTCTACGTTGCGTACCTTTGCAGCCACTACAGTGCCTGTATCGTCACTATAGGGATAGTAGTGATTACCTAGATACTGAGTAACCCCATAGAACTCCGCAGAAGTGGCTAGAATGCCACGATCTTGGATTGCCTTTACTTCACCTTTGATCTGCATCTTATTTACCTTAGTGTGCTTTGTCGTAGTTGTACTACCATCTACATCATTTTTCCAAGTTTGACAGACATGGCAGTAGGAATGTCCGTCATCGTAGAGAGCATTCCCATCGCTACTACCACATTCATCACAACTTGTGTGTCGTAGAAACTTGCTTTCTGTATTCAAGTTCATCTTTAAAAAGCTCTCGTAAGTAATCAGGTATATGAGATTGAGTCTCTAGTATAGCTTCAATATGCTCTGTGTCAAGGTCTTGTAGCGATTTCCACTCTAAAGGTTGCCTACCATCTTTGCCTCTAGTTCCCCAATGAAACCACTTCCGTTTCATCTTATGTGTATCGTCTGTGGTTACTGTGAAGTATTCTGCTGGTTCGTCGTTGACACTACAGCGAGTATAAGCACAACCACCATCAATCATATAAGTTTCACCATTAACATCTTTGTGCGTCTTAAAGTCATGTATGTGATAAGACTGTAACACAGTACCGTCTGGAGTGATACAGAAACTAGCTAATACGTTACTCATTTCTCACCCCTTACTCTGATGGCTGCGGCAAATCCATCGCTAATAAGCTTCATTGAACCTTCTTTAGGCCCACGATCCTCGCACACCTTCGCACACGCCTCACGCTCATGGGCTGCAACTAGGGCGGCAAACGCTTTTAAGTCACCCTGCCACATGTCTAACGTGCAAAACTTATCAGGCACACCACAGCAACTATGCGTTTGCGTTAAGCCAGCCTCTTTCGCCAGTTCAACGATGTTTACTTGTTTATTAGTCATTATAGTAATCCTCATCACGTTTCTTGTTAGACAGAAACTCTTCTATTTCTTTATTGGCACGATATGCACAGAATGCTTCATAAATAGCAGGGCTGTGCTTCTCTAGATCAGCCCAGACTCTATCGCCGTAATCTTTAACTAAAGACACAAAATCTAGCATTGTGAAATTATAGTGTGCTTCTTCTTCGTGGTAATGAATAGACATAACAATTAATCCTTCAAAATAAGATATACAACAGCAGAACAAATAGCAATTAACATTTTGTCTTCTCCTACAATATAGTTTCTCTATAGTGTGTTTTCTATAGAGTATATATTATTAGTATTTACTCTACTGTTACTCTATTGTCTATACTGAGTAGTCAATATAGATTTTAGGGTAGCACACTATTTCCAGTCTGTCAAGCCATCATCGTCATAAACTTCTTCATCGTCAGAATTGTCTTTAAGATCAAGACGTTCCTTGTAGTACACATCAGTTCTAATGGTACTGAAGCAATGCCCACAAAGGTCATAATACTCGCCTGTTACAGCGCTTTTGCGGGTCATCTCATAGTCATTTAAGACCTTAGCACAGGCTCTGCAACGGCTCATAATCACCTCTACCATGTAAAATTGGTAGTATATCATGAAGCGTTACAGAAGCCCCTAGTTTCTCCTTTAGTTTCTTCTCAAACTTAGCAGTGGCTCTAGCAATTAAGCTCTCTGCTGTCTTTCTCTTTAGCCCCATCTCCGCTGCAATAACTTCAATATCAGCTTCATAGTATTCTCTACAGTCAAATCTTTTAGTCATATTCCACCACCTCTCTGCGATAAGGTAGTATGTCTTCTAGCCTTATTGCATCGTCATAATGCTCTTTTAACTTCTTTCTAACCTTATTTAATGCGTTATTAACCAGTTGCTGTGCTCTAGTGGTTGATATGCCCATTTCAATAGCCATATCTTCCAGAGTCATGTTATATTGGATTATATTCTTACGCTTCACGATTAGACCTCAATCTAGTTAGTTCTTGTTCAATCTCTATAATGTTTCTATCTATTCTATCAACTTCACTGCTAACAGTCATACGATATTCAATCATACGCTGTTTCTGCCTCTCTAGCCAGTAAAGCCTTTCCTCTGCATCTGTTCCCCATTTGTCCATCATCACATCTCTTCCGCTAGACATAATAACCCCTCTAGAATGTAAACACAGTACAGCGACCATCTGGCGTACAGCATACCTTTGTATACTTGCCAGTATTAAAATCAAAGACCACGTTACAACCATCTCCCATAGGATTTGCGTTAGTGATACCACCAGTGACAATAGCTACCAGCACCAAAACAGCTTTAATTGTATTCTTAACCATGATTTGCAAACTCCTTATGAATTGATATTCTAGCTTTCTTAATTGCTTCTACTGCATCTTCCCTACTGCTAAAGCGACCCAACCAAAAATCTACACCATTAAATGAGATATTACACTTCCATTTATTAGTCTGTTTGCAATAAGACACACCTTTATAACCGCTTGTGTTATTCTTTTGCATACGCTTATTACACCCGTTACCTGATTGAGTACACTGCCTTAGATTTTCTATTTTATTATTTCTATTATTGTTATCTATGTGATCTACGTTATAAGATAATTCTCCATTGTGATAAATATAAATTAATCTATGTAATAAATATAATTTTCCGTCAATTCTGACTTCAATGTATCCTAATTTATTCTCATGTCCAGCTTTAGCTCCTACCTTAATTCTATTACTTCGAGCAACTTTCCAATAGAGGTTGCCTTCTCTATACTCAAACAGCTGGTGCAAAGTCTCTTGATTCATACTCTATTCCTTTCACAATCGCTCTACAACGAGTTAAAACAGGTCAAGGTATACCTACATATCAGTTTAGTATGGTTGATCGTCATAGTAGCGCATTTCTGCTGCTGCTTCTTTGTTGTATTCGTCAATCTCAGCAATATCAATATCTATGGCAGAATAGGCTAATTCTATAATATCTGATCCTAATAGCGGTTCAATATCTACAGTGGATTTATCCGTCATAATAGACAATAACTCTACGTCATGACCACCATGATAATTGTATTCTGCCCATAGTTTAATACCGTGAGCCATAAAAGATACGTTTGCCATAATTAATCCTCTTCAAGATGCCATTGGGCATTATCTTTAACAGTTTCAATAAACAGACGATAACTATTAGGCCAATTAATAGCTAATTCGTCTAAGACGTCAATTAATTCGTCATCACGAGTAAGCATTAGTTGCTTCGCTATTTCATAAGCATTCATTATAAACCCCTAAAGATAAAGACAATAACAGACAATACACCAACAACGGATACCCAGAATAATGCCTCTAAACTTGTGGCTTTTGGTGGAATATCTTCATTGAACCGTAGTAATGATGACCTGATACCAGTTTCTTCTAGATATGTGCGACTGAAGCGTAGGGATTGATTAGAGTTATTCATTTCTGCAAATCCTCCATAATAGCCTCTAATACATCATTGTCAAATTCTTCCAAATTTAACAGCATTTGCTCGAATATAAACTGTTCCTTTTCTTCTAGTGTCATAGAATCAATTTTGAGGTTTGCGATGGTTTCCATCATTTCATTACGTTCAATCATACTACAGACTCCCCACATAAGGTTAAAGCTTTGTTATAGTCAGGCTTAGGCGCAACAATAGTTACCAGTTGTCCATTAGCATCCTGTTTTGCCAGGCCTATTGTGCTAGGCTGTGTTGGCTTACCAGACAGATCAGACCAGACTATTTTTTGCTTACTGGTCAGCATAGATAGACTTTCCATTAAGGTGCAAAGTACCTTTAATACTGACAAGATCAGCGCCTAAAGCGCGAAGACGTGAACGTGTGGTCATAGAAGGCCATTTACGAAGCGTGTAAAGGTTTACTTTAATCTCTCCGGTATCTGTTACCTGTGCTATGTTGTTACCATACAGATATACAGTGCCATCGCTATATACCATAGTATTGTCTTTGCACCAAAAGCGCTTATTACGAATGGCATTATTCATTTCTTGTTCAATTTTACGCATGGTATTTTTCCTATTAGATAATTCCGCGCATAGCGGCTAGAATTGTGGTTTTACTATACGGTGCACCATCTGGCGTGTGAGTGATACCGGAATCCTTAAGAAAACCCATCATAGCATTGACAGCACGCTGACGGCCTGTTAAGCCATTGCCGTGAGCTTTGCGATAGTGTGAAGCATAGAATACAGCAGAACGATACAGCCCCTCATCGTTATTGAGCCATAGTGATACGTTCCAATGGTTCCAATTCTTGTGACCGTTATAAGTTGCCATGATAAACCCCTATTAAATGATGAATGCTATTGTAAGAGCGGCAAAGACGATACCGCATGAGATCTCAATCAGTAGATTTTCTGTAGATAGTTTCATTTTGTTTCCCCTTTGTTGTTTTGTTTCCATAACTGAACTATAGCACAACTTAAAGGGTATGCAACAAATATATTTTAATCGCTAACTGAATCTTGATAGTTTCAGACTATAACTATCAGATTATAGGTTATCCACAACAGTTAACAGTTAGATATAGTGTATAATGTTCAGTAACAGGGTTTTAAGACGATTCTAGGCGTTTTAACTGTAGCTAATAGCAGATTATAGGCATTGACTGTATAACTATGTTAATAACCAGTGGATAACTTTGTAGTCTTTGTGGATAACTTTATAGGTTATACACTTACAGTATTGGCTTAAGTATCTGATTATATTATATAAGTTTATATATTATTGTCTGGATAGTTATCAGGATTGTAGATTGATTGGATTGGATGGGTTGTTACTAGGTTGTTACTATAGGTACCAACATTATATCTTTCTTGCAACTATATCACCCATTACAGACTATGCAATCAATTCACTATATTGTAATCGTAACTGGTCAGACCAATTTAGATGCTAATGAGAATGATTATCAATACAGGATCAAGGGTGGGTGGGGGAGGATCGGTGATGTATAATATTGTAGTAGCTACTTAGCCTCTAAAAAGTAATAAAACAGCCTCTAAAAATAGAGAAATTGACTTCATTGCCTAAAAAAGAGGCAATATTGACCATAAATGAAATCAATAACTTAGAAATCAAAAAAGGTCTGCGGAGACTGAGCAGTTAGTAGACTATGGAGTCCCGCTGAAGATAACTTTTCAGGAAAACACACCTATTTATCTGAAAATATATACCTAAATTGAGCATGATTGTGCTAAGAACTGGAACTGCTTAGACACTATAGGTAGTGTGTCTATGTAGACTAAGACACTAGACATAGCTATATGTTGACATATCAT
>ERZ1034365.1322-NODE-1322-length-12758-cov-3.107799_pt1 | contig 12758 bp, 12 predicted proteins | sample MGYA00520615_ERZ1034365 | MGnify/ENA primary metagenome ERZ1034365 (study PRJEB33736, sample SAMEA104284505) | Azolla filiculoides | biome: Urban; feature: Water surface; material: Ditch water | place: Netherlands | collected 2015-10-28 | depth 0-0.1 m ... | reverse complement strand
ATTTATGGCACCCAACATCAATGCATTTTCGGCTTTTGGATCACTCGCATAGGAAACCATAGCATTTACAAAATCTTGTTTTGTACTGTGCGTTTTAAGGTATCTTCTTTTTATTGCTATCATAGGTGGTGCTATAATTTCATCATGTGAGTTTGTAGTAACGCTATGGCATGTGTAGCAATTTTGTTTAAAAAGATCGAATCCCTTTGTATTTTCTGTTTTGGCAATTGTTGAATTTTCTGTGATGTTTAAATTTTTTGGATTACCACAATTTGTTAATAAAAGTAATGGTATTGCTATGAGAATAAGTCTTGTTTTCATTGTATATTAGTTATTACATCCACTGTTAGGACTATTTAGAATAGTATTGTATTCTTCAAAAGAAATGAATTGTGGTACATATGTTACATTTATGCTGGATAATTGTGTTGTGAAGGAGCGAATATGGTTTTTTGAACCGCAAAGCAGATTATCATAAACATTTAATTAGGTCTGGTTTTGTTGTATTTATTGTAAAATCATCAATATCATTAATATCTAAATCTTCTATTGTTGCTCCCACTTTTAATGCTTCTACAGAAGATATGTCAACTTGAATTTTTAAATTATTATATAAAATTTGAAGATCTTGATTATTAAAAACACCTAATTTTATAGTTGCAGGATCTGTAATATTATATTTGTTTAATAAACTTAGAACGCTATCCATGTGTTTTTGCTCACTTTGAGTAATACTATTAAAAATCGATATTTGATATTTGTTGTAGGCATACACATATACATCTCTGGCTAATTTTTCTTCCTCTCTTAAAAAAATTAAATCATTTTTCTCGCTCTCTGTTATAGGTGTTAAAGTGTTGTTATTTTCATCATTTGAACAGCTGCTTAGTATCAATGATGATGCTAAAACAACAAATAAAATCTTTTTCATAATTGTAAAATTTAAAGTGTTTGAATACTTCAAATTTATAGTTAGATTAACTTATTCTTTGTAATAATTATCACTTAAGAATTTGAATTCTATTGGTTTAACAAAGAATTAACCATTTATTTAATCCACATTTCGGCAGGCATTCCAATTTTTAAACTCCCGTTATTTTTCACTTTCACTTTCACAGCATATACTAAATTGGCACGTTCTTCTTTTGTTTGAATGATTTTTGGCGTAAACTCAGCAGTTGATGCAATCCAAGAAATAGTTCCCGGATACGATTTCATTTCCTTTTCGGCATCTATTTTTACCGTAACCGTTTGTCCAACTTTTATTTGTGCCAATTGGGTTTCGCTGACATAAACACGCAAAGTCATTTCGGAAATATCGGCAATTTTATAGAGTGGTTTTCCAAAAGCCGTTACTTCATTGGGTTCAGCATATTTGGCTAAAACGGTTCCCTTTATCGGATTTATAATTTTGCTTTTCTGAATTTGATCATTGATTTTTTCAATCTGTATGTCAATTGATTGGGCTTCATTTGCAATCGGTGCGTTTTGCGTTCCAACACTTTTTATTTGCTCTTGCAAAACATTTACTTTCCCAACAACTTCATCCACTTGACGTTTAGTAGCAGCATTTTCGGCAAACATATTTTGAATCCTTTTTTGTTCTGTCAAAGTCGTTTTGAGTTGTTCTTTCAAGACATTAATTTGAGACAATACATTGCTTGATTTAGAAAGAACGGTACTTTTTGAAGCGATTAATTGTTGTTTATTAAAATACAATTGGGTGGTATCAACTAATCCAACTTGCATATTGGGCTCCAAAATATCACCTTCTTCGAGTTTTAAATAATCAATTTTTCCGTTGGCTTCCGCCGAAATGGTTACTTCTGTTGCCTCAAAATTGCCATATCCATCCGCTTTTTCATTGTTTTTAGAGCAAGAAATCAGACTGATTAAGATAAATAATGTAAGTGTAGTTTTCATGTTTTTTTGAGTATAGATTTCAATATTTTAAATTAATTTCCTTTAGTAATCTGATAATTTGCTTTGGCCAAAGCCAACTGAATTTCATGTACTTTCTGATTAATTTTGGCTTCGAATAAGTTCGTCAATTCTACTAAATATTCAGAGGAAGTGATGACTCCGTTGCGCAATTGAGCATCCGATGATTGTACCACAACTTCCCGTAAAGCAATGATTTCCGCATCGGTAGCGATAATGGCCTCCGCTTTATTAATCTCATTTTCCATTTCCTGTAATTGCAAGTTGTTATTCAACAGAAAGGTTTCTTTTTCGGTAGTCACAATTTCTTTGGAGATCGAAAGTGCTTGTTTTTCGGTTTTCGATTTGTTCCAGTCAAACACATTCCAATTCGCTTTTAATCCCACCATATAAAAGGTTTGAAACGAATTATCCAGCATATTTAAACCCGGATTTCCGTAACCTGCTTGTCCAAATGCGTTTACTTTTGGCAGATTATTTTTTGAAATCACTTCTTTTGAAATTTCAATTTGTTGGTTTTGTAAATCGAATAATTTCAATTCCGGACGCGAATTATCTTTAGTGAAATCAGATGAAATACTGGGTTTTTCTAATGTTGTATTTTCATCTAAAGGTGCTGAAATCAAGGTAGCTAAATTAGCGGTCATTCTTTTTTTATCAAATTGAATTTCGGTGAGTTGTTGTTTAATTTTTAAATTTTCGGCTTCCAACACTTTTTCTGACGAAGGAAGCAGCGCACCAAATTTAACTCCCGATTTTACTTCTTTGATTTTTAAATTCAGCTGTTCTTGTTTCGAAATTAAAATTGCTTTTCGTTCCTGCAATACTAAAATAGAAAAATACAACTGATTGATTTTGGTCTTAATTTGATACAAATTGACTTCAACCTGTTGTTGCTGGGTTTTGGTTTGTACAACTTTTAGTTTGGCATTCATGTCAATCATATCGCCATTATATAATAATTGATTCACATCCAAAGTAGCTCTGTATTGGTCTTTATTTAGTGGCGTTACGTTAGGCATAGCAATGGGTAAACCGGTCACATCAGATTGATATGTTGCTTGGGCGTTTGCATCTATTTTAGGCAATTTTCCTTTCTGGAGCGCTTCAATTTCATAATTTGATTTCTGTTGTAATAATTCAGTTTGTTTGGCTAACGGATAGTTTTTATTGGCCAAAGCATAACAATCTTCCAATGTGATTTTCTGTTGTGAGTACGAAAATTGGACGATAAAAATTAAAAAAAGCTGACTTAATCGTTTCATTTTTTTATAGAATTAATGATTTGTTCGGCAATGCTGGTTTTTCGTTCCTCCATCAATTGATTAAATTCTGAATCGGAGATTTGAATGATACTTTTGACCATCATTTGTGCTGCAAATGGAAAAACGGTCATCGAAAATATGTCTAATACTAATTGTTTTGGTTGAATGGGTTTTAGAATTCCCAGCGCAATTTCTTTTTCGATTTGGGAAATCAATAAACTTGGATTTGGTCTGTTGTTATGATTCATAAATTTCATGACAAACTCCGGATTATTGTTCATTTCCTGAATGACAAATTGGGGTATGAATGGGTGATCAATTACAAATGAAATGTAGCTGAATGTAAATTTTCTTATTTTTTCGAAAACACTTTCATCCGAATTGAAAATCATATTCACCTGTGGCGCTAATTGGCTGAATGCTTTCATAAAAACGGATTCAAACAGCAATTGTTTGTTTTTAAAACAATAATGCAACATGGCTTTATTGATGCCTGCTTCATCTGCTATTTCCTGCATTCGGGCTCCGGCAAAACCTTTTTTCTGGAATACGATTCGAGCAGCATCAAATATTTTTTCTTCGGTTGTCATTTAATTTAACTATACGGTTTAACCATTTGGTTAACAAAGGTATTTAAAAAAAGTATTTAACAATGAAATAGTTATGTTTTTTTTAAATTCTAATTTTTACGTGACTAATGTTACTTAGGATTCCACATTTACAAATGATATTTGTCATGCTTTAAAGAAAATAGGAAATCTAACTTTGCAGAAAAGCATTTCATTTGAGAAAATTATTAAAATATACAATCCTGTTTGTTTTCTTGTTTTCGACATTGTTCTATAATTTTAGAATGATGTATTCTATTTTTGATTTCACTTTAAACAATGCACAATTCACTCAAAAATATTGTGAAAACAAAGACAAACCCGCTATGAAGTGTGACGGGAAATGTAAGTTGGCCAAAATCGCTAAAGAAACCGAGAAACAAACCTCAGGAAATACTACTTCAAAAGAAAATGAAATTGTGTTCTTTTTACAACCTATTGAAAAAGTTCAGTTTACGAGTTGCTTTTTAGACAGAAAACCAATTGTGACGCAGTGTACGCTTCATGGTTTTAACTCTTCCCAAGATAATTTTCATCCTCCCAAATGTTATTTTTCATTTTCGTAAAAATTAAAAATAATTCAGAACCAATTTTAAAATTTTAAAATGAAAAATACATTCATTATAGCTTTGCTATGGTGTTCTGTTTTGTCTTTTGGACAAATTAAGGAAACGCCTGCAAAACAAGATACTTTACAAAAAAAAGCAATACTTCTCAATCAGGTGATCGTTACCGGAAACATAAAAACTGATCCCACATTAACCATTGTAAAACAAGATTATAAAGACAAAGTTTCCCAACCTAAAAGTTCAGGAGAATTATTTGTTGATATTAACGGATTTTCTCTGATTAAAAGAGGAAATTATGCTGTTGATCCGTCTTTTAGAGCGAGCCAATACGAACAATTGAATGTGCAATATGATGGTGGAACTAAAGCTTTTCATGCCTGTCCAAACCGCATGGATCCTATTACGACCTTGATTAATCCTGAGGAAGTGACTCGAATTGAAATTATCAAAGGGCCTTTTTCGGTGCGTTATGGGAATACATTTGCCGGGGTTATCAATTTGGTTACTCAAAACGGAAATGATACAGGTAAAAAAATCTCGGGTTCCGTTTCATCTGGTTACGAAAGCAACGGCAATTCTATCGTTAATCTACTTCAATTAGATAGTGATTTGGATAAATTTGATATTTCGGGGAGTCTAAGTTATCGTGATTATGGGAATTATGAAGACGGAAATCAAAACGAAATTGCATCAGCTTTCAGAAGTTTGGGCTACGGCTTGAAAATGGGGTATGATTTTACAGAAAATCAACGTTTGCAGGCCAGTATTCATCAAAATTTTGGTAGAGCTATTTTGCATGCCGGTTTGCCAATGGATACAAAAGAAGACAACAGTACCATCACCAATTTAGATTATAAATGGGTAAATAATGGTACTGTTTTTAAAGGATTGTCTGCCAAAGCGTATTATTCTTTTGTAAACCACATTATGGATAATTCCCGAAGATTAACTTTCGAGACAAGCGAAAATATTGCCGATGTAGAAGCTACAACCTATGGTGGAAAAATTGAATCAGAATGGAATTTTATCGAAAAATGGAAACTTTTTGCTGGAGCAGACATGGTAAATCTTTCTCGAGACGGAGGAAGAGACCGATTGGCAAAACGAAATATGGCTGGGGTTTTATTACCAGCACCAATCGCTTATTACGATAAATTGTGGCAAGACAGTTACAACAATACTGTGGGAACTTTTGTGGAAGCGAAATGGTTTGCCTCTCAAAAATCTATTTTTAGTTTTGGAGCCAGAGTCGATTTTGTGGCTTCGTATGCAAATGATTTAAGCGATAAATTTAAAGCATTGTATCCAAATCTGGAAAGACGAAACGAAACCACTTTTAGTGAAACAGTTTCGTATAAAAGGGTGCTTAATCCTGATTATACTTTAGAAGTAGCACTTGGCAGAGGAACTCGCGCAGCTAGTTTAGAGGAGCGTTTCATTGGTTTTGTGAACATCGGAAGAGATTCTTATACGTACATTGGAAATCCAAATTTGAAATCCGAAGTCAACAATCAGTTGGAGATTAGTTTTACCGGAAAAGAAAAATTAAACGGCATTTTTAATCAAATAAAATTCGGAGGAGCAGCTTACTATTCTATTTATGAGAATTATATATTGGCTGTGATTAAACCCGGTTCTACAACCGAAAAAGTGTATAGTAATATTGCTGATGCTTTGAAAACAGGTTTTGAAGTTTATGGCGATTTGAAATTTGCCAATCATTTCAATTTTTTAACAGAAGTTGCTTATGTGTATACTGAAAATAAGGATTTTAATGAAAATTTACCTTTGACACCACCATTGGTAACCCGTTTGAAATTAGGATATGAATTGGATAATTTTTGGGCATCCGTTCAATATAATTTAACGGCAAGACAGCCTAAAATCTCTAATTCCTATGGTGAAAGTACTACCTCTGGATATGAAGTTATGGATGTAAAAGCAGGGTTTTCACCTGTAAAAAATTTGAATTTAGGAATTGGTGTTTTGAACGTTTTTGACCAATATTACAACAATCACTTAACTTTTGCTTTTAAGGATCAACCGGATATTTCAAATGCCAATAGAATTCCTATTACCGAAGCAGGAAGGAATTTTACCTTATTTGTAAATTATAAATTTTAAAAAATTAAGAGAAAAGAGATTGTCAATAAGCAATCTCTTTTTTTGTTCTTATTTCCAATTCAGTTGAAGCGCAAAACTGGTTTTCTCCTCTTTGGTAATACTGAAAATCGTAGTCTCGTCTGCGGTATTTTCATGAATAACAACTTTGTCTTTTAATGATAATTCTTTGAGAAAATTCATCTCAAAGCTTTTGATTTCTTGTTTTAAAATCAATTTTTCGTCTACCAAATCCAAGCACCATTCTAAGTATTTTACATTATTGGCATGATTGACAATATCTAAATCTGATAAGAAAACAGTTCTTTCAAAAACCATTTCTTTCTCGTGAGTAATATTAATTTTCGAAAAAGTTGCTGCAGTTGCTTTGTTATCGGGATACAATTCGAAATGCTCGTAAGGCAAAGCCAAAGGTTCCGGTCTGCGTTTTTCGGTATTGAAAACAGCCCAAAAGGTTTCGGAACCCACAATCTTTTTACCATTTACATGCATTTCTAAAGCCCGAACAGAACGTGAATTCTCTAAGGAATTAATCCATGTTTTTACGGTAACCGTGTCACGCCATTTTGGTAATTCGGTGATTTCAACGCGCATTCGGCTCAAAACCCAAGCCTGATTGAATTCCTGCATATCCGAAAAACTGATTCCTCCAATTTCAGAGTGGGCCGCAGCGGTTAGTTGTAATAAATTACATAATTCAGTGTATTTTAAATAGCCATTTGGAGCGCATTGTGTGAAGTTGATTTCCCAATCTTTGCTTAAAATGGAGGTGAAATTTGGTGAAATTGGCATAGGTATAATTATGAGTTATGAATTTTTTCGGTGATATACTTTATAATTTTATTTCGATCCTCCAGATAATCAAACCATTTGGTATTTTCGGTACGTTTGAACCAAGTGAGTTGACGTTTAGAGAATCTTCGGGTATTTTTTTTGATTTCTTCAATAGCAAAGGGCAAACTAAAATCGCCGTCAAAATAACTGAATAATTCACGATAACCTACGGTTTGTAAGGCATTCAGCGTTTTGTTTGGATATAGTTTTTCGGCTTCCGCCAAAAGGCCTTCGTTAATCATTATGTCCACACGTTGATTGATTCGGTCATAGATAACACTTCTTTCGGCTTCTAATCCGATGAGAATAGGAGTGAAGTTGCGGTTGTTTTTCTTTTGGTTTAAAAAAGAAGAATACGGTTTTCCGGTTCCGATGCATACTTCTACAAAGCGCATCATGCGTTGCGGGTTTTGAAGTGTTTGTGGATTTTCGGCATTTATTTTTTCAAAATAGGTGGGATCTAATGTCTGGAGTTGGTTTTGCAAATAGCTGATTCCTGATTTTTCGTAATTCGCATTTACATCTAATCGCACTGAAGAATCAATATCCGGGAATTCGTCAAAACCTTTGAGAATGGCATCTACATATAAGCCGGAACCGCCTACGAGAATTGCATAATCGTTGGTTTGATACAATTCGTTAAGTTTTGCAAGAGCTTCTTTTTCGAAATCACCTACAGTATAGTCTTCGAAAATCGATTTGTTTTGGATGAAATGATGGGGCGCAGAAGCTAATTCTTCGGGATAAGGAACTGCGGTGCCTATGGTCATTTCTTTAAAAAACTGACGGCTGTCACAGGAAATAATGTCGCATTTGAACTGTTGTGCCAAAGCGATGCTCAGGGATGTTTTCCCGATTGCTGTTGGTCCGATAATGGTAATTAAGTATTTCATTGTTTTTAGCCCAGATAGTAACGGAAACCCCACAGGAAGGAAAGTTAGTTTTTCTTGGTGTAAAAGAGCGACCGGAGGAAGCTCCTTTTATGCCTTAGAAAAACAACTTTTGTGACGAGGAGTTGCAGTGTATAGCTGGATTCGCTTCGGGTTATTAATTATTTTTTAATTCTGCACCGCAATGATAGCAAAATTTGGCATTGTATTCATGTCCTTCTGTTCCGCAGGAAGCACAAGGATTTAATTTATCGGCAGCTGAATTTTTAGCGTTATTTTTTGAGAATTCGGCCGTGACAATTCCGGTAGGAACGGCGATGACGCCATACCCCATAATCATGACTAAGGAGGCGATGAATTGTCCTAAAGGAGTGATGGGCGAAATGTCTCCGTAACCCACTGTTGTGAGCGTGACGATGGTCCAGTAAATGCTGGTGGGAATGCTGGTAAAACCACTTTCTTTGCCTTCGACGACGTACATTATTGAGCCGATTAATATGCTGCTGATGATCATAAAATAGATGAAAATGAGGATTTTTCCTCTACTGGCAATCAAGGCTTCTTTGAGATGGATGGATTGGCTGGAGAATTTGGGATGTTTTAAAATCTTGAATAATCGCAGCAAACGCAAGGCACGAACAACGGTTAAAATACTGGCTCCAACTAAAAAAAAGGACAAATACATGGGTAATGTGGCGATTAAATCGATGATGCCATAGAAACTGAAAATGTATTTGATTGGTTTTTTTATTGAGATGATTCTCAACAGGTATTCGAGTGTAAAAAAAATGGTTATAATCCATTCTAAAACAATCAGTTGGTCGTGGTATTTTGTGTCAAAACCAGCGACTGTTTCGAGCATGACGATTAATACGCTGATGAGTATTATTCCTAAAAGTACGAGGTCAAAAAGTCTGCCCGAAGCGGTATTTGTTCCGTATATTACCGTGTTTGTTTTTTGCCTGAAAATTTCAAATTTTGATTTTATTTTTTCCATATTTATTTGATGATTAATAAAATACGATTAAAATTTCAAGATTTTTAATGTTTTGCTTTTTCGGATATGACCTTGAATAATACTTTTTACATCCCGATTATTTTGCATCGGAATCAGGATGTTTTTCAGGATTTCGATATTGGTGATTTGGTAATTTAAATTATAAAAAGCATAGCCTTTGTAGATTCCGTTTTCAATTAAAACTGCGGAGCGTTCGTTGACGGTTCTGCCTCTGTCGATTAATACCATATTTTGGTTTTCGAAACTGTTTTTGTCAATGAATTCCTGAATTCTGGCATTGTATTCTTCGGGAGAGATTTTACCAATGCAAGCGCCGTCACACTCTTTTATTTTATATTGAAAACAGTCTTTTTTGGTTTGATACAATCCGGTTAATTTTTGGCATAATTGATACTCAGCAGTAATTCGGAACAATGAATTCTTCCCTTCCTGTAACGTGGTAAACGAGGTTATTTCTTTTTTCCGACCGTCGGCTTTTTGTAGTTTTAAATTCAAATAGCCGTTAGTATCTTTTTCGGCATACAAAGCCCATTCAAAAATACTTTTGCGTTGCGCTCTGTTGTGGATGGGTTTGTTGATTTTTATTTCTTCACTTTCCTTCAAAAGAGCTATCAATTCGCTTCCGGTTTCTTCGTAGGTTACTGCAAAAACTTCGGTTTGAATTTTTTTGCATTTGGTTGTAGTTCCTGTAAAATGTTGGTTGATGCGTTTTTTGATGTTTCGGCTTTTGCCAATGTAAATTAGCTTTCCTTTTTCATTATGTACATAATAGATTCCGGTTCTTGAAGGCAAATGTTCTACAATGTCGAGTAATTTGGGAGAAATTCCTTTCTCGATTTCAAGTTTAATGAAATCTTTGACAATTTCTTTGGTCAGATCTTTTTCTAACAACATCTGGAAGAGCTTGGTAGTTGCCAAGGCGTCTCCACTCGCTCTGTGCCTGTCAGCCATAGGAATTCCCAAAGCGCGAACTAATTTTCCTAAACTGTACGAAGGTTGTTCCGGTATTAATTTTTTGGACAGTTCAACGGTACAAATGGTTTTAGCTTGAAAATCGTAGCCTAATCTTCGAAATTCTGTTCTTAAAATTCGGTAATCAAAAGAGGCGTTGTGTGCCACAATCACACAATCATTTGTCATTTCGATAATGCGTTTGGCCACTTCAAAGAACTTTGGAGCGGAGCGTAACATGGCATTATTTATCCCAGTTAGTTTTACTACAAATGGCTGAATTGGAATTTCAGGATTGACCAAACTAATGAATTGATCCACAATTTCGTGACCATCAAATTTATAGATGGCGATTTCGGTGATTCCTTCTTCGTTAAATTGTCCTCCGGTGGTTTCTATGTCGAGTATTGCGTACAAATTCAGTGTTCGGTTTACAGTGTTCAGTTTTAGTAGCAGTTTTTAAATCTGAAATCAAAAAAAGGTACTTTTATCAAAAATCAAATTATCGTCCCCCAAATATACTACTTCCTATCCGAACCATTGTACTTCCGCAGTCAATAGCGAGTTTATAATCGCCAGACATTCCCATAGAAATAGTGTTCAGTTGTAAGTTATCAGTCTCCGTGGATTTTAAATTATCAAAGATAGATTTCAAATGGGTAAATTCCTTCTTAATTTGGTTTTGATTATCTGTAAAAGTAGCCATCCCCATTAATCCAACAATTCGAATGTTTTTATAAACTTCGCTATTTTGTGTGATGAATTGAATAACTCCATTTAATTCATCTTCATCTAAACCAAATTTACTTTCTTCTTCGGCAATATATACTTGAAGCAAACAATCGATGATTCTATTGTTTTTTAAAGCTTGTTTGTTGATTTCTTCTAGTAATTTAAGGCTGTCTACACCGTGAATCAAACTCACAAAAGGCGCCATAAATTTGACCTTGTTCGTTTGTACATGACCAATCATGTGCCATTGAATATCTTTGGGCATGGCTTCCCATTTCTCGGCCATTTCCTGGATTTTGTTTTCGCCAAAAATACGTTGTCCTGCTTCATAAGCTTCCATCAAATCCGAAATGGGTTTGGTTTTTGAAACAGCAACTAGTGTTACTTGTTCCGGTAATGTCGCTTTTATGGCAAGCAAATTTTGTTCTATAGACATGTGTCGAAAGTTTTTTATGAGCTGTAAATTATATAAACTGCTTGGCAATTTTTTCGGCTTTTTTGCTAGCCGAATAATCGTAGAAACCTTCACCAGATTTTACTCCCATTTTACCTGCGCGAACCATATTTACTAATAAAGGACAAGGCGCATATTTTGGATTTTTGAATCCGTCATACATCACGTTTAGAATTGCCAAACAAACGTCTAATCCAATAAAATCAGCTAGTTGTAAAGGTCCCATAGGGTGTCCCATTCCCAGTTTCATTACGGTATCAATTTCATAAACGCCAGCTACTTTATTGTATAATGTTTCTATGGCTTCATTAATCATGGGCATCAAAATTCGATTGGCTACAAAACCTGGATAATCATTAACTTCAACAGGTGTTTTTCCTAATTTTTCCGAAAGATTCATGATGATTTGAGTCACTTCGTCACTCGTGTTGTATCCGCGAATGATTTCGACTAATTTCATAATTGGTACCGGATTCATAAAATGCATTCCAATCACTCGTTCCGGATGCGCTACAACCGCTCCAATTTGGGTAATAGAAATAGAGGAAGTATTGGTGGCCAAAATAGTATTGTGAGAGCAAGCTTCATTTAATTGTCTGAAAATATTCAGTTTCAATTCTACGTTTTCGGTTGCTGCTTCAACGACCAAATCAGCGCCTACAACACCATCTTTAATGTCAGTGTAAGTGATAATATTAGTAATTGTTTTTACAACATCATCTTGCGTGATGGTTCCTTTGGTCAACATTCGGTCCAAATTTGCGGCAATAGTTGCCATTCCTTTGTCTAATGATTTTTCGGAAACATCAATTAATTTTACGGTGAAACCACTTTGGGCAAACGTATGAGCAATTCCGTTACCCATTGTTCCTGCTCCGATTACGGCTATTGTTTTCATTTGTATTTTTGTTTAAAGTTAAAAAAGTTTAAAGTTTAAAGTTCCCTAATGCAACTTTAAACCTTAAACTTTGAACCAAATTTTAAATTTATTTTTTGAAACAATCAATAATTTGATAAGCAACTTTTAAAGCATCAGTTGCTTGATCTAAAGTGACAACTGGAGTTGTATCGTTATTGATAGCGTCTGCAAAGGACTCTAATTCATCCAAAATAGCATTGTTTTGCTCTACATTTGGATTCGAAAAGTAGATTTGTTTTTTAACGCCTTCTGCATTTTGTAAAATCATATCAAAATCTCCAGGTACTTCAGGAGCATCTTTCATTTTTACGACTTCACATTTCTTTTCGAGAAAATCAACGGAGATATAAGCATCTTTTTGAAAGAATCTGGATTTGCGCATGTTCTTCATCGAAATTCTGCTGGCCGTTAAATTAGCGACACAACCGTTTTCGAATTCGATTCGGGCATTTGCGA